>Ga0209088_10001536_pt1 | contig 14883 bp, 13 predicted proteins | sample S_140625_EF_Meta_FD_187324 | JGI IMG/M metagenome (GOLD analysis project Ga0209088, IMG submission 187324) | Freshwater microbial communities from Lake Simoncouche, Canada to study carbon cycling - S_140625_EF_MetaG (SPAdes) (version 2) | ecosystem: Environmental > Aquatic > Freshwater > Lake ... | reverse complement strand
TCGCCGTAGGCCTTGGCAGTGTCTAAATCGCCTTGTGGAATGTCGGCAGCCGGGCTAGTAGCACCCACTTGCGCCATCAAACCAGAGTTAGAGCCAATGCGGTTGATCGTGCCGTCATTCAGAGAAGGCTGTCCGACCCAGACCATGCCTTGTTGCATAGACAAAGTGATGAAGTACTGAATAGTAGACAGCTTGTCGCCACTGGGGCTAGCAGAAATCGTAAAACCGCCAGCGACTTTGTCTTTCCAAGCACTAGAAAACCAACGCTTAGAAGTAGCGTCCGCAAATTTCTTGAACTGCCAAGAGGCCATTCCCATATAAGTAGGCGAGCCAAAGATGATGGCGTCGGCCGAATCTAAAGCGGTCCAGTCAGCGTCAGTGATATTGCCATCCGCATCAATCGCGATCACTTGCGCCTTAGCGCCTTCCGCCACAAACTGCGCCACGCGCTGGGTATGGCCGTAGCCAGAATGGTAAATAACGACTGTTTTAGTCATAGGAATTCCTTAAGGGTTAAAAAAAATTAGGGCGCTAAATCAAAAACCAATACTTCTGCATCAACACCATGTGAGATCGCAATTTGGGTTTCTTTGTCCAACATAGCTGCATCTCCGGTTTTCAATGCATGCCCATTGACCTGCACCTCACCTCGCACCAAATGCACATAGGCCTTGCGGCCTGATTGCAAAGAGAGGGTGGCAGTCTCATCGCCATCAAAAAGGCCTGCGTATAAAGAAGCATCCGCATGAATCTTTACCAGCGCATCCTTAGGGCCAGCAATTTGACTCAAAGCGCCACGCTTGGACGCAGGCGGAACCGTTTTTTGTTCATACCCTGGCGCTATGCCGCGCACATTGGGCTCAATCCAAATTTGAAAGAAGTGGGTAGTCTCATTAGGCGCATGGTTGAACTCGCTGTGCGTTACCCCAGAGCCTGCGCTCATGCGTTGCACATCCCCTGGAGGAATGCCTTCCACATTACCGATATTGTCTTGGTGCGCCAACTCGCCCTGCAAAACATAACTAATGATCTCCATATCGCGATGTCCATGGGTACCAAACCCCGTGCCCGGCGCAATACGGTCTTCATTGATCACCCGCAAATTACCCCATCCCATAAATTGCGGGTCGTGGTAACCAGCGAACGAGAAACTATGGAATGACTTCAACCAACCGTGGTCGGCGTAGCCGCGATCAAGGGATTTGCGAATAGTGATCATGGATTAATTAGTAACTTTGATGAGGGGTGTGCCAATTCGGAGGCGGCATATTACTCGAATGTGATTAACAAAGAGATGTAGGAACAATTATTCACATGAGGTCGATACCAAAGAAAACAAGATTCATGAAAGACTAAAACAAAAATTCAAGAAAAAAGACAAAACTTCAACCAAGAAGCAAGGCGAGCACAAGGGGCTTGGTGCGAACGACATAAAGCGCAAAGCGCGGAGTCGCACCAAGCCCCTTCTGCTCGCCTTGCGCTACCCGAAAAACGAAATACTCCAAACACAACCGAGAGACATTTAAACTAACATCTGTAAACCCCAATCCTCCCGCCACCCCCAAGCGTGTAGAGTCCAAGCCATGACACTCAAAATCGCCATCATCGGCGCCGGCATGGCCGGCATTACCGCTGCACGCACCTTGGTCCAAGCTGGACACCGCGTACACATATTCGAAAAAAGCCGTGGCGCCGCAGGACGCATGTCCACACGCGAGACAGTATTTGGCACTTTCGATCACGGTACTCAATACTTCACGGTCCGCGACCCAAGATTCTCTCTAGCGTTGCAAACCGTCGCTGGAACTAAAGAAATTTGCCGCCCTTGGAGCGCCAGTGCAGTCCGAGTCTTGGACCCATTGGGACACGTATTCGAAGCAGCCAAACAACACCGCGAGGCTCACTTTGTAGCCAGCCCGGGTATGAACGCCTTGGTGCGCCACTGGGCGCACCCATTAGGAAAAGCATTGCACCTAAACAACCAAGTGCAACGGATGGAACGCAACGCCAAAGGCCAATGGACACTGCACAGCATCAACACCAGCACCCGCGCAGATATTCCAGAAACCCACTCCGGTTTTGACCGTGTTTTGCTAGCTGTGCCGTCAGCACAAGCCGAACAGTTATTGCGCAACTCTGGCACGCATGTAAACGACACGCATTTCCTAGACGCCATCGGCAAAGTGGAAGTAGCGCCTTGCTGGACTTTGATGCTGGCGTTTCCAAATGCCAATAACCCCGACCTGCCCCACCTCGGTCCTCAATGGAATGCGGCGCGCAGCACGCACCACCGCGTGGCATGGTTGACCCGCGAGTCTTCTAAACCAGGACGCGGCAAGATTGAGCGCTGGACAGTGCAAGCCAGCGCTGCGTGGTCTCAAGAACATTTGGAAGACGATGCTCCCCGCGTGCAAGCCAAGATGCTGCGCGCTTTCTCAGAACTCACTGGTATCCGTGCAGAACCCAGTTATGCAGAGGTACACCGTTGGCGTTATGCGCAAACCTTGACGCCATTGGGCGCACCTTTCCAATTTCATGCCTCAACAGGTCTCGGTACCTGCGGGGATTGGCATATCGGTCACCGCGTAGAAGACGCGTTTGTGTCAGGCTTAGAACTCGCACTCGCCGTCTGCCACTCGGCACATCGCTTGTAATTTTTTGCGGTGGTGGGCGTGCGCTATATCGGACGATTCGCGCCCTCGCCTACTGGGCTTTTGCATGCGGGCTCTTTGGTAGCCGCTTTAGCGAGTTGGTTGGATGCACGTGCGCATAACGGGCAGTGGTTGGTGAGGATAGAAGATATAGACGCACCTCGGTGTGTGGCGGGCGCAGACAAACAAATATTGGAACAACTCGCTGCCTGTGGCTTAGTCGCCGACAGCGAGCCCACTTGGCAGTCGCATCGCACATATCTTTATGAAACCGCATTAACCCAACTGATAGACAAAGGTTGGGCCTACCCTTGCGGTTGTTCGCGCAAAGAAATAGAAGATGTTTATGTATCGCTAGGCCAAGATTTAGCCCGACATAGCGCTGCGGTTTACACCGGTACTTGTCGTGATGGTCTCAATGGCAAACCTGCGAGAGCTTGGCGCCTGAATGTTCAAGCTGTAATCAAGGCCCTGCATCTGTCCCAAACTTTGGAATGGCATGACAGGCGAATGGGGCACCAACAACAAGACGTAGCGAATGAAGTTGGTGACTTTGTTCTCAAACGTGCTGATGGCTTGTGGGCCTATCAACTTGCCGTGGTCGTGGATGATGCCGACCAAGGTATCACTCACGTTGTACGCGGAGAAGATTTACACGACAACACAGCGCGGCAAATCTTGTTGCAAAAAGCATTGGGCTTGTCCACGCCGATTTACATGCATACGCCGCTAGTGCTTGGTGACAACGGTGAAAAACTGAGCAAGCAAAACGGGGCGCAGGCTTTGGATTTGCAAAATCCGCTTGCGGCGTTGAACCTGGCGGCAAAGGCGTTGGGACTGAATCCTTGCGAAACTAATGTGGAAGATGCTTTACATGAATGGACACATGTGTGGTTATCGAGCAAAAGCTTGTTTTAAATTCATTGCAAGCAGGCCGCGATAATCTCTAGCGATTTCTCTAAAAACCTGTTATGTCCACCACTGAAGTTCCAGACGCAATACAAAACCCAAAACCTGACGCCCCTTTCATGCGTGTCATCAAAACCTATGTGTTGCGCGCTGGGCGCATGGGCCCGGGTCAAACAAGGGCGTTTGAGCAGTTTGGTGCGAAGTTTTTGTTGCCTTTCAAAAACGAAAAGCTTGACCTTGTAGCGTCCTTTGGTCGCCAAGCGCCACTCATTTTGGAAATCGGCTTTGGAATGGGCGACGCGACGGCCAAGATTGCACACACGCGATTAAGCGACAACTTTCTATGTTGCGAAGTGCACGCCCCTGGCGTTGGCGCCTTGCTCAAACGCTGCGGCGAAGAGGGGATTGGAAATATCCGCATAGTGCAACACGATGCCATCGAAGTGATGGACCACATGTTGGGTGAAAACAGTTTGGATGGCGTGCATATCTTCTTCCCCGACCCTTGGCACAAAAGCCGCCACCACAAACGGCGTCTGATCCAAAGCCCTTTTGTGAACCGGCTTGCGCGCCACATCAAACAAGGTGGCTATTTGCACCTTGCAACGGACTGGCATCCATACGCCGAGCAAATGCTGCAAGTGCTGTCCGCTGAGCCCCACATCAAAAACACCGCCACTGACCCTAGCGGATTCGCTGAGAAACCCAGCTACCGCCCTTTAACGAAATTTGAAAACCGTGGATTGAAACTCGGCCACGGTGTGTGGGACTTGGTGTTTGAAAAGCTCTAAGCTTCCAACGCGCCATGGCGTGAGCGCCAGCACGGTGGCGTTGCCTTCTAGCGCAAGGACTTCCAACTCAAATGCTCTCGCTGACTGGTCAACCGTTTTCGACTTCCTCTGCGAGCGCTTCCCCGCAGTACCCCCACAAGAATGGTCCGCGCGCTTTGCGGATAGCCTGGTACTCAATGCGCAAGGCGAACCTATCAATGCGGCAACCCCTTACGCCCCCAACACACTGATTCACTATTACCGTCGCATCCCCCAAGAGCCTGAACTCCCCTTCAAAGCACAGGTATTGTTTCGAGACGCGCATTTGGTAGTAACCGACAAACCCCACTTCATGCCCGTGACGCCTGCCGGTCGGTATGTGCGCAGCAGTTTGTTGGTGCAATTGAAAGAAGAACTCGGTATCGACACCCTCAGCCCAATTCACCGCATTGACCGTGAAACGGCTGGCTTGGTCGTTTTGTCTGTGAACCCGCAGGAACGTAACGCCTACCAAGCTTTGTTTCGAGAACGCCAGGTGCACAAGACTTACTTAGCGGTTGCGCCGTATCACGGTGACTTAGTTTTTCCACTCACGCGTCGCAGTCGTATTGAGGAAGACGCGCAGTTTTTTCTGTCGCGTGAAGCAGAGGGTGCGCCAAATAGTGAAACGCATATAGAAATTTTGAAATGCCTGGATACAGGCTTAAACCCATCGGTGCACCCATCGGACGATTCAACTGAGGGATCAACCAGAAGGTCGCCGCAGAGCCATTACAAACCCAAGGCGCTCTACCAGCTATCGCCCATCACCGGCAAACGCCACCAATTGCGAATCCATATGTGTGCCTTGGGTATACCGATAGATGGGGACCAGTTTTACCCCGAGGTATTGCGTGGCCCCGACGAGATAGAAGACTTCAGTCAACCCTTACAACTAATAGCCGAAAAAATCGCATTCACAGATCCGATCACGGGTGATGAAAGGAAATTTACTAGCGAGCAAAAACTTAATTGGGTAAGTTGAAATTAATGAGTTAGTGCGAGCTATCGACCTAGCGACTGCGCCACCCAATCCTGCACACTAGCCAGCGCCTTAGGCAAGCCAGAAGCATCCGTGCCGCCCGCCATCGCCATATCAGCTTTGCCACCGCCTTTGCCGCCAACTTGCTGCGCCACAAAGTTCACCAACTCACCCGCTTTGACTTTGCCCACGGTATCGGCTGTGACGCCTGCAGCGATTTGCACTTTGTCGCCGTCTACGGCGGCCAACACAATGACTGCGGTTTTGAGCTTGTCTTTCAACTTGTCCATGGTGTCGCGCAATGTTTTGGCGTCTGCGCCTTCTAGCGTGGCGGCCAACACTTTGACGCCTTTGACATCGACGGCTTGGCCCATCAAATCGTCGCCCTGACTCGAAGCCAATTTGCCTTTAAGTGCGGAAACTTCTTTTTCTAAAGCTTTGACATGGTCTAACACTTGGGCGATGCGTGCGTTCAACTCTGCGGTTGGTGCTTTCAATGCGCCAGCAGCTTGGGCAACCGAGTTTTCCAAAGACTGTAAATAAGCCAAAGCGTTGCTGCCAGTAATAGCCTCGATACGGCGCACGCCTGCAGCCACACCACTTTCACCCACTACTTTGAACAAGCCAATATCGCCGGTGCGTTGCACGTGGGTGCCTCCACACAGTTCACGGCTAGATCCAATGTCGAGCACGCGCACGGTTTCGCCGTACTTTTCACCGAACAGCATCATGGCGCCTGTTTTTTGGGCAGACTCGATATCCATCACGCGGGCTTGCGCTTGGGCGTTGGCCAAGATTTCTGCGTTCACCTTTGCTTCAATTTGTTCAATTTCAGCAGCCGTAACGGGGGCGTTATGCGCAAAGTCAAAACGCGTTTTGTCGGCATCCACCAACGAGCCTTTTTGTTGCACATGGGTACCAAGCACTTCGCGCAAGGCTTTGTGCATCAAATGGGTGGCAGAGTGGTTGCGCACGGTGGCTTCTCGAACCGCGGTGTTGACTTGCGCTTGCACTTGGTCGCCAACGGCCAAGGTGCCTTGGATGTTGCTGCCATGGTGGGCAAAGACATCGGCTTTGATTTTTTGGGTATCTGCCACTTCAAAAGTAGCAGAGCCACTTTTCAACACGCCTTGGTCGCCGACTTGTCCACCGCTTTCTGCATAGAAAGGGGTGGTGTCCAAAACAACAGAACCAGTTTGACCTGTTTTGAGTTCGGCAACTGCAACACCATCGAGATACAAGGCAACCACTTTGGCAGCTGAACCCAATGATTCATAGCCTACAAAGGTATTTCCAGAACCGTTGTATTCCAAGGCCTTGTCCATCTTAAATTTGCCGGCGGCACGGGCTTGGTTTTTCTGCTTATCCATCGCGGCGTGGAAGCCTGCTTCGTCGACAGTCACGCCACGCTCACGGCATACGTCGTTGGTTAAATCGAGCGGAAAGCCATAGGTGTCATGCAGTTTGAAAGCAACTTCGCCGGATAGTTTTTTGTTTTGAGCTTTGGAAGCATTTGCGTCGGAAGTAGCGCTGTCGCCCAAAGCCTCGTCCAAGATTTGCATACCAATTTCAAGCGTCTCGTAGAAACGCTCTTCTTCGGCTTTCAAAATCGCGGCAATGCGATCGGCTTGTGACGCCAAGCTGGGATAGGCCTTACCCATCAACGCCACGAGGTCAGGAATGAGTTTATGGAAGAAAGGTTTTTTCTGACCCAGTTTGTAACCATGGCGAATGGCGCGGCGCACGATGCGACGTTGCACATAGCCTCGGCCTTCGTTGGTAGGGACGACACCGTCGCTCACCAAAAACGCTGTGGCGCGGATATGGTCGGCAATCACGCGCAGGGAGTTGTTTTTTAAATCTTTACACCCCGTCTCACGCGCGGCGGCTTTGATCAAAGCATCAAACAAATCAATTTCGTAATTGCTGTGCACATGCTGCAAGATGGCCGCCAAACGCTCCAAGCCCATACCGGTATCGACACATGGCGCGGGCAATGGCGAGACGGAACCGTCTTCTGCCATGTTGAATTGCATGAAGACGTTGTTCCAGATTTCAATGAAACGGTCGCCGTCTTCTTCAGGACTGCCAGGAGGGCCACCCGGAATGTGCGGGCCATGGTCATAAAAAATCTCGCTACACGGACCGCAAGGGCCAGTGTCGGCCATCATCCAGAAGTTATCACTCTTGTAGCGTCCGCCTTTGTTGTCGCCAATACGTATGACGCGGTCTGCGGGCAAGCCGATTTCTTTGGTCCAAATGTCGTAAGCCTCGTCGTCTTCCTCGTAGACGGTGGCGAGTAAACGTTCTTTGGGTAATTTGTAAACCTCGGTCAATAGTTCCCAAGCCCACTTCAAGCTTTCACGCTTGAAATAGTCGCCAAAGCTCCAGTTGCCCAGCATTTCAAAAAACGTGTGGTGGCGGGCGGTATAGCCGACGTTTTCTAGGTCGTTGTGTTTTCCACCTGCGCGCAAACACGCCTGAACTGAGGCGGCGCGCACATATGAGCGTTTGTCGGTGCCTAAAAATACATCTTTGAACTGCACCATCCCCGAATTGGTGAACATCAGGGTGGGGTCGTTGCCTGGAACCAAGGGGCTAGATGCCACCACGGTGTGGCCTTTGGATGCAAAAAAATCGAGGAAAGACTGCCGAATGTCGGCTACAGAGAATGGGGGTTGGGTCATCCACAAATTATAGGTTTCGTAGTCTCCTTCAAGACCAGTCAGCCTGCGTAGTGGCGGTATGCTCAGCGCTCAAGCCAAATTAGGAGACCTCCATGGACATGAAAACTGCCCCCCTTTCGCTTCTTAACGACCCCTCACTATTAAAAACCGACGCGCTGATCAACGGCCAATGGGTCGCAGGCGCCAGCCGTTTTGATGTCAATGACCCCGCCACAGGCAAAAAACTCGCCGATGTAGCCAATTTGGGCCCAGCCGAAGCCGAAGCAGCCATTGCCGCCGCCAACACCGCTTGGGGGCCATGGAAAGCCAAAACAGGCAAAGAACGCAGCGCCATTTTGCGCAAATGGTTTGATTTGTTGATGGCCAACCAAGAAGACCTCGGTCGCATCATGACAGCAGAGCAAGGCAAGCCTTTTGCCGAAGCCAAAGGCGAAGTCGCCTACGGTGCGAGTTTTGTTGAGTGGTATGCCGAAGAAGCCAAACGCGTCAATGGCGAAACCCTGCCCCAGTTCGACAACAACCGCCGCTTGTTGGTCATCAAGCAAGCAATTGGGGTATGCGCGGCAATCACGCCTTGGAACTTCCCGCTCGCCATGATCACCCGCAAAGTCGCTCCCGCTTTGGCAGCAGGTTGCCCCGTGGTCATCAAACCCGCAGAACTCACGCCGTTGACGGCGCTGGCTGCTGCCGAGTTGGCAGTGCGCGCTGGCATTCCTGCTGGCGTGTTGAACATCTTGACGGCAGACAGCGACAACAGCATCGCTGTGGGCAAGGTGTTTTGCGCCAGCGACACGGTCCGTCACATCAGCTTCACAGGCTCTACCGAAGTTGGTCGCATTTTGATGGCGCAATCTGCGCCCAGCATCAAAAAACTCGCGCTCGAGTTGGGTGGCAACGCCCCCTTCATCGTGTTTGACGATGCTGATATCGACAGCGCTGTTGAAGGCGCCATGGCCAGCAAATACCGCAATGCAGGGCAAACCTGTGTCTGCGCCAACCGCATCTATGTGCAAGACAAGGTGTACGACCAGTTTGTCGAAAAATTTGCCGCCAAAGTCAAAGCGCTCAAAGTCGGTAACGGTTTTGAAGACGGCGTTGTTCAAGGACCATTGATCGAAGACGCCGCCGTGCAAAAAGTCGAACGCCATGTGCAAGACGCGATTGCCAAAGGCGGTAAGGTGGTGGTTGGTGGCAAGAAGTTAAGTGGCCAGTTTTTTGAACCCACCGTAATTTCAGGCGCTACCGCTGACATGCTGTGCGCCAAGGAAGAAACCTTTGGTCCCTTTGCACCAGTGTTTCGCTTTCACAAAGACCAAGAGGCGATTGATGCTGCTAACAATACCGAGTTTGGCTTGGCCAGTTATTTCTATAGCCGCGATGTAGGTCGCATCTTCCGCGTCAGCGAGGCTTTGGAGTATGGCATGGTGGGCATCAACGTCGGCGTCATTGCAACAGAACATGTGCCTTTTGGTGGTGTCAAACAATCAGGATTAGGACGTGAAGGCTCGAGCCACGGCATGGATGAATATCTGGAAATGAAGTACCTTTGTATCGGAGATATTTCAAAATAAATTTCATCTAATGATTGCATGCATAGGTGTATTGAATTAACCAATATAGGTAGTTTTACACCTTTGTCATCAACATTGTTTTCTTGTTCAATTTAAAATAAATTCAGTTTTCACCCTTAGCAACTAAAGCCCCATGTCTACACAGCAAATCTATATGCGTTTTTTGAATCTGGTCCATGCACTCGAAGGCCATCACAATTCGCCTCAAATAGACCTTGATGCTAAAAAATTGCTTGACGTCATCGGCTTACGCGATGACCAAAAAAAGCCTCTCACGGTGACAGAAGCAATGGCCTTGGCACATATTGCATCGCCCGCGACGATTCACCGCAAACTCGATCAGTTACGTGAACTCGGAATGATCGACACCGTGTTCGAAGGTAAAAACCGTCGTACTAAATATTTGGTTCCAACCAAAGCGGCTTCCGACTACTTTGCCAATATGGGCAAAGCAGTGCAGCTGGCGATTGCTAGCGCTTAAAGAAGCGTAACGCCCGTCTTACTCTGTAAATACTCGCGCGTCACGCCAGGCGCGAGTTCAACTACTTTGAGACCTTGAGGCGTCACGTCCATCACCGCAAGATCGGTGATGATCAAGTCGACAACGCCGACACCCGTGAGCGGCAAGGTGCACTGAGGCAAGATTTTGAGATCTTCAGTGCCGTCTTTCTTTTTGGCGACGTGCTCCATCAATATGACAACGCGTTTGACGCCAGCGACCAAGTCCATCGCACCGCCCATGCCTTTGATCATCTTGCCAGGAATCATCCAGTTGGCGAGATCGCCTTTTTCGCTGACCTGCATGGCACCCAAAATCGACAAGTTGATCTTGCCGCCACGGATCATGGCGAACGATTGGTCGCTGCCAAAAATCGCTGAGCCTTTGATGGTGGTGACGGTTTGCTTACCCGCGTTAATGAGGTCGGGGTCGACTTCGTCCTCGTATGGAAATGGGCCAATGCCCAACATGCCGTTCTCGCTTTGCAACCAGACTTCCAAATGGTCTGGCACGTGATTAGCCACTAGGGTGGGGATGCCAATTCCTAGGTTGACATAGAAGCCGTCATGCAGTTCTTTTGCCGCGCGGGCGGCCATTTCGTCTTGGGTCCAAGCCATGTTTTTTCCTTTTAGCGGCAACAGCTTTGGCTGTTCACCTTACAAATATTTAAACGGATCTATCTCGCACTGTGCGCTTTTCGATGCGCTTTTCAGGCGTCGGGTTGTGCACGATGCGGTGAACATAAATGCCAGGCAAATGGATATCGTCTGGGGCTAGTTCGCCTATAGCGACGATGCGCTCCACTTCCACCACACAAATCTTGCCGGCAGTTGCGGCTGCAGGATTGAAGTTGCGCGCCGTCATATTGAAGCGCAAGTTGCCGGATTTGTCAGCAATGTCGGCTTTGATCAAAGAGATTTCTGGGACCAATGACTTTTCCATCACATAAGTCTCGCCATCGAAGTCGCGCAACTCTTTACCTTCGGCAACCAAAGTGCCTACACCCGTTTTGGTAAAGAAGGCGGGGATGCCTGCACCACCAGCGCGCAGCTTTTCAGCCAAGGTGCCTTGCGGGGTGAATTCAAGCTCTAACTCTCCGGCTAAAAACTGGCGCTCGAACTCTTTGTTCTCACCCACGTAGCTGGAAATCATTTTTTTGATTTGATGGGTTTCGAGCAACTTGCCCAAACCAAAGCCATCCACACCGGCGTTGTTGGAGATGACGGTCAAATTTTTTACGCCGCTGTCACGCAAAGCGTCGATCAAGGCCTCGGGGATGCCACACAGTCCAAAGCCACCGACCGCCATCAACTGGCCGTCGGCCACGATGTCTTTCAGCGCCTCAGCGGCAGAAGGAAATATTTTGTTCAAGGGGATGCTCCAAATTTGTGCAACGAATTAACTTACTGATTCTACGAAACTGGCTTTTTGGGGACACGCCCCATCAAATAAAACTCGGGGTTGGGCATCATGTTGCTAAAACTCGCCATGCGGTTGCTCAAGCCGAAGAACGCCGTGATGGCGGCGATGTCCCAAATGTCTTCGTCGTCAAAGCCATGGGCGTGCAATGCGGAAAAGTCTTGGTCTTGTATCTGATCGCTGTGCAGGCAAACCTTCATCGCGAAGTCGAGCATGGCTTTTTGTCTGGGGGTGATGTCGGCTTTTAAGTAGTTAACCGCCACTTGGTCGGCAACCAATGGTTTTTTCTCGTAAATACGCAAAATCGCACCATGGGCCACTACGCAATAGAGGCAGTTGTTGGCAGCGCTAGTGACGGTGACGATCATCTCGCGGTCGCCCTTGGTGAGATGGCCATCTTCCTTGAGCATCAAGGCATCGTGGTACGCGAAAAACGCCCGCCATTCAGCAGGGCGACGCGCCAGCGCCAAAAACACATTCGGAATAAAGCCCGCTTTTTCTTGTACTTCCAGCACTTTGGCGCGGATGTCTTCGGGTAAAGCGTTGAGATCGGGGAAGGGGTATCGGCTCATGGTGTGACTATCTTTCTCATCCGGTCAGGCAAATCAATCGCCTTTTGTTTGGGGAAATCCACCCAAATAGTGGTCGCGCCGCCCGCGGCGTAAATCACGCCGGGCTGGTCGTCGCGCTCCATCGTCGCCCACGTCTCGAACGTGGTGCGGGCTGGGTCGCTGGTGTACATCTTCAATCGAATGTCCCCTGGGTATTCAAGTTGTTTATAGAAGTTACAAAAGGCATTGATGATGACGATGCCTTCTTTCGCGGGGTCAGGCACGGCATCGATGGTTTGTAGCCAGTTGATGCGGGCCGTTTCTAGGTAACGAAAGTACATGATGTTGTTGACATGCCCCATCGCGTCCATATCGCCCCATCGAATGGGCATGGTCATCTCATACACCAGCTTCTTGTGCTCTGGTATCTCAATCTTCATAGTGCGAACCCATCGTCGGCCGCGATGATGGCGCCGTTGACAAAACCGCTTTCACCGCTGGCCAATAAAACTAACAAAGCATCCAAATCTTGCGGATGGCCGACACGCTTGCGGGGCAACATGTTCACCAGCTTTTGGCCTTGTTCCGTGCTCCAGTGGTGGTGGTTGATTTCGGTATCGATATAGCCTGGGCAAATCGCATTCACGTTGATCCCAAAACGGCCCCACTCCATCGCCAACACCTTGGTCATCTGCACCACAGCGGCCTTGCTCATGCAGTAAGCCCCAATTTGAGGCAACACCTTCAACCCCGCCACCGACGCAATATTGATAATGCGCCCGCCGGTGAAGCTCCCTGGTGCAGATCCCTTGGCGCGCGCCAGCATGCGCTTGCCAACCTCTTGCGCCACAAAAAACGAGCCCTTGACGTTGGTATTGAAGATGAAATCAAAGTCGTCCTCGGTCACGTCTTGCACACGCTGGGTCGTGCTCACACCAGAGTTGTTCACCAAAATATCGATGCTGCCGACCTCCGTCTCCGCATGGGCGACGGCAGACTTGATGCTGTCCAAGTCCGTGACGTCCAAAGCCACCACGTGGGCATCGCCACCTTCGGCCTCGATTTCCGCACGCAACTCTTTGAGTTTCTCAACGCGCCGACTGGCCAGCACCACCGCAGCGCCAGCACGCGAGAGGGTTTTGGCGAACTGTTCACCCAAACCGCTGGACGCACCGGTTACCAGTGCTACCCGTCCTGACAAATCTATGCTGTAAGCCATGCCTTGCTCCCGCTTATGTTGAATCGCTTCATTATGGCAACTACCCCTCGGGCACCGTTGAAGCACCGCATAAAATCTGTCGCAACTCGGACAAGCTCCCTCCTATCTCTCTGACTCCCCCATTTTTATGACACCCCAAGACATCCTTGCCCAGTTTGGGCCGCGCGAAGCCATGGAATACGACGTGGTGATCGTCGGCGGCGGCCCTGCCGGCTTGGCCAGCGCGATTCGCATCAAACAACTGGCGACTGAAAAAGGCCAGGACGTCTCGGTGGTGGTGCTGGAAAAAGGCTCTGAGCCTGGCGCACATATCTTGTCTGGCGCTGTCATGGACCCCAAAGCCATGGACGAGCTCATCCCCAATTGGAAAGAGTTAGGCGCGCCTTTGAACCAAGCCGTCACGGGCGACGATTTGCTGATGCTGAGCGAGACAGGCGCAACCCGCACTCCCAGTTGGCTCATGCCACGCAACTTCCACAACGACGGTTGCTACGTCGTCTCGCTAAGCAATGTGGTCAAGTGGATGGCTGCGCATGCTGAGAGTTTGGGTGTAGAAATATTTCCCGGTTTTACGGCGGCGGAAGTGCTCTACAACGACGACGCAGCCGCGCACGGCAGCAAACCCTCCGTCAAAGGTATTGCAACGGGTAATCTTGGTATCGGTAAAGACGGCGAACCCACCGACAACTTCCAACTCGGCATGGAACTCCACGCCAAATACACCTTGTTTGCGGAAGGTGCGCGCGGGCATTTGGGCAAACAATTGCTTGCTAAGTACAACCTCACCGAAGGCAAAGACCCACAAAGTTACGCCATTGGCGTGAAAGAGTTGTGGGAGATTGATCCCGCCAAAGCCCAACCCGGATTGGTGGTGCACACCTCTGGCTGGCCCATGCAAGACGACACCTTTGGCGGTGGCTTTTTGTACCACTTGGAAGACAACAAAGTGACCCTTGGTTTTGTGCTCGGTCTCGACTACAAAAATCCATGGATCAGCCCTTTCGAAGAAATGCAACGCTGGAAAACGCACCCCAGCATTCGCGCGCATTTAGAAGGCGGCAAGCGCATCGGCTATGGCGCCCGCGCCATCAACAACGGCACTTTGCAAGCTTTGCCCAAAACGGTATTCCCAGGCGGTGCTTTGATTGGCTGCGATGCGGGCTATCTCAATGCCGCCCGCATCAAAGGCAGCCATGCCGCCATCAAAACCGGCATGCTCGCGGCGGACGCGGCGTTTGAAGCCGTCACCGCGGGACGCGCCCACGACGAACTCAGCGCCTATCCAAAAGCCTTTGAAGCCAGTTGGCTTTATAAAGAGTTACATCAATCGCGCAACTTCAAACTCTGGTTCAAAAAAGGCATGTTGGTCGGCACCTTGATGACGGGCATAGAGCAATGGTTGCTACCCAAACTCGGCATCTCTTCCCCGCCTTGGACATTGCGTGGCAGCAAGCCGGACCATGTCAACTTGCAACCCGCATCGCAGTTTGCAGAAATCCACTACCCCAAGCCCGATGGCAAGTTGACCTTCGACCGTTTGAGCAGCGTTTTCATCAGCAACACCAACCACGAAGAAAACCAACCCG
>Ga0209088_10001533_pt1 | contig 14899 bp, 13 predicted proteins | sample S_140625_EF_Meta_FD_187324 | JGI IMG/M metagenome (GOLD analysis project Ga0209088, IMG submission 187324) | Freshwater microbial communities from Lake Simoncouche, Canada to study carbon cycling - S_140625_EF_MetaG (SPAdes) (version 2) | ecosystem: Environmental > Aquatic > Freshwater > Lake ... | reverse complement strand
GGACACCGTTGGCACGGATCGTTCGTGCGTCAGCGGCTGCGGGCCAGCGACTTCTTGGTCTCGGCTCGGCTGGCCTTGATGATGGCGTCGGCGGCCTTGGGGTTGGCCTTGCACTCCAGCAGCGCCTGCAGCATCAGCGGGGCCACGATGGTGGCATCGCTCTCGACCACGAACATGGGGGTGCGCTCAGTCAGCTTGTCCCAGGTGATCTTCTCGTTGGGCGTTGCGCCCGAGTAGCTGCCGTAGCTGGTGGTGCTGTCGCTGATCTGGCAGAAATACGCCCACGGACGCGCGGTTTCCTGCAGGTCGTACTTGATGCTGGGCACCACGCAGATTGGGAAATCACCCGCGATACCGCCGCCGATCTGGAAGAAGCCCACGCCCTTGCCCTTGGCCATGGCCTTGTAGTCGTCGTACAGGTTGGCCATGTACTCGATGCCGCTCTTCACGATGTTGGCGCTGCACTCGTTGAACTTCACGTGCGAGGCGAAGATGTTGCCGAAGGTGCTGTCCTCGTGGCCCGGCACCACCATGGGCAGCTTGGCCTTGGCCGCCGCCAGCAGCCAGCACTCGTCGGGGTTGCCCTGGTACTTGCTCTTCGGGATCGACAGCACCAGCTCGTAGAAGTACTCGTGCCAGTAGCGGCGCTCGCCGTTCTTGGTGGCCTTCTTCCACATCGGCACCAGGATCTTCTCCACCGCGCGGAACGCCTCGTCCTCGGGGATGCTGGTGTCCGTCACGCGGCGCATGCGCTGCTTGAGGATCTTCGTGTCGTCCTGCTTGGTGAAGTAGCGGTACTCCGGGAAGTCCTTGTAGCCGTGGTGCGCCACCAGGCGGAAGAGCGATTCCTCCAGGTTGGCGCCGGTCACGCTCAGGCCATGCACCAGCCCGGCGCGGATGGCCGGTGCCAGCGTGATGCCCAGCTGCGCCGAGCTCATGGCGCCCGCCACGGCCCAGTACATCCTGCCGCCGCCGTTCACGTGGTCCCAGTACGCGTACAGCGCATCGCGCGTGGCACGGGAGTTGAAGTTGCGGTAGTTGCTGGCGACGAACTGGAGGATGGGGAGCGAGGTCTTCGGCATGGGGTGGGGAATGTACAGGGTGCCCGTCAGGCCGACGCGCCGGTGTTCCCGACGGCGTCCTGGACGCCTGCGGCACCGACGCCGCCCATGAACTCCACCTTGCCGGTGGACACGTCGTACATCGCGCCGGCGATGCCGATCTCGCCGTTCATGATCATGGACCGCAGCACCGGGCTGTGGTCCTCGATCCAGCGCATGGTGTTGCGCACGTGGATGGTGGCCACGCGGTCCACGAACTCGTGGTTGGAGCTGTCGCGGACGCCGGTGGTCCGCGTCTCCATGGCGACCGCCTCGGAGATCGGCTCGGTGATGGAGCCGAGGTTCGTGAGGCCCGTCGCCTCGACCGGGTCGAGTCCCTTCGAGACGAAGTCGCAGGTGGCCTTCACCGCGCCGCAGCTGGTGTGCCCCAGCACGACGATCAGCTTCGCGCCGGCAACCTTGCAGGCGAACTCCATGCTGCCGAGCGCCTTGGCGCTGGCCACGTTGCCGGCAAGCCGCACGCTGAAGATGTCGCCGAGGCCGAGGTCGAAGAGGATCTCTGCCGGCGAGCGGCTGTCGATGCAGCTCAGGACCACCGCCATCGGGTGCTGCCCGGCGGCGGTGGCGTCGACCTGCTTCGCCAGGTCTCGGTTGAGGCGCTGCCCGGAGGAGAAGCGGTCGTTTCCCTCCTTCAGGACGCGGAGCACCCGGTCGGGCGTCAGCGAAGCCTGGATGTCCTTGGTGGTCCAGTCCACGTAGAGCTTGACGTCCTGCAGCGGGTAGCGGTCCTTGAAGCCCTGCAGGCTGACCGAGACGCCGCGAGCCGGTGCCGACTCGTTCACGAACTCCTTGATCATCGAGACGATGTCCGGATCGATGTAGTCGGTGGCACGGGCATCGATCGACACCTGGTCGCCGCGGCGGAACTCGCCGAGCGTGGTGGCCAGCTGCGCGCGGTTGAGGAAGCTGGCCTGGGTGGCCAGCTCGATGCGGTGGACGAGGCCGCCCACGTGGTCTTCCTTGATGATGCGGAAGCCACGGCGGACGTTGCTCAAGAGGATGAAGACGATGCTGGTGGCCAGGCCGATCAGCACGCCGACCAGGAGGTCGGTAGCCACGATCGCCACCACCGTGACGAAGAACGGCACGAACTGCGTGTAGCCCTCGCGCCACATCTGCTTGAACACCTTCGGGCTCGCGAGCTTGAGGCCCGTCGCGATCAGCACTGCCGCGAGCGCCGCCAGCGGGATCCGGTTCAGCGCCCCGGGGATGAGCAGCAGGCAGCCGAGCAGAAGCACGCCATGGAAGATCGCCGAGCGCCGGGTCCGTGCGCCGTTCGACGCGTTCACCGAGCTGCGCACGATCACCGAGGTCATCGGCAGGCCGCCAACCAGGCCGGCGAGCATGTTGCCGGTTCCCTGCGCCACCAGCTCACGGTTCGGGGGCGAAACGCGCCGCTCGGGGTCGAGCTTGTCGGTGGCCTCCAGGTTGAGGAGCGTCTCGAGAGAGGCAACCACCGCCAGGGTGACGGCGGCGCGCAGCACGGCAGGATCGTTCCAGCGGGAGAAGTCGGGGAACGTGAGCAGGTGGTTCCAGGCCATGCCCTCGGAACCGACCACGGGAACAGTGACCAGGTGGCTCTGCTCGATGGACCACGCCGATCCCGCGGCCCGCAGCGCCTCGCTGATCGCGACGCCGATGAGCACCGCGGCAAGCGGTGCCGGGAACTTCATCTTCTTGAGCGGGGAGCGGTCCCATGCCATCAGCACCACGAAGCACGTGATGCCCACGAACAGCGCTCCCGGGACGAAGAACTTCGCCGCATCGGTCAGGTGCGAGATCGTGGTGCTGCCGTCCGGGCTGACGAAGGACATGTCGCCCTCGTAGTCCGTGTCGTATCCCACCAGGTGGGGGATCTGCTTCAGGATCAGCAGCACGCCGATGGCGACCAGCAGGCCCTTGATGACGTTGTTGGGGAAGTAGTTCGCCAGCACGCCGCCGCGGAGCAGGCCGGCGACGATCTGGATGGCGCCCGCGATCAGGACCGCGAAGAGGAACGCCTCGAACGAACCGAGCCCCTGGATCTGCGCCATGACGATGGCGGCAAGGCCGGCGGCCGGCCCGCTGACGCTGACGTGCGACCCGCTGAGCGCACCGATGACGATGCCGCCGATGATCCCGGAGATGACGCCGGAGATGATGGGGGCACCCGAGGCGAGCGCAATACCGAGGCAGAGCGGGATGGCCACGAGGAACACGACGAGGCCGGCGATGAGGTCGCCGGCGAGCGGAGCCGGACGCTCAAGGGTTGGTGAGGTGTGGGTGGGCATTGAGGTCGGCAGGTTAGGCCGATTCAGGAATCACGGAGGGGACCGGCATGTGAGTTATTAGCCAAATGAGGTGCGTGCCGCCGCACGATGCGCGGTCGCACGCAGCGGTCGCGGTGTGCGGCCCCTTCATGACGGACCAGTACGCGTAGATTTGCCCCGATGCATCGATACGGGTTCGCTCGAAGTGGCATGGCACGCGGTCGGGCGGAACTGCCCGTTGGTGATCGCGTGATGCTGCCCGGCACGCGGCGACGGGGAGCCGCCGTGGCCGCTGTGCTCGCGCTGCTTGCCGTCATCTCGCTCGCCGGCTGCCTTGGCGGTGGGCGTCGCACTTCCACCTGGAACAGCTCCTCCGTCGCCTCGGTCGACACCACGCAGGCGCTCGCGCTGCAGTCGGCGGTGATGAGCATGTCCGACGACTGGAACTCCGCGCTCGGTGCCATGGCGTACGAGATGCAGCGCGCCTGCGGCACCGACATGGAGTGCATGTGGGTCACGCAGGCCTTCCTGCGCAACGGCATGGGCGCGTCGCTCGACGTGGCGGTTGGCCCGAACCCGAGCGTCGCCATCATGGACATGCTGGTGCTCTGCTCGCTCGAGACGTGGGCACTCGAGCACCACTGGGCGGGCTTCGGCATCCCGCTCGAGGCGGGCCTTGCGGGCGCCAAGCAGCTGGCCAAGGCGCGGGATTCGCTCTGGGAACAGGCCGCGGATCACCTGAAGGCACCCGAGCTCGCGCGCCTGCGCACGCTGATCGACGCGTGGATCGCGCGGCACCCGGACCAGGGCATCGTCTCGTTCGTGCGCCTGTCGGATTTCGCCTCTGACCGCAACCAGCTGACGCTGGCCGAGCGCGCTGAGGCGGGTGGGCTGCTCGAGGAGCTCACCGATGTCTCCGTGGCCGTCGACGACGCGCGCCTCCTCGGCGAGCGGGCGCTGTGGTACTCGTCGCGCTATCCGTACGTGCTCGGCCAGCAGGCCGAGATGACCGCGCTTCGACTGACGCAGAACATCTCGAACCAGGTTGCTGTGCAGCGCGAGGCCATCCTGGGCGGCGTGGCCAAGGAGCGCGAGGCCATCATTTCAAGCATGAGCGATCAGGAGCGCACGCTGACGCCGGTGCTCGCCGAGGCGCGCGGGACCATCGCGGAGGCGCGTGCGCTCTCCACGGAACTGCAGAAGGTGATCGCCGCCATCGACGGACTGGTGGCGCGCTTCGACAACACGCGCTCCGACGGCAAGTCGCTCTCCATCGCCGACCTTGAGTCGCTCGTCCGCGAGGCGGGCACCTCCGCCGCCGAGGCGCGCAAGCTCATCGAGGCGAGCAGCGGGCTCGTGCAGTCGGATCGATTGCCGGCCGCCGCCGCCGGCGTCGACCGCGTGGCGCGCGACCTCGTCGACCGCGTCCTCTGGGGCGCGGCCGGCATCGTGGTGCTGCTCTGCGGCGGCTTGGCGCTCGTGCGCCGGGTGCCGCAGCGCGCGGAACGGGCGTGAGCGCGCCCGCAGGCGGCGGCAGCGACCCCGGGCGCCCCTCGTACGCTTCTCCCATGCCAGGCGTCTCCCTCGAAGTCATCTGCGGCCCGATGTTCGCGGGCAAGACCACGGAGCTCATGCGCCGCATCGCCGCCGCGCGCGATGCGGGGCAGCGTGTCCTGGTGGTGAAGCCCGCGCACGACACGCGCTACGCGCAGGCGGCCATCGTCACCCACACCGGCGAGCGCGTGCCTGCCATCGCCGTGACCGCGCTCGACGAGGCGCTCGCGCACCCGGCGGACCTGGTGGCCATCGACGAGATCCACTTCTTCGCGTCCGAGGCCGTGCCGCCCATCGAGGCCATGCTCGAACGCGGCACGAGCGTGGTGGTGGCGGGCTGCGACCTCGACCACTTCGGTGGCACGTTCACGCCCTTCGACGCGCTGCTTCCGCGCGCGGACACCGTGACGCGCATCGCCGGCACCTGCGTCCGCTGCGGCGCGCCCAGCACGCACAGCGAGCGGATCGTCCCCATCACCGACCGGATCATCGTGGGCGGGATCGGCGATTTCGTCGCCACCTGCGCCGCGTGCTTCCGGCCGTGCGTGCGCGGGTGATCACGCGGTGATTTCGGCTGCGCGCGCTGCATCGCCGGGCGCCGCGTCGTTCACCACCACGAAATGCGCGCCGGCGCGGTACGCGGCCGAGTGCAGCGCGAACGTCGGCTCGGCCACGCCGTGGAAGAACTTCTCGAGATACTCGATTGGCCACGGGCGCTCGCCGGCGCGCTCGCGCTCCACGGCGCGCGCCCAGCGCGTGGTCTGCGGCGCCTCCACGAACACCGCCACGTCCACGTGCGTGCGGGGCAGGGCGTGCAGCGCGTGCAGCCCTTCCACCACCACGATCTCGGCGGGCTCCACGCGCTGCTCGCCGACGCGCGCGTGCGCCTCGAACGTCCAGCGCGGAATGCTGGTGGCGCGGCCGGCTCGCAGCTCCGCCAGGTCCTGCGCCAGGCGCGGAAGGTCCGAGGATTCAGGCAAGTCGCGCAGGTGCTCGGGCGTGCGGTCGTAGTCGGGCAGGTAGTGGTCGGTGCTCACCACGCATGCGGAAATGCGGCGCGCGAGCGTCGACTTTCCCGCCGCCACCGCGCCGGTGATCCCCACCACCGCGCGCCCGCCGCGCGCCCGCGCCGCGGCAAGGATGGCGTCGGCGGCGACTTCGAAGTGGACGATGCGTGGCTCGGGGTGCACGGGCGCAGGATAGGGCCCATCCCGCGCGTCTCCGTATGCTGCGCTCGCGCCTGCACCGTGCGGCGCTCGCACCGAACGCCGGAGAACGCATGCAGCAATTCACGGGTCTCCTCGGCGTCCTCTTCATTCTTGGTCTCGGCTGGGCGCTCTCCACCAACCGTCGCGCCATCAACCGCCGCACCATTCTTGCCGGCGTCGGCCTGCAGTTCGCCATTGCCTTCCTGTTCCTGCGCTTCCCTCCCGTGGCGGCGGTGTTCACGCTCTTCGCCACGGGCGTCACGCGGGTGATCGGGTTTGCCGAGGAAGGCACCCGGTTCGTCTTCGGAAACGCTGCCGATTCCTCGGCCGCGTGGGGCTTCATCTTCGCGGTGAAGGTGCTCCCCATCATCGTCTTCTTCGCGTCCCTGATGGCGGTGCTCTACCACCTGGGCGTCATGCAGCGTGTGGTGGCTGGCCTGGCCGTGGTGCTGCGCCGTGTGCTCGGGATCAGTGGCGTCGAGGCGCTCTCCGGCGCGGCCAACATCTTTCTCGGCCAGACCGAGGCGCCGCTCACGGTGAAGCCGTTCATCGCAGGCATGACGCGCTCGCAGCTCATGTGCATCATGGTGGGCGGGTTCGCCACCATCGCGGGCAGCGTGATGGCGGCGTACATCGTCATGGTCGGCGGCGACGACCCGGCCGCGCGCATCGAGGTGGCCCGCCACTTCATGACGGCAAGCGTCATGAGCGCGCCCGCCGGCATCGTGATGGCCAAGCTCATGCTCCCCGAGACGGAGAAGGTGGCCGACGAGTCCTTCGACGCGCTCCGCGCGCTGCCGCGCACCACCTCCAACGTGATGGATGCCGCCGCCGAGGGCGCCACTGACGGCCTGCGCCTGGCCCTGAACGTGGCTGCCATGCTCGTGGCGTTCGTCTCGCTGATCGCGCTCCTCAACTGGCCGCTGGCCGCGCTCAGCCAGGTGGACGCCGGCTGGCTCCCCATCGCGCATTGGCGTGAATCCATGGGCATCCCGGTGCTCACCTTCCAGAACATCCTTGGCATCCTGCTGCAGCCGCTCGCGTGGCTGATGGGTGCCGGCAGCGAGTCGCGCACCGTGGCCTCGCTCATGGGCGAGCAGGTGATCGCCACCGAGTTCGTGGCGTATGCCGACCTTGCCACGCAGGTGAAGGCGCAGACCATCTCGCCGCGCGCGCAGACCATCTCCACCTACGCGCTGTGCGGCTTCGCCAACCTGGCGTCGATCGCCATCCAGATCGGCGGCCTCGGCGCCATGGCGCCGGAGCGTCGCTCGGACATCGCCGCCATCGGCCTGCGTGCCATGACCGCAGGCGCGCTTGCCTGCTGGATGACGGGTGCCATCGCCGGCGTGTTTGTTCCCCAGTGATGCGGACCACGATGCCGTGACCGTCAGCGGTAGCCCGCGCGCACCGTCTCCACGGCGGCGTCGTCGAATCGATCGTCGCGGCGCATCTGGCTGAATAGCGCGAGCAGCTCGGTCTCGGTGAGCCGCCTCTTCTCCGCACCCGCCACATCCAGGTAGACGCGCCCACGGTGCATCGCCACCAGCCGGTCGCCGAGCGTGGCGGCCTGCTGCATGGAGTGCGTCACCATGATGGTGGTGCTGCTCGAGCGCGCCACCAGGCGCGTGGTGAGGTCGATCACCAGCTCCGCGCTGCGCGGGTCGAGCGCCGCGGTGTGCTCGTCGAGGAGCAGCACCGGCGGGTTGGTGAGCGTGGCCATCAGCAGCGTGATCGACTGCCGCTGGCCGCCGGAAAGCAGGCCGATCGGGTCGTCCAGGCGCTCTTCCAGCCCGAGGCCGATCTGCGCCAGGAGGTCGCGCCATTCGCCGCGCCGCGCGCCGCGCAGGAGCGGGGCAAGCGTGCGCCACTTGCCGCGCTTCGAGGCCAGCGCCAGGTTCTCCGCCACGGTGAGGCCGGGCGCCGTGCCCGCAAACGGATCCTGGAACACGCGGCCCACCACGTGCGCGCGCCGGTGCTCCGGCCACGGCGTGATGTCCGTGCCGTCCACCACGATGCGCCCGGCGTCGAGCGGGAAGGCGCCCGCGATGGCGCCCTGCAGCGTGCTCTTGCCGGAGCCGTTGGTGCCGATCACCACCGTGAACGAGCCCGCCTCGAACTCGAGGTTCACGCCCGCCAGCGCGCGCACCTCGTTCGCGGTGCCGGGGTTGAAGGTCTTGCGGACACCGTCAAGCGTGAGCATGTGCGCCTCGCTTCCGTGCAAGTCCCTGCAGCCAGCCCGGGCCCACGATGGCGGCGAGCACCACCACCGCCGTCACCAGGCGCAGGTCGTTGGCATCGAGCCCCATGCGGATGGCGATGGCCACGAGGAGGCGGAAGAGCACCGCGCCCATCACCGCGCCCACCACGGCCAACGGCACCGAACGCACCGGGCCCACGAGCGTCTGCCCCAGGATGACGCTTGCCAGGCCCATGACGATCACGCCGATACCCATCTGCGCATCGGCAAAGGCCTGCATCTGCGCAAAGAGCGAGCCGGAAAGCGCCACCAGCATGTTGGAGAGCGCCAGACCCAGGATGGTCATCCGGTCGGTGCTGGTGCCCAGCGCACGCAGCATGCGCGCATTGTCGCCGGTGGCGCGCATGGCGGCGCCCAGCTCGGTCTTCAGGAAGAGGCAGAGGAGGAGCGTGGCCACCGTGGCCATCACCAGCGTGGCCACCAGCAGGCCGACATCGCTGCTCGGTGCCGTGCGGCCGAGGATGGTGACCTCCGGGCCAAGCAGGGCACGCGCGCCCTCCTCGAACGGCGTGAACAGCGTGCGCGCGCCGATCGGCAGGTTGCTCGCACCCATCACGCGCAGGTTGACGGAATAGAGCGCGGTCATCACCAGGATGCCCGAGAGCAGCGCGTTCACCTTGAATCGCACGTGGATGATGCCGGTGACCGCCCCGGCCATCATGCCGCCCGCCATGCCGGCGAGCGTGGCCGGCACCGGGCCCCAGCCAAGCGCCAGGAGCCGTGCGGTGATGGCCGCACCCAGCGGAAACGATCCATCCGCCGTGATGTCCGGCATCTGGTAGACGCGGAACGAGAGGAAGATGCCGAGCGCCAGCACGGCGAACACCAGCCCGATGGCAAGCGTGGCAAGCAGCAGGCTCATGGCGTGCCTCCCATCGGGACCACCCACACCGAGCCGCGCAGGAACGCGCTCTCCGCGCGGTCCGCGCCGCGCAGCGCGTGCATGACCGCGCGCAGCGGCTGTTCCGCGAGCAGTTGCCCCACCGTGGCCACGTCCCGCGCGCTGCGGGGCATCGGCCGGTAGCCGGCCACCGCCACGTGCGCGTGGAGGAGCGTGCCTCCGGGAAGTTCGTTCATGGTGGCACGCACCGCGGTGTCAAGCTTCGCCGCGTCCGCGGCGCTGCACGCGAACCCCGCGGCCACCATCGATTCGCCACGGTGCATCGGCTCGCCTGCGTAGCGCATGTCGCGGCGCATGGCGTCCGGCGTCATGCGTGCCGGCTCGTCTGGCCATCCGTCCGGCGAGGTGCGAGCCCACGCGCCGAACGCGCCCGCGCATTCGCCGCACACGACGAACGCCACCGGCCCGCCCACCGCGCGCAGCAGTGCGCCCGCGAGTGCGCCGAGCGTCACCGTGCCGTCGCCCGCGGCCTCGAAGTGCCCGTGCATCGCGGGGGCAGCATCGATCATCACTGCACGCCTCGCGATGCATGTCACCGCGCCCGCCTCGGAAGACGCCAGGCAATCGGGGCGGGGCGCCTCGCCCGGCAGCACCACGGCGGTGCCGCCCGCGGCCAGACCGTCGCCGAAGAGTCCGCGCGCTGCGGCCGCATCGGCGGCAAGCGCCAGGTGCCCCACGGCGATCGTGTTCGCGCTCACGCGCAACGGTCCCGCCTCCACGAACACGGCCGCGCCACGCGAGGCCGGCGTGGTGGTCGGCGAAAGCGTGCCGTTCCAGCCCTCGCCGAAGGAGACCGAAGAGAGCGATGCAGTCGCCGCGGGTGCCGCGCGCAGCCCCAGCAATCCGTCCAGCTTCGCGATGCGCAGCATGTCGCGCACGGGCGCGCTTGCCTCCACGATCACCAGCGAGCTGCCCACCGCACGCAGCCGGCCCACGGCCTTCAGCATCACGCCGATGCCCACGGACGAGATGAACGTGGTGGCGCCCATGTCGAGCTCCACGCGCGGCCGTCCCAGCCGGATGGCCTCCTCGAGCGCCACGGACACGGGCTCGCTCCATGCGGCATCCAGGCGTCCGTCCAGGACCAGTCGCACCGCGTCGTCGTTGACCTGGCGCTCGATCCTCATGGCTTCGTTCCCGTGGACTCGGTCATGGTGCGTGCGCCCGTCATGCGCTCGGCGGGCAGCACCACGTGGTACTTCGCCATGCGTGCCGGGTTGACCAGGAGCTCCGTGCGGTCGGGCCACGTGAACGGGATCGTGGCGGTCTGCTCGCCCTTGAGGACACGCGCCACCAGCCGCGCGGACAGCCGCCCCACGTCCTCGAAGTCGCGTGACACCGCGAGCGTCGCACCCGCGCGCATTGCGCCCGGGGTGAACGCCAGCACCGGGATGCCCGCGCGATCGGCGGCCTTCACGATGGTGGCGAAGCCGGTGCCCGACGAGTTGTCGGAGATCTGCACCATGGCCTGGACACCCTGCGTCACCACGCCGTCGGCCGCTTCCGGCAGTTCGGTCGGGCGGTCCGCGCCCGCGGACACCAGCTCGATGCCCGCCTTGCGCAGCTCCACCGCCAGCTCGTCGCGGTTGAAGACGCTGTTGGTCTCGCCGGGCGCGAACACCGTGCCCACGCGGCGTGCCGTGGGCAGTGCCTCCTTGACGATCTTCGCCATCAGCGCCACGTCGGAACTCGTCTGTGCGCCGGTCACGTTCGGCAGGTGGTCCTCGTTGGAGGTGCCGGCGCCCGCCGCCACGCCCGATGCCACCAGCGAGAACACCACGGGGCGGTCGCGGATGCGCCGGATGGTGGCCTGCAGCGCGGGCGTCGTGAACGGCACCACCACGTCCGGTCGTTCCTCGGCGGTGGCGGTGACGATGGTGTTGAGCGTGCCGATGTCGAGCTGCGCATCGCGCAGCACCACGCGGCAGGTGGTGCCGTCCACCAGGCCGAGCTTCGGCAGCTCGTCCATGAAGCCCCGGTAGCACTCCTCGAAGTTCGGGGAGCGGTTGTAGGAAATCAGCGAGATCACCGGTATGCGCGTGGCCGTCGAGTTGCCCGTGCTCGCCGCGGTCTTCTTCCGCGCCGCCAGCAGCGCCAGCACCGAATCCGGCGCCACCGGCTGCTCCACCGTGCGTTCCTTCGGCGCGCCGGGTCCCTCGTAGATGCGTTCTGCGCGCTGCTCGAGCTCCGCCGACCGCGCCCAGTCCTTGCCGAAGCCGTCATGGTTGAGCCACAGCGAGATGGGCACGAAGTTCTCGCACGGCACGTCGCGCGGCAGGCTTCCGCCGAGCACCAGCTCCGCGATCGCGCCGGTGGAGACGCCCATCGCGTGGTAGTCGGCGCCGTAGTTGATGGCCGCGCCCATCGCGGCCATGTTCGGGAAGTTGGTGATCACCGGAACGCCTGCGCGCCGGCAGCGCTCGATGACCGGCTTTGCCGCCGCAATCACGTTGGTGTCCGCCAGGATCCAGAAGCAGTCGATGCCGCGCGCAATCACGCCGTCGGCGGCGCTCGCCACCTCGTTGACGTTCGATCCGTTGGCCTCCAGGAGCTCGATCCCCAGCTTCGCGCACACCGCGCGCCCGAGCTTCACCGATGCCTCCGCGTTCGGCTCGGCCGGATTCCAGACGCAGCCCACGCGGCGCACGCCGGGCGCGCAGGAGCGCATCGCGTCGAAGAGCACCTCCGCCGGCTGCAGGGTGCCGATCCCCGCCACGTTGGCCGGCCGCGTCGAGCCCTCGGTCCACGGCCCGAGCGGGATGCCGATGCCCGGCGGGCTGGCCACCAGGCCGAACACCTGCGGGATCCCCCGCTTGTTGGCGCGCATCACCGCCTGCGTGCCCACCGTGGAGAGCGAGATCACCAGGTCGTACGGCGGGCTGGCGCTGCACACCTGCGCGGCAATCTGGTTCAGCGTGCCGATGTCGCCCTCGGCGTTGAAGAGGTCGAACGTGGTGCCGCGCGCCCGCGAATACCCGGCCGCCTCCAGCCGCTCGATGGCGCCGTCACGGCCGGTATTCATCGAGTCGATCGAGCTGATCTGCACCACGGCGATGCGCGGCGCCGGCGCGCCGGTGGCGGTGCCGCCGCCTGCCGCGCCCCCGCGTTCCCCCGAGCGATCGCCCATGACCAGCACGGCCGACGCGGCCGCGATCAGGAACAACCCAAGGAGGAGGCGCCGGGCCGCACGAAACATCCGCGCAACGTACACGGCGAGGCCGTCGCCCGGCAGCGCGCGCCTTCTCGGCATCGCCGCGACCCGACGGCCGGGTCGGTCGATTCAATGAACAATCCCTTCGCACAGCGGGCCTTCGCTGGCCCTATATTCCCACCCATGATCTCGTACTTCCGCATCGCGTCCCTCCCCGTCCTCGCCCTCGCGCTCCTCGGCTGCGAATCCGCCGGCCCCAAGCGCATCGACACCGCCACCGCCAGCATGGAAGAGACCCGCGCCATGGTCGCCCGCGGCAGCGGCGAGGTGTCCATGACCGTCAGTGCGGCGGAAGCCATCGGCGAGACCGCCGACCTGAAGGCAAGCTTCGAGGCCTTCTCGAAGCACCTGTCGACGCTCGACAAGACCGCCGAGGACGTGCGCGGCCGCTGGGCGTCGCTCACCAAGAAGGCGCAGTCGTACACCGATGCCTGGCAGAAGGAGTCCGAGACCATCAAGGGCGACGCCGCGCGTGCCGCCGCCGACAGCCGCCGTGACGCCTTCAGCGCCCGCATCAAGGCCATCGGCGCCGCCATGGGCGAGCTCAAGGATTCCTATGAGACCTTCACGTCGGACATGTCCGACATCCGCGTGCTGCTTGCCAACGACCTCACCGCGGACGGCATCAAGTCCGCCAAGCCGCTGATCGCCAAGGCCAAGAAGGATGCAGACACGGTGCAGGCCAAGGCCGACGTCGCCACGCGCCTCCTCGACGAGGCCTCCGCCTCCGCCGCCACCAAGCTGGTGCCGGCCGCGTCCGACAAGAAGTGACGTCTCTCGGATGATCCCTTGGCCCCTGCGCGTGATCGCGCGGGGGCTTTCTTTTACCCTGCATGCCCACCCATGCCGCACATCCACGACAAGATCGACTTCACCGTGGCCATCTTCGTGGTCCACCAGGGCAAGGTGCTGGTGATCCACCACCGCAAGCTCGACCGCTGGCTCCCGCTCGGCGGCCACATCGAGCTCGACGAGGACCCGGAGCAGGCCGCGCTGCGCGAGACGCGCGAGGAAAGCGGCCTCGAGGTGGAGCTCATCGGCGAGCGACCGCCCACCACCGGGCCTGGCACGCGCGCGCTCATCGCGCCGCGGTTCCTCGACATCCACCGCATCAGCGAGACGCACGAGCACATCGGCATGATCTACTTCGCGCGGCCGCGCTCGGGGCAGGCCACGCTTGCGGCGGACGAGCACCACCAGATCCGCTGGTGCACCTCGGCCGAGCTCGACGCGCTCGACCCGCCCATGAGCGACGCAGTGAAGTGGTACTGCCGCGAAGCGCTGCGCGAGGTGTGATGCGCACCGCACTACGATGCCTTCGCACCCAAGGAACCGAACGATGAGCGAACCCCGCGCCACGTACACCGGCAAGAAGAACCTCCGCCTCCACCTCGGCGGCTGGGAGACCAAGCCGGGCTGGACCATCGTCAACGTGGAGGACAAGCCCGGCGTCGACGTGGTCGGCAGCTGCTCGGACCTCTCGATGTTCGAGGACGGCAGCGTGGCCGAGATCTACGCCTCGCACGTCTACGAGCACCTCGGATACCAGCACGAACTCCCGACGGCGCTCAAGGAGGCCTCGCGCGTCCTCATGCCGGGCGGCACGCTGATGATCTCCGTGCCGGACCTGGAAGTGCTCTGCCGGATCTTCCTGCAAACGGCGGCCGATCTCGAGTCGCAGTGGTTCGTCCAGCGGATGATCATGGGTGGCCAGATCGAGCCCTTCGACTTCCACAAGACCGGGTTCTCGTTCGGGATCCTGTGCGGCATCCTGCGCGGCCATGGGTTCGACGGATTCCGGCGCGTGAAGAGCTTCGGGCTGTTCCAGGACACGTCGGAGCTCGTCTACGGAGGCGTCCCCATCAGCCTCAACGTGCAGTGCATGAAGCCGCTCGCGCGCAAGTGATGCGCCGGACCGTGTTCAGCCCCGTATTCAGCCCTGCGTTCAGCCCGGTGTTCAACCCTGTCCCAGTTCCTTCGCCTGCCGGTGCTCGCGGACCGCGCGCAGCGTGACGTCGGGGAAGTGGTAGATGGTCACGGTGTGCCGTGCGCCGCGCCGCTCCGCGCGTGCCTGCCGAACGAATGCCATCAGGTCCGCCACGCGGCGATTGAGTTCCTCGCGCTGCTCGTCGTCGAGCCACGTGGTCTCCGCAATCAGCTTTGCGCTCGCAAGGGCTCCGCGCTCGATCGGAGTGCCTTCCCGCACCTTGCCCCAGCGGCGCAGGCGCAGGATGACGTCGTTGAGGAGCTGCACCGCGAGCTTGATCGCGCGGCCGCCGGTGTCGGTCGAACCGTGTGCAGTGGACCGCCACTTGAGGGCAGGACCGGCACAGTAGACGCGGTAGGGCCGTCCCTTCTTCGTCTCGAACTCCACCGTGAGGAACTGCGCCTTCTC
>Ga0209088_10001529_pt1 | contig 14926 bp, 12 predicted proteins | sample S_140625_EF_Meta_FD_187324 | JGI IMG/M metagenome (GOLD analysis project Ga0209088, IMG submission 187324) | Freshwater microbial communities from Lake Simoncouche, Canada to study carbon cycling - S_140625_EF_MetaG (SPAdes) (version 2) | ecosystem: Environmental > Aquatic > Freshwater > Lake ... | reverse complement strand
TCTTTGCCAGAACAAGTACTGACTTGGTTAAGCCTTAAATCCTATTAAGGCTTGGCTTCAGCAGCGGGAACCTTAGGCTCGGCAAATTTGGCACCTGCTGCATTGGTCATATGTACCACGGCGCGCGCAATTTCGATGTCAGAGTGATCGCCACCAGCCTGTGCAGCCATAGCACCTTTGCCTTTTAAAGCAGAGTTCCACAAAGATTCAAAACCCGTTTTAATGCGGGGTGCCCAAGCCGCAGCATCTGCAAATTTAGGGGCACCTGCAGCGCCTGCGTTGTGACAAGCTGCACATTGAGCTTGGTACACCTCAGCCCCCGACTTTAAAGGGCGATTGGCGTCACGCACTTCTACTAAACCTACTTTTTGAATGCGTTGAGCAACAGACTGCTCCATATTGGAGCCCGGTGCCTTTTTGTTGTCTGAAGTCACGAAATACACCAAACCAATGATCACGAAAACGGGCAGCACAAACGCCACAATGGAATACCAAAGCAATTGCTCGGGGGTCTTAATAGGGCCTGTGTGGGCTACTTCGTGGCTGTGTTCGCTCATGGGATCCTCAAATTCGGTGTAAGGAAATACAGCCTCAAATTATAGCTTCGAGGCTCACATCTAACCCTTAAACCTAGACTAACGCTTGCCGCATTTACCCGCTCAATAGGCGGGCCCTAGAACCCTAATCCACCGTGATCTTGGCGGACCGTATGACTTGCGACCAACGCAGCCCATCTTTACGAATAGCCTCAGCCATGGCAGCAGAGGTCGAGCCCAAAGGCTCTGCCTGAAGATCTTCAATTTGCTTGCGAATTTTGGGGGTCTTCATGGCTGTAGAAATAGCTTGGCTGAGCTTTTCAACCACAGGGGCAGGTGTACCAGGGGGAGCCACCACCCCCATCCAAGTAACAGACTCAAACCCTGGAAGTACCTCATGAACCGCAGGAGTGTTGGGAAACAATCTGCTGCGGGTCGAAGAACCCACGGCCAGTAATTTAAGCTTGCCTGATTGAATATAAGGCGTGGCCGCAATCAAGTTGTCAAACATCAAGTCCACATGCCCGGCAATCAGGTCATTCATGGCAGGAGAAGAACCTTTGTAGGGCACATGCATCATGTCGACCTTGGCCATCTCCTTTAAAAGCTCTGCGGTCAAGTGTTGGCTGGTGCCACTACCAGCGGATGCAATGTTCAAAGGCTTCGGGTTGGTACGTGAAAAGGTCAAAAGCTGTGCAATATCTTGAACAGGCAATTTATTGCTGCCTAAAAGTACATTGGGGTATGAAGCCAAAATACTTACAGGCATGAACTTGGTGGGCTCAAACGAAATTTTGTAAAGCAAATCACTGATAAAAAAGTGAGGCGGCACCACCAATAGGGTGTAACCATCAGGGTTGGCCCGAGACACAAACTCAGCCCCCAGCATGCCCGCCGCACCAGGCCGATTGGTTACCACCACGGGTTGGCCAAGCAACTCAGGAAGCTTTTCTGCTACCAGCCTAGGCAGCATGTCAGCCGTTCCGCCAGGTGGAAACGGCACCACGATGGTGATCGGGCGATTGGGAAAGTCTGAAGGTTGAGCCCAGCTTAAAGCGTGTGGGCCAAGTGCAAGTACTGTGCAGAGTAGAGAAAGCCATCTCAAAACGGTCAATTTTGAAGCCAACATTCGACCTCCTAAGGTTGAAAAGCAAATTAACAAGCTAATAAAAGTTTGGATTGTTAGGTTTCATACAGATGCAAGCAAGGGCGTTTCCCCTAAGTGCTGACATAAATGGTTTCCATTGAAGAGTCATTTATGCATGAAGCAGAACACTTCACAACTTCGGGTAAATATGGTTGACACCTCCCATCTAAAAACCTAACTTGCCTAACCGATTAACGACATTTGGTGGGAATTTCAAAGGCTATGTTCACAAAAAACTGGAGCACATCTGCTCGCACCTTCAATATCAAAATCGAAAGAAACGTAGACATCCCTGTAGGCAATGGAATTTCAATGAAAGCCGATATATATCGGCCCGATGCAGAGGGTCAGTTTCCCGTGATCTTGGCCGCTAGTCCTTACTCCAAAGAAATCCAGACGATGCCCATGATGCCTGTCGGGTTCAGTTACGCCCGAGGTTGGATGGAGTCTGGAGATCCCAATTTCTATGTGCGCCGTGGTTATGTGATGGCCATTGCCACCATAAGAGGTTCACGTGGTTCTGGTGGAACTTTTGGCAATATCGAACCGGACCCTGATACGGTCAAAGATCTTGCTGAAGCCATCCAATGGCTTGGACATCAGAGTTGGAGTAGCGGCAAAGTAGGGATGAATGGCGTGTCCTACTTTTCACTCGTCGCCAAGCGCGTTGCAATGCTTGAACCCTCATGCCTTGCTGCACTTTTTTCACCTTATGGATTTACCGATGGATATCGGGATGTGCTTTATCGGGGGGGAATACTTGCAGCTGAGTTCATGGAGTACTGGCTAAAGCGTCAAGCGCCTTTTTTCAACATTGAAAATACACTACGTAAAAGCTGGGGCGAGGACAAATACAACGCTGCAATCCAAATGGCACTTCGTGATCCAGAGATCGCAGCCAGCCCTGTATTGGCCAATGCACTTCGCAATCCCGATGTAGGCGGGAATCCCGTGCTGCTTGAAATTCTTCTTAACCCGTTATTCAACGACTACTGGCGCGAACGCGTGGTTGACTTTGATAAGGGATGCTCCGTACCCGCCTATCTGGGGGGTGACTGGGGCATGTTTGGATTACACCTGCCAGGTGACCTGCGCGCATGGGAATATTGGAATGGTCCCAAACGCATGACTTTAGGTCCGCCCATCTACTTGGATAGACCCTGCTATCAGTATGCATACGAATCGCTGCGCTGGTTCGACCATTGGCTGAAGGGTATCGACACGGGCATGATGGATGAACCGCCTGTTCAAGTCTTCATTGAGGGCACTGGTGAATGGCGAACCAGCCATGAGTGGCCACTTCCTGAAACCCGCTGGACACCGTTTTATTTGCACCGTGATGGCCTACTTTCCGAGCATGAATTCTGGCCAAATGAAGGCTGGAGCAATTATGAGGATTCAGCATTCGCTCGTCATAGCCTAGAGTTTTGGTCACCGCCGATGGTGGAAATCACCGAGCTCTGCGGTCCCTCGGTGCTCAATCTTTGGGGCTCGACCACAGATACCGATGTACTGTGGTTCGTCAGTCTGCTCCATCAAGATGCACAAGGTCAAGAGCGGGTGTTGACACGTGGCTGGCTCAGGGGCTCACAACGCAAGCTGGACACATCGAAATCCAAACCTTGGCAACCTGTGCATTCGCATGATGAGCGCCAACCCTTGTCGCCTAATCATATATATGAATTCAACATTGAAATTCAATCCATAGGTATTGAGCTTAAGCCTGGTGAGAGGATTGGTCTGCGCATCAAGGGGGCAGATAACGAAGTTCCAGTGACGATCAATGAAGATATCGGATCGGGGGCTATCTCGCGTCCTATGTGCTCCATCGTGTCCGTTCATCACAACGATGACTGTCCATCTCACTTATTGCTGCCGGTCACCCGTGGCAACCGCGTGGGCACTTTCATATCGGGTGGCAAATTGCCGAGTTTTGCTAAGTCATGAGCCCCTAAAACAACTCACGGAGACACCATGAGAACACTGCTGAAGTTTGTCACTTGCATCGCAATGGGCTTCACGTTTTTACCGGCTGCCCAAGCCGATATCAACTTCCCAGAAAAGCCTATCAAAATTGTCGTGCCCTCCACCCCCGGAGGCGGCTTTGATGTGGTCTCGCGGATTCTGGGTCAGTATTTGAGCGAAGTTCTCAAGCAAAACATCATTATTGAAAACCGGACAGGGGCGGGCACGCTGGTGGGGTCACAGTTTGCAGCGAAAGCACCACCTGATGGGTACACCCTTCTTGCTGGAGGCCTTAGCAATATCATTTGGAATATGCACCTCTATAGTGCGCCTGGCTACGATGGTCTTTCCGATTTTGTGCCTGTGGGACTCGCCTATACAGTGCCGTATGTGGCCGTGGTGCGCAAAGACTTCCCAGCTAATTCACTAAAGGAGTTCTTGGATTTGGCTCGCGCTCAGCCCGATAAATTCAATATGGCGCACTTAGGTAGTGGCACGGGTGCCCACATCATGGGGACCTATCTCATGAAAGAAACGGGTATCAAATTGACCGAGATACCTTACAAGGGTTCACAACTTGCGTACCCCGACCTGATTGCTGGACGTGCCGATGTGATGTTTGACACAGCACCTTCAGCGCGACCTCATGTTCAGTCCAACAACATGAAGGCACTTGCCATCGTGAGCCCGCGACGCAGCAATACCTTTCCTAATGTTCCGACTTCTGCCGAAGCAGGCGTTCCTGGCTGGGAAATTGAGTCATGGGTGGGGGTATTCGCGCCAGCCAAAACACCTGCGCCAGTATTAGAGAAGTTACGTGGTGCCTTGAGCCAAGTTCTTACCAACCGCGAGCTACGCCAAAAGTTTGAAGCTTCTGCGGGTGAGGTGTACACGCTTGGACCCAAGGAAACGGAGGCATTTATCCAATCTGAGGGGCGAAAGTGGGCGGCCATTCTGAGAGACGCGGGTGTCAAGCCGCAGTGACTGCCGCAGTGACGGCTTTCATATTGTTTGCTCGTAATTTACTTTGCTAAGGGTTCTCATGTTGAGATTTTTATGTTCAGCGCTTGTAGGACTTGTTTGTTGTTCTATGCCTTCTTGGACCCTTGCACAGGCATTTCCAAACAAACCACTTCGCATCATTGTTCCGTTTCCTCCTGGGGGTGGTGCGGAATCAACAGCGCGCCTCATGGCGATGAAGTTGAGTGAGGGCTTAGGCCAACCCGTTTTGGTTGAAACACGACCTGGTGCTGGAGGCAATATTGGTACTGAAGTTGTTGCCAAAGCTCAGCCAGACGGTTACACATTGCTCTTGGCAACCAGCGGCATGACCATTCAGCCGCACCTTCAAAAAACCAGCTGGGATCCTTTGCGTGACTTTGTTCCCTTGGGGATTGTGGCCTCTTACAGTTTGGTCATTGCCGCTCACCCCTCTGTAACAGCTCAAACGTTGCCAGAGTTGATCGCTTATGCAAAGGCAAATCCGGGCAAGCTGACTTATGGCTCCTCTGGAAGTGGTGGCCCTTTACATTTGGGGGCGGAGTTGTTTGCATCTCAAACAGGCATCAAGTTGCTGCATGTTCCTTATAAAGGCAATGCTCCAATGACTCTTGCCATTCTCTCAGGAGAAATCAATCTGGTTTTCGATAGCCCTGTTGGACCATTGCCCAACATTCGAGCTGGCAAGCTTAGAGCTTTGGCTACTACCGGTCAAAGGCGAACTCAAAGTCTCCCCGAGGTTCCCACTGTTCGGGAGTTTCGAGAACTCAATCTTCCTCAATTTGAATATGAGTCTTGGAATGGCTTGGCTGTTCCAGCAGGCACCCCAGCTGACGTAGTGCGTCGACTGAGTCAAGAGGTAAAAAAAATTACCTCTCTTCCTGAGGTGAGAGAGCGCTTCTTGGCTTTAGGTTATGACCCACGTAATGATGGAGCTGAAGACATGGCAAGCCAGATGGCAAATGATTTTCAGAGATTTGGGCAGGTCATCAGACAGGTTGGCATCAAGCTTGATTGAAAAGCAAGCTAACTTCCTTTACGGGATCAAAAAACTCTCTGGGAAACTGGGCAACCTGATCTGCAATTAAATCTGAAACCACTTGTTGAGCCTGTGATGCCGGTCGAACATGTTGAGCCGTCAGAGCTACCACACGGGGTATCTCGGGTTCTATCAATCGAGCAACTTGTAGCTGACCTGAGTTCGAGTCGGACTCCAACGCCATTGGGCCCAGCAAAGTAAAGCCAAGTCCGAGTGAGACCATTTGTTTTTGAACAGTCAACGAGTCAGCTTCAAGCACGACCCGCAATTCAAAACCATGGCTATCTGCAACGCGGTCCAGTAAATCCCGCCACAGGCTCGGACGCCTGGGCAAAATCAGAGGGAGCTCTTTCAGAGCCTTGAAGGGGACACTTTCTCTTTTTAAGAAGTCATCGTGTTGCCGCCCAACAAGAAAGGTGTCCACACTTTTTAATATGCGGTCCTCATTGCGAACCGATGATTTTTGAAGATAGCGAATGGCCAAATCAAATTGACCACTTGTGAGCCCCTCATCCATTTGACTGTCTAGAGCTTCAATGACTTCTAATTTCACCATGGGGTACCGCTCACGAACCTGAAGGATGATGGGGCACACCCATTGATGGAGAGTGGAAGGAATGGCTGCCAATCTCACCTTGCCGACCGGCATACCCGCCCCATGCCGAAGGTCGCTGGCTAATTGATCCGTTTGTTGTATCCAGGCTTGAACCCTCGGAACAGCCCATTCCCCAAGATCAGTCAAGGCCAATCCGCGCCCATGTCTGCGAAACAGTGCCCCACCACATTGCGCCTCGATCTCTGCAAGATGACGGCTCAATTGTGGTTGCGCTATATCGCGTAATTGCGCCACCTTGGTCAAGCTGCCATGTTCGACCACTTCAAGAAACAGTCGCCACTGTTGCGGACGCATCCAAAATCCAGAATGTTCATTATTCATAATAAATTTATTATGTCTAATTTAATTATTTTGTAATTGATCTTATACCTCTTGCTTTATAGGATGGCAACATGAAGAACAAATCCCAACTATTCCCTAGATTGCGAGTTGCAGCCGACATCGGTGGCACATTCACTGACGTAGCAGCTTTTGATTCGCAGGCTGGCAAGCTTTTACTCGGTAAAACTCTGACTACCCCTTCACACTTGGTGCAAGGAATACTGAAGGGCTTGGAAAAAGCAGACATCAGTCTTGACCTTGCGCATTTATTTCTTCACGGCTCCACGGTAGCAATTAACACCATGTTGGAGCGCAGTGGTGCTCGTACTGCTTTGATCACCACAAAAGGCTTTCGAGATATTTATGAAATCGGACGCATCAACCGGCCTGACTCCTTCAATCTCAAACACCGAAAACATGTACCGCTAGTAGAGAGGGATATGCGTTTTGAAATCACTGAGAGGTTGTTGGCGGACGGCTCTGTTCATGAGCCCTTAGATTTGGTCGAGTTGGAGAGTTTGATCGACCAATTGGCCGGATTAAATCTGGACGCAGTGGCGGTACTTTTTTTACATTCTTATCGCAACCCATCCCACGAAAGAATTGTTAAAGATCGCTTGCTTAAGCGCTTGCCCAACCTGTTTGTGTCCATTTCATCTGATCTATCACAGGAATACCGTGAGTTTGAGCGCACATCAACGGTCGTAGCCAATGCCTATATCGGACCTCAGGTCGATCGATATTTGGGAGAGATTGAAGACAAGCTGCTACAAGTGAGCTTTGCCGGACAGTTCTTTGTGGTTCAGTCTACCGGGGGGCTTTATGCATTGAGTGAAGCGCGCCAGGACTGTGTTCGAATGATGGAGTCTGGTCCGGCTTCTGGGGTCATTGGAACTCAAGTCTTGTGCGAAGCACTTGAAATTGATAACGCCATTGCGTTTGATATGGGCGGGACTACAGCCAAGGCCGGTGTGGTTCGCAATGGACAAGCCCTAGTGACCAACAGCGTCATGATTGGTGGTTACCTGAGTGGGCTGCCTTTATTGACGCCCATGATTGACATTCATGAGGTGGGCACTGGTGGCGGAAGCATGGCCACACTAAGCGCAACCGGAGCTTTAAGGGTGGGTCCACAAAGTGCCGGTGCATCACCAGGCCCTGTTTGCTATGGCCTAGGGGGCACTCAGCCCACCGTCACGGATGCCAATTTGCTTTTAGGAAGGTTAGACCCAAACCATTTTCTTGGCGGTGAAATGACTTTAGACCTTAAAGCGGCACAAGCCGCCATGAAATCTAAGGTTTCCACTCCATTGAAGATGGATGTTACTGCTGCAGCGTATGGCATTTTGCAAATTGCAGCTGCATCAATGTCGCATGCGGTCAAAGGTGTTACGACAGATCGAGGTTTAGATCCAAGCGCATTTCCACATCTCTTTGCCTATGGAGGTGCTGGACCACTGCATGCTGGAATGGTTGCCAGAGAGCTGAGAATCCCTCACGTCATCATTCCCAGAGCTCCGGGTCATTTTTCGGCTTTTGGCATGTTGCTCGCTGATTTCAGAAAAGACTTGGTGCGCTCTCAATTCGTGTCTCTTGACTCAGTCAATATGCCCAACCTTAGAGACTGGTTCACAGAGTTGGAGTTGCCTGGACTTCAGTCTGCAAAGACATCGGGTTTGCAAATTCAAAAGTTAGTGGTTCAAAGATATTTGGACATGAGGTACGTTGGACAAGAGCATGCCGTAACGGTTGAAATATCTTCAGATGCATTTAAGAGCCAAAACAAGTCTTTAATCAAAGATGCATTTGACAAAGCGCATGAAGAGCGTTACGGGCGTGGTTCTCCGAACGAGCCTGCTGAGATTGTGAGCATTCGCAGTGCCATCAGCGGTGTGATGAAAAAACCCAAACTTGAAAAAATTCCAGTGGGCAAATCTAAGCCTAGAGTTTCAGCGCAAAGCGGTAAGCGACAGGTATTTTTTGGAGACTCGGGATGGTGCTTGACCCCGATCTACCGTCGAGATTCACTTCTTGCGCATAACAGTATTCGTGGTCCAGCCCTAATAGAAGAGCACGCATCCACCACAGTGGTTCACCCAGGAGACTTGCTCACTGTAGATGAGTATGGCAACCTTCATCTCAAAATCAGCTATGAAAAATCTTAAAACAAAAATGAAATCCCATCAAAAATTTGCAGCAGACCCAGTTGCAGTGGAGCTGATCCGTAACAGTCTTGTGGCTGCAACTGAAGAAATGAAGTCCGTGCTGATGCGGACCTCATACAACATGATCATCTATGAAGCACTCGACTTTACGGTTGGTCTTTTTGATCGAAAGGGAGCCACATTGTCAATTGGGTTGGGTCTGCCCATGTTCATCCGCGGCATGAGTGATGTGGTTAAAGCCAAGCTGGCCCATTGGGGCGATAAAGATATATATCCCGGGGATATTCTTTTAACCAACGATGCCTACACCACGGGCGCTCACCTTAACCATCTGACTTTTTCAATCCCCATTTTTCATAAAGGCGAGATCGTCGCTTTCTCAACCTGCATGGCCCATTGGCAGGATATTGGCGGCATTTTGAACGGTGTGACTACAGACATCTATGCCGAGGGTTTACAGATCCCATTGGTCAAGTACCACCGAAAGGGTGTTCTCAATGAGGAAATGCGTGAACTCATCTTGATGAATGTTCGTCGGCGTGATCGGGCGGCCGGAGATTTAGAAGCGCAGCTCTCAGCTTGTCGAGTTGGTGTCAAACATATTGAGGACATGCTCAATCGACACGGCGTTAAAACTTGGCAGTCCGCCATCGATGCCATCATGAATCACACCGAGGCCGAAGCCAGAACCATGGTCAAACGCATCCCCGATGGCACTTATGAAGCCGAGTCTTTTATGGATGACGATGCCGTTGACCTTGATCAGCCAGTTCCTATTAGGGTCAAGGTTATCGTCAAGGGTGACAGCATGACCGTCGATTTATCTCGAATGAGCCCTCAGGTCAAAGGCTTTTTCAATTCTGGCGCGGGCGTGGCATGCGCCCAAGTCGCCTTCAAATGTCTGACGCTGCCCACAGACCATCCCATTAACGATGGTAATTTTCGGCCTCTGAAAGTTATCTTGCCTAAAGGCACTGTAGTGAGTGCGCTGCATCCTGCACCCATGCGGGTCTGGATGACCTATCCCATGACGGTGGTTGACACTATTTTCAAAGCACTTGCAAAAGCCATTCCAGAGAGCGTGATCGCGGGGCATCATGCCGACTTGGTGATTGCCAACGTGAATGGATTTCACCCCCGCGACAGTAAGCTTTGGATCTATCTCGGTGGGTTGATAGGGGGCGGTTGGGGTGCCAAACACAATGAGGATGGTGTCAATGTGACCGTATGCATGAACGATGGCGACACACACAATGGCCCCAGTGAGCAGGTTGAGAACAAGTTCCCTTTACTCGTGCGTTACTACCGTCTCAGGCAAGACTCCGGGGGCGCTGGAGAATTTCGCGGAGGTTTAGGCGCTGAAGCTGAAGTGGTCGCTCTTTCCAAGGTCAATTATCAAACTCGTATTGACAGGGTCAATCACCCCCCATGGGGATTGGATGGCGGTCATTCAGCCATGGGGAACCGCGTTGGCATGCGAAAAAAGGATGGCACTCTAACCATGTTTTCTACTGGGAAAGTCAATATGCGATTGGATGTTGGCGAGGCCTATGTCTTGCATTCAGGGGGTGGGGGTGGGTTTGGCGATCCCAAAAAACGCAACCCTTCCGCAGTGCTTCGAGATTTGAGGTTGGGCTACATATCCAGTGCTGCAGCCCGTGAACATTACGGTTTGAAATCTACAAACCCCAAACCTGCAGCAAAGAAAAGCAGAAAGATCAATGGCACTTAACAAACGCCAAATTCAGACGAAGGCATTCATGCTATGCGGAAGGTGGCTGCGTGTGAGCCGTCGAGGTATTGCTCTTGGAAGCAGTTGTGGTTGCAACTTTGATGTGGCCATTGAATCCGGTCAACTCGATGAGCTTCTACTGGACCATTACATTGATTTGTTCTCGCATCGACCCAACCTTTCAAAGTGGCTTAACAGCCATGCAGATAAAACTCGATCAAGTCGAGTGGACCGACTGCTTCAAGATTTGGTGGAGGGCACTGCAAAACTGCCTCTGGATGACTCAAACGACTTTATGTCTGCATTAGAGGTCAGCATTTCTTCTATTGAGGAATATCATGTGTAAGCAATTTTTTGGGGGGCTTCTATGAATCGGTTTTTTATTGGCTTCGTTCTTGGACTCGCTACTTTCCTCAACACCAATGCTTGGGCTCAATCAAGCAAATTTCCAGATCAACCTATCAAATTCATTGTTCCGTTTGCCCCGGGAGGTGGCGTAGATCAGACAGGCCGTCTGCTGGCCAGGCAATTGCAATTGCGACTGAATGTGCCTGTTGTGGTCGAGAACCGTCCCGGCGCCAATGGCACGGTGGGCAGCAAATTGGTTCAAACCGCATCCAATGATGGATACACCCTCCTGTTTTCTGCAGCAACACACGTGTTGACCAATTTGGTCATGGCCAAGCCGCCGTACGATCCGGTTCTGGACTTTGCCCCGATAGCGCGAGTGGGAGAGGCCCCTTTGATGCTGGTGATCTCTCCTCAGCTCAAGGAACAAAAACTTAGCGAAGTCATTGAGTCTGCGAGAAATGCTCCAGAAAAATGGACGGCTGCCATACCGGCCATGGGAGCTCCCAGCCACTTGGCAACACTTCTTTTGGCACATAAGTCCAATATCAAAATCACCTTGGCCCCATACAAGGGAACAGCGCCAGCTTTAGTGGATGTGGCGGGGGGCCATACACAGTTATTGTTGGACTCCATCATTTCGTTAATGCCAATGGCAAAGTCAGGCAAGGTCCGACCAGTGGCCACTACATCGTCCAAGAGAAGTGCTTTAACGCCAGATATTCCAACTGCAATTGAAAGTGGAGTTCCTGGTTTGGTGTACGCCAGTTGGTATGGAGTATGGGCTCCAAAAGGGACCCCACCAGACCGAATTCAATGGCTCAATCAAGCGATCAATGAAGCCACAAATGAAATGATCAAATCTGGACAACTTACACAAATGGGTATTGAGGGCATCACAGAGTCAGTGGACCAATTTCAAAAGTTCATTGCCAGCGACGTAGCCCAAAGTGCAGAACTCTTACGTTCTGCAGGTTTCAAGCCGGAATAAGCTCATGGTTTCCTTGGTCAGAATCTTGACAGGCTTGCTGCTTTGTTTTGTTTGCTCAAAACTTATCTTCGCGCAAACATTTCCATCGCGTCCCATAACTGTTGTAAACCCATATCCAGCTGGCGGTGGCGCTGATAATTTGATTAGAGCGCTGGCAATTCACTTGAGTCAGGACTTAGGTCAACCCGTCCTAGTCGAAAACAGGCCAGGTGCAGGAACAACTATTGCGGCTGCATATGTAGCCAAAGCAAAACCAGATGGCTACACACTTCTGCTCAGTTCGAGTCAGCATGCCATTGCACCTTTGCTATTTAAGAACTTGCCTTACGATTATTTGACCCAACTCGATCCAATCGCTACGCTCTCATTCAGTCCATTCATTCTGATCTCTCCAAATAACTCTGAATACAAGAGTTTGTCACTTCTGATTCAAGGTCTTAAAAAGAATGGAGATCGAATGAACTTTGCTTCGTCTGGTCAGGCCAGCTTGCCGCATTTAGCGGGTGTCTTGCTCAACCAAGCCTCTGGGACCAATGCCGCTCATGTTCCCTTTTCAGGAACCTCGCCCGCTACCCAAGCGGTTCTGAGTGGCAATGTGGACTTTTTATTTGCTGATAATTCGGTCATTCCATTAGTTCAGAGCGGCAAAGTGAATGCCCTGGCTATTACTTCAGACAAAAGATCTGAGCGCTTTCCAGGCCTACCCTCTATGTCTGAAACAATTCCTGGATTTCAAATGACTGTGTGGACTGGACTAGAGGCTCCAACTGGTACACCTAAAACTGTGATTGACCGAATACATGCTTCGGTTCTGGCGGCGATGAAGCAGCCGACGGTCGTGAAATTTTTTAATGACACTTCACGAGATATGAAAATACTTGGCCCTGATGAGTTTGCAAGTTTTAAAGAGAGAGAAGTTAAAGGGTTCGCGCAATTGGTTCAGAAAGCGAGCCTCAATTTGACTGAAAACTGACCCTCTCCGTTTTAATTGATTTGGCGATTACTCGGCTTTTATATTGGCTTCCTGAATCACCTTCTTGTAAACCTGTAAATCTTTTGCAATTAAGGTGCCCAACTCTTGTTCTGTAGAGGGTTTGGGTTCGTACCCCAGTTCAATCAATCTTTGACTGACACTTGGTTGCCCTATAACTTTATTCAACGCAGCATTGAGCTTAGCGACAATCGGGGCAGGAGTGTTGGCTGGCGCGAAGACACCTTGCCATCCCTCGTAATCAAAATCTGGAATTGCAACCTCACGGATAGTGGGAATATCAGGCAACAAAGTCATGCGCCGTTGGCTCGTCACAGCCAGAGCGCGGAATTTGCCAGATTTGATATGAGGTAAAGAAACTGCCAATGTATCCATAGACATAGAGATTTCTTGACCCAGCAAGGCTAAAGTCATGGGGGCATTACCTTTGTAGGGCACATGAACGATGTCTATAGCTGCAGCACTGCGAAACATTTCAGTACCTAAGTGGAGCGGCCCTCCGAGACCTGACGAACCATAGGTTATTCGCCCTGGCTGAGCTTTCGCTGCTTGAATCAAGTCGGGAATAGTCTTGATGGGAGAGTTGGAGTTGACTAGAACCACCATGGCATAGGTCGCCACACTGGACACAGGCTTAAAGTCTTTTATGGGATCCCAATCAATTTTTTGCAAATGCGGCAAAACTGCTTGGCCATTGTTTGCAAACAGAAGTGTGTAACCATCTGCCGTAGAGCGTGCTACCAAACCAGCACCAAGTGCACCTCCAGCCCCCCCTTTGTTATCCACAATAACAGGTTGCTTAAGTTCTATTGCCAATTTTTCAGCAATGGTGCGAGCTACAGCATCAACCCCGCCACCAGCAGGGAAGGGCACAACCAACTTGATGGGGCGGTTTGGGAAATCTTGAGCGCTTGCAAAGAGGTGCAATGTTGCAATCAGCACACCCAAAAAACTCGCTACTAACTGCAATCTAGAAACAGGCTTTTGGCTCAGGTGGCTCATGTATGGTTGCATCAGACGAAGCCCTCCAGTAATTCCACGGGGTCACCGTAACGACTTGCTTGTTCAATCACTTGGGGGTCTCTTAAGGCCATCAAAAATCCTTTGTCTACGATCGTTATTTCATCCGCTTTGACAGTGGCATCGAACAAAATTAGATCTTGGTGGACTGGTGGCTCTTCCCAATTTGGCATCACACGTCGGATGTAATCGCTGGGTTTTGCAAGGTCTACTCCGAAGTGCAGAGCGCCCGGAGAATTCGATCCCGCAGGGTATACAGAGTATCTCGGGGCTTTAGGATTAAAGCCACAGCCGCCACCTTCAATTATTTTTCCCCCTAAGAGCATTTCGCGCAGGATTCGCGCATCCTCAGACTCCCCGGTGACCTCTACGACCAAATTATTTTTAAAAACTACAGCAATTTTTTCTAAGAAAGGGCGGCTAAATCCAATCGCCCACTGTGGATACAAAACGCCATTGATATCGATTTGTGCATTTGGGTCGCTCTTCATTGCCGTGCTATCCCAGAAATTGGGGCCATGGGTGGGAAGATAGTGCACATAGCAACCAGGCTCATCGGCGAACATTTTTCCGCGCCAGCGATTACCGGAAAACATGGCAATACGCATTTCCTTGGTATATGGGATACGCAAATCAGTGCCTCTATCATCACTGAAACGCAACTCAAAATCCCTATCTTTGGGAATCAACTTTTCAGTGGCGCGCAAAATTTCCCCAACAAGCTCTATCGGGAAACGAGCCTGGGGCGTCATCAATAAATCAAGATCTCGGAAATAGGTAATCTTGACCCAGCGCTGGCCAGCTTTACGCATGGCAACATTGAAGGGGTCCTCAATGGAGCAAAACCATGTTGACACTACAAAGTCAGCTTTCTTGATCAACGGCTGGACTTCTTCGGGGACGCAGGGAAGCGTTGTGGTCGCAGCCATATAGAGGCTTAGTGAGGCACCACGCGCCCTAACCAATCCTGTAATTGCATCAACGACTCGTGGATCAAGTAAAGGATCGGTCAGCATCAAAACATGTTCGCCCTGTCTTATCGCAAAAACCTTAAAA
>Ga0209088_10001527_pt1 | contig 14948 bp, 17 predicted proteins | sample S_140625_EF_Meta_FD_187324 | JGI IMG/M metagenome (GOLD analysis project Ga0209088, IMG submission 187324) | Freshwater microbial communities from Lake Simoncouche, Canada to study carbon cycling - S_140625_EF_MetaG (SPAdes) (version 2) | ecosystem: Environmental > Aquatic > Freshwater > Lake ... | reverse complement strand
ATTTATTATTTCACTATATGCTTCTGATTCATCACTATTTTCATCACTATTTTCATCGTTAGTTGAGTCAGATTTTTTAGTATTTTTAGAATTAGTGTCAATATGCAACAATAATTTTCCCATCAAACTATTAAATGATATAGATTTTTGCTCAGCTGGATCATTTGTCATACGTTCAAAAAAATGTTTATTTAATGGTTCTTCAAATGTATTGTAATATACGTAGTATAACATAAAGATTAATATTTTTAAAGCATTGGCATTTCTTGTTTTACTATTAGAATCATCCACTGAAAGTTGTAATGTAAAACTACCCATAATAAAATTATATTATGAGTATAATAAAATATTACAATTATATTAAAATATTACAATTATATTATAACTAAAATAAAATAATAAAATTATATTATAATAAATTTATAATATAATTATGTCTAATAAAAATGAATGGTTAGAATTTATTAGTTTCGCTGAACGTGCGCTTGAACAATCGGATCCAATTTTATTAAGCATAAAGCGAAATAGTGTTACAAATAATGGAACCAAGTCTGTAGCGGCTTATTATAAAGATTCTTTGGGAACACGAGCCACATTTAGTAAAAATTTGTCATTAAAACAATTATTAAAAAATCCAAATTTTACATTAGAAGTTCTTGGTAAATCAGTAGATGATATTACAACATGGACTGAAATATATAACAATGCTAATTGGACAATAAAAACATATGGCAATCCTGAAGACAATATATATATTAAATGTAATCCTGTTGATGAAAATAATATAGTAATTAATTCGACCAATAATTCTAGTATAGAAGATACTAGTACACAAGATGTGTTAAAAGAAGCAAATAATTTATTTGCTCCAGAGAAAATTTTGGATAATATAGGTTTACAAATAATTGTTGGAATTATTTTTTTAGCAATTGCCTACTTTCTTGGAAACTATATATTTATTATGTATCCTAGAATTGTTATAGCAAAAGAGCAAACAAATATTAATACTAATTAATTTAATTGTGAAGCATCGTGTGCATCACACATGACTGGATGATATGTATTTTGACTAACAATATTATCAGGTTGTCTATCAATTTGCCCCACCATTTCTTCTTCAAGAGTTTTTATAGTTAAATGTGAATTTAAATTTTCCATTGTTGCAGTTTTATTAGCATTGCTTGGCGCCATAACCATGTGATCTACACTTTTGGAACGCTGTAGAAAAATTAAAGCAACAAAAGCAAATAATAGTGCTATTAACGGGTTAGTATTTAGTGAAAGTAAAATAACAATAGCAAATAACGATACATACATGTATACATTATTTATATGCGGTGCTAAATCATATGGTGTAGAAACATTACTTACTAAATATAAAATTAATACTACAACAAAAGCTATTTCAAAAGATTTCATGTTTTTTAGTTGCAATACTTTAGCCTTAAAATTGTTTACTAAATTCATTATACACTATTTAAATATTAAAATAATAAAATATTCAAATATTTAATTATTTTATTAAAAATTGAAAATAGTATTAAAATATTGAAATTGCTATTTATAAAGTCTAACTTTTAATTACTAATTATGTTAAAGTTAAAAAAAGTAAGCCCTAAAAATAGAGAGACTTATTTAGAAATTGCTGATACAATTGAAAATTTAAAAAATAACAATGCAATAAACAGCTATTTAGGCAACAAAGGGTATTCTATTTATAAAACATGTTTAACTACTAAAATTATTGATTTTATTAAAGACGAATTAACATTAAAACCTGTTTTAATTAATTCATTAGTAGAAGCTAAATCTTTTCCTGCATATCAAGAGTCTGAAAAAAAATTATATGTTCCACGTTATTGGGGTATAAATATGTTTGGCTATCCAAAAACTATAAAAATTCAATATGGTACTACTATTACTCTGAAATTTAATGGGGATTTGAGAGATTATCAGCAAAAAGTGTTAAATGAATACTTAAAAGCTATTGATTTTGTTAGTACTAATACAAAAGATAATACAGAGAATAGTACAAATAATAAAGGTAATGGGTCTGCTCTTATTGAGTTATGGACTGGTGCAGGAAAAACAGTATTAGGCCTTAAAATTATTGAAGTGTTGCGCAAAAAAACAATCATTTTTGTTCATAAGTCTTTCCTAAAGAATCAATGGGTAGAGAGAATAACACAATATTTGCCTAATGCCAAAATTGGATTTATACAAGGACCAATTGTTGATATAGAGAATAAAGATATTGTGTTAGCAATGATTCAGTCTGTAAGTATGAAAACTTATCAAGACACATTATTTGATAGTTTTGGTCTAAGTATATATGATGAATGCTTTAAAGGGTCTACACTAATTTATACAAGTAGAGGCTGTGTAAAAATATCAAATCTCTATAAATTGTGGAAACAAAACAGAGCAGCACAAATTCGCAGCTACAATAAAACCTTAAAAACGTTTGAATATAAACCACTCACATATGCTTGGAAGAAAAAGAGCAATCAATTTGTAAAATTAACATTAAATAATGAACATAACACTTTTGAATGTACTATTGAATGTACTTTAAATCATAAAATATTGACACCTAATGACTATGTAGAAGCCCATAAATTAAATAGTGGGTCACAAATTCTTAGCAAAAGCGGGTCTTCAAATGAACTGGTGTTATTAGAAGTAGTAAAACAAGAATTTATATTAAATGATGATTTAATAGATGTATATGATATTGAAGTTGCCGACAATCATAACTATATATTAGCAAATATAGTGACTGATGACAAAATAACAATAAGATGTAGCCCTATTGTGAGTAATTGTCATCATATGTCAAGTGAAGTATTTAGCAATTGTTTAAAAAAATGCAATACATTATACGGTCTTGGACTAAGTGCTACAATGGACAGGAAAGACGGATTAACAAAATTGTTTAAAATGCATTTAGGAGAAATATGCTATAAACCACCTAAAAATAGTTCTCAAGATAATGTATTGGTAAAGGCAATTGATTATATTGTTGAAAATGATGATGACTATAATGAAGTTGAACGAGATTATAGAGGAAATGTCAAATATTCAACAATGGTAAGTAAAGTGTCTAATTATAATAACAGAAGCGATTTTATAGTATATATATTAGAAAGCGAATTGTTAATTAACCCAACCCAACAATTTATTGTGTTATCTCAAACAAAAAATTTATTAAATTATTTGTTTGACTCATTAACTCATAAAAAAATAGCATCTGTTGGCTATTATATTGGTGGAATGAAAATGGAAGAATTGAAAAAAAGCGAATCAAAACAAATCATATTGGCAACGTATAGTATGGCAGCTGAAGCACTTGATATTAAATCATTAACAAGTCTATTTTTAGCAAGCCCAAAATCTGATATTATTCAAGCTGTTGGCCGCATTTTGAGAGAAAAACACGCTAACCCGCTTGTAATTGATTTAATAGATAATCATGATGTATTTCTAAATCAATTTAATAAACGGCGCGCATTTTATAACGAAAAAAATTATAAAATTATTCGCTCAAATAATCAAAAATATAATGATTATATAAACCATTTAAAAACATTAGCCCCGAAAAATGAAACAACTACATTATTAGAAGTTACACAAGAAATGTTAGAAAGTAATGCATCTTGTAATTATTGGAACATATTAGTACCAAATGGTCGCAAAAAAAAAGGATTAATTTACGCTACTAGCATTAATGATGCTAACGATGACACAATAAATAAATGTTTAATTACAATAAACTAAGCATGCTAATATATTTTAATATATATTAAATATATACTAATGAGCTCTCATACTTTATTAACATTAGCGGTTGGTGCTATAATTGTAGAGAGCATAGGATTAATTTTAATCTATTTTAGTGCATTAACTAGAAAAACTATTAGGCAATGGTATAATGAATTTACACTAGGTGCTTATACGGTAGATATAACATCAGTATTAATTGGAACCTATTTAGCTACATTATTTACTCCTAATTTTTATTTACAACTATTATGTGTTGCTATTATAGGAATAGTGCATGATACTTCTTTTGGAATGTTTCTAAATTCTATTAATACAAAAAGCAGTAAAATATTAGAGTTCTTCAAAAAATATGCAAAAGAATATGGAAAAAAAATATTGCTTGTTGATGCAGTAATATTAATATCAACATTATTAGTATCAAATTTTTTATTAAACCATTTATCAAATGCTAATATAATATTTATAGGACTACTATCAATATATGTAAGTCTTTTATTTGTATATTCATTTTAATATGTTGTAATTATTTTTTTGTTATACTCTTGGGTTTGTTACTACTCTTGGGTTTGTTACTACTCTTGCGTGTACTAATATGTTTCTTTGTGCTAGTTTTGTATCTACTACTACGTTTGTGCCTACTACTGCGTTTAGTTTTTCCAAACATATTTTTATATGTAAATCCACCAAGCATTTTTAATATAATATATTATAGTTATATTAAAAATTGTTTAAAAAACTAAAAAACTAAAAAACTAAAAAACTAAAAAAAGTATTATATTTAATATCTACGCGAACGTCTGCGTCTTCTTCCGCCTTCCATTCTGCGACGACGAGTGCGACGACCACCCGACGAACGTCTACGTCTACGTCTACCGCCTTGCTGCCAATCCGCTTCGCCACCAACTTGAACAATCTCGTTTTGTAAAGTCTCCAACATTCTTTTTATATACTAAATAAATATTTTATTTTTTTTAATAATTAAATTAATTTTATTATAATTAATAATACTATTATTAATTGCTAAATTAATTGGAATCCATTTTTTAAATTTTTTATTATAACTACATTCAATAATATGTGATTTATCTAAATTTACAAATTTTGATATATCAATATTTTCAAATTCTTCTTCACAATCACTTTCTTCTAATAAATCCAAATTGTTATTTTCTTTAATAGTTCTAAATAAACGATTCATAAAAACGCTAGTTTTATAACTATCAATTAACGCATAATCGTAAAATACTTCTTTATTATTTTCCAAAACAAATAATTTGTAAATGTCTTGGCTAACGCAAGCACGCACTTTAAAATTTACAGGAAGAGATTTATCTAAAGTGCTAGTATTGTTAATAATAAAGTTGCCTAAAAAGCGATTATTAGTATAACAAGCAATACTATATAGTTTATAATCCAATTTATATATATATTTAAAGATAGAGTTATAATTATCTAAAATTATTCCTAAATAAATATTATAATTATTATTCACCAATAGTGATAAAACTTGTTTATATAAATTTAATTTACATCTAAAATCATTATATTCATTAGGTACTAATTTTTCTAAATTATAACAATTATAATTCATTACATTATCTAGTATAAAACAGTGTTGAATTAATTTATTTGTATTATTATAAAAATAAATACCATTTAATAGTACATTATTGTAACACAAGCGCTTATCGTAATTAATATTATAATAATAAAACTCATTTGCTTCATCATAAATATTAGAATCTTTATTAAGAAATAGTAATAAACATAACAAGTCTTTTTTGTAATAAGTAAACCATAAATAAGACTTTCTTCCTTTTGGTTTTAATACATAATAGTTGGCATTATCTATTAAATTCGGAATAGTAAAACTTGTATTATATTGTTTATAACTAGGAAATCTATGAATAATATGCTTAGCATCATTAAATAATTGTAAACCATTTTTGTGTTTACTATCCATAATAGTTGATAATATTGTGTTTTATAATAATAATTTATTTCAGTTTTATATATTAATAAATTAATAAATTATTTTTATCTATTTTTATAGTTTAATTTTTTGCAAAAATTCATTTAATTCATTTTTCATTGTATCATTACTTACATTATTTTGTAAGTTATCTAAAGAAGTGGATGAAATGTTTATTTTATCAAATAATAAATTATTGCTATTGCTATTGCTATTGCTATTGCTATTGCTATTGCTATTGTTAATAACATTATTATCTTTTTCTATAGAAAAAGTATTATAATAATCTTTTATTTTAGTATTAGTCAAATTACTTTTGAAAAACAAATATAAATTATGCATCAGAAAAATTAATATACTATAAAGTAAAATCCATTTTATAATATATAAAATCATCTAGTTTGTATATTAGTTAAAAAATTAATATTTAATTAAAACTTATTAATTAAATATAACAAACTACCATTAATACTTAATATATATTATAAATTATAAATTATAATATTAATACTTAAAAAGTTATTATTATGTATTAATTAATTAACACATTGTGCAGCAAATTAATGTTATATTGTATTACATTAAAAAATACATGCTTTAAAGAAATAAAAGTCAAAAATATTGATACCGAAAATATATATAAAAAATGCGGTTATAAATCTAAAAACAATTTTAAAAAATTGTTTGAATGGGATTGTTTCCCAAATTGTATTGAATTATGGTCTAAAGAAGATAATCATATTAAAACGACTAATAATCATCCATTATTAGTTAAATATAATATAAAAGTAAATATTAATAATAAATGTATTTTTATAATGAAAAATGGGAGTAATTTTATTAATTTGGAAAGTACATTTTTCTCCAAATTTTTTAACTTACCAGAAACAATAGAGTTTAATACTAATGAAGACAATGTTGAAGACCAAAATAATGATAACAACATTGAAGAAAATGCTCCATTACACGAACTATTAAATACAAACAAAAATAAAAATGATGAATTAGTTGATACTACAAGTGATACTAATTCTGAATTAAGTTATGAATTATACTGCTATTCAGATGAGGAGCCATGAACTATAAAATATAAACTATAAAATATAAACTATAAAATATAAACTATAAACTATAAACTATAAACTATAAAATATAAACTATAAAATTGATATAACAATAATATAATAAATTAGTTATTATATTATTATGAGTAAATTTTACAGAAAAATTAATGACCCTGAATCTTTTAGAGCAAATGTAGTTGTTAAATTAAATGCTATTATTAAAAATGACAAAATTAGTGAAAATTTAGAAAAAGGTATTTATAATTATGCTCTAACAGTATGTGAAGAAAAAAATTTATTAAAAAAATGGAGTAATGAATCTTTTGTATTGCTATATATAGAAAAATTAAGAACACTTATTATAAATCTTAAAGACAGTAGTTTGTTGACAAATATATTGGCAAAATCACTTAAAGCACATGAATTTGTATATATGACTCATCAAGAATTGCAACCAGCATTATGGGAAAGATTAATAGAAGAAAAAAAAATTAAAGATGAAAATAAATATACACCAAAAATTGAAGCATCAACAGACAACTTTATTTGTGGAAAATGTAAATCTAAAAAATGTACTTATTATCAACTACAAACACGCAGCGCAGATGAGCCAATGACAACATTTGTTACATGCTTAGATTGTGGAAATAGATTTAAGCGATAAATGTTAAAAGACATTGTTATAAAATATCTAAATCTTCTAGTTTCCAATATTCAAAAGTATTATTGGGTAAAGGACGTTGAATAATAAAAGGTAACACTTTTTGCTCCAATTCCATTAATACAATTATATTATTATCTAATATTTTTTCATTAATACTAATATATGGACTGCAACCACTGTTTAATTGTTTTAAACGCATTCCTAATATTTTTGTTTTTTCATATTTAGTTAATAATGGTATTGTTTTGTGCAATTCATCTACAATTATTCCGTCTTTATTTCTCGACACTTTACATAACTCTTTAATTTCATTAAAATTTTTATATAAACACTCATTGTGATAATTTAATATATGATTTTTTTTATAATCATCGTTAAATTTATTGAAATCACTTTCATCTAAGTCTTCAACATCATGGTCGTATTTGGTATATGCCATTTTTTCACTATTAAAAATATTTTTTGCACTAATTTTATCATCTACCTCAAGTTTTTTGCTATCAAGTGATTGTTTATACATATTGGGTTCTTCATCGTCCTCATCATCGTCATCGTTGTCATCATCATCATCATCATCATCCAGCGTAGTCGATGCGTCATCACCACTATTGTCTTGTTCTATATCAAGATCAGTGTCTTGTTCTAAGTCTTGTTCTGGCTCTTGGTCTGGTTCTGTTGAATCTGGTTCAGCAAGAACTTTGTCACTCATTTTATATAACTTACATATAAATATTAAAAAATATTTATATCAATTATATTTTTTAATAGTTAATAAAATAGCTTAAAATAGCTTAAAATAGTTTAATTAGTTTTCCAAGTAAAATCACAATGACTACATAAATATAAATATTTCATAGAAGTATTATCATACCTAATATAAATAATCTCTTTTTTACTTGGGTCAAACTCTGCACTGTTTGTTTGACATAAACTGTTAGGACATTTAATAGTATTGATTCGTGGCAAAGTAATATCTAATTTTGTATATTTATTAATATGAACATTGTATTTATCTTCCGTTTTATTAATATTTTCTTCTAATATACATTTATTTACATCCAAAATTTTATCATCTACATTGCCACAATTTCTACAATAATAAACAATTTTATCACATTCTTCTTCTTCTAATTTAATATAATACATATTATTGCAATTTGTACAAAAATTCATTGTTAGCGTCTTATAGTATATAATATATACTATTTAAATAATTAAAATAACAATCAATTTTACACATTAAATAATTTTCATATTTTCATAATTTTATATTTTATATTTTTATATATTAATATGTCTACCAGAACTAAAAAAAAGTCAAACTATAAACCTTTTTATATAAACAAAAAAAGTGCTAAAATTAAAATGAAAAAACGTTACAATAAAGGCGGAGTCATTGGGGTTATATATAAGCCTCCAATCATTAATAAACCGCGTACCACTATTAAGCCTTCAACCATTAAAGAATTGACTCCATCTCCACTAAGAAAAGTAAAAAATACATTAGCTAAAAGTAGGATTGCACGAACCCTTAAAAAGAGATTTCTAATATATAAAAATTTAGTAATATATAAAAATTTAGTTTATGATCCAACATGTCTTATATGTTTTAATGATATGAAAGATATAAAAGACATAACACTAACATCTTGTAAACATATATATCATACTGGATGTATAGAAAAGTGGTTGTCTAATGCACAATCAAAAAACAAATGTCCTAAATGTAGTGCAATAATCAGAAAAACAAGTAGCACAAGCGCAAGTGGTTTAACATTATCACAAATAGAACAACTACGAGCAGAAATGCAAAATATTGATGAAACAATGCATAAAGAATTAATTAAAAAATTGTGCACTTGTCAAAAATTGCTCTGGATATTAAAAACAAAAATAAATTGGGTTAATAATAATTGGGTTACTACTAATTGGCAGATAATATTTGCCACTTACTTTGAGTCTGACATGCAAGAAATGAGTGAATGGATGAATAGTTTAGAGACATTAATTAACAAAATCATTGCTATATATAGTGATGTATTTCCAGATTATAAACACTTATTTCAAGACATAAATAATTCAAATGTCTTACCCTTTTCAATGACTTTAGAGACTATTGAAAGAGACTTACAAAATATATATGAAGATGACGAAGCCCTAAAAGCTGACCTAAAATTTTTGATAGATACTGTAATAGATGCAAAAAACGAAATAACTGATGATATTTATTTAGCTCCTTTTATGACTACTGCTAAAATAATGGTAAATAGTAATAATCCGTTAACAAGCTAAAATGCTAAAATGCTAAAATGCTAAAATGCTAAAATGCTAAAATGCTAAAATGCTAACATACATCCTTTATTAAATCATATAATTTGTTATAATTAAGATTATAATTCAAATTATAAACCCCTATTTCAAAAGGATTTTTCATAGTAATAAAGTTACTATATTTGATTTTATTAGTATTTATTAATTCCAATATCTGTGTTTTATTATTTTGGAAAGTGCTATTAATAATGGTCTTAAATTTACGCATAATCTCAATATTATGATGAGTTAATTTTTTAGGAACATTATGCTCTATAGGAAACTCATTTATTAAACATAGTAAGGTGGCTACTGAAAATTCCAGATTTTTATAAAACACTAAATAATTATATTTATTTAATTCACTATGGTCTTCTTTCACTCCTGGTTCATTTAATAGTGGATTGTCGCACAATATTGTTACTAATGTAAATAATATTGAATGTATTGATTGACATGAACTCCAACTCTCACCAGACCACGTATTTAATATGGATAAACAGACTTTTCCGTTTGAATATAAATTGGGATTAAATCGCATAGAACCATCATTTGTCAAATATTTAACCACTGGAGGCGCAAAAGGATAATTATCAGGAAACGTAAATTCAAAAAAATAATAGCCATATGCATATGGTGTGCACTTATTCCCAACAATTAAAGCATAACCTTTAAACACATTTTCTTCATCATGTTTATAATATATATTTTCACTACTTAAAGACTCTTCATTTGTTATAATATATTTAACATCTTTTGCTATTCGCTTAATGGCGCTATTATTTATATACATAATAGTAATAATATTAATATATTAGTTTTAATATTAGTTTTAATATTATTTTATAATAGTATTATAATTTATAAAATAATATTATAAAAATTGAAATAAAAATATATTATACTATAATAATAATACATAAGTATGACAAGTAATAACACAAATACTAAAAATTTTGCATCCAAATGGGATGAATATTTGGCTTCTAATAAGTCAGAAAAAGGCGGTATTATAACACATACAAAAATAGGCAGCAAAGAATCAAACATATATGCTGGTAGTTATAATATTACAAATATGCCCGAATTTTGGACTAATTATTATAGTCATGTTTTTGAGAAAAAAAACAAAGAATATTTGACAGAAAAACAATTAATTGAGGACGGACCGTTGTTGGTAGATATTGATTTGCGCTATATTAGTACTATTAACACACGACAACATAATAAAAATCATATTATAGATTTGATTGTATTATATGCCAATAAATTGATATGCTATACCAAATAAATCTACTATAAGTGTATATGTATTAGAAAAACCAGATGTAAATATATGTGAAGACAAAGTAAAAGATGGAATTCATCTTATATTTGCTATAAAAATGGACAAATCCCACCAATGTGTGTTACGAAAAATGATTATTGAAGAAATTGGAAATATTTGGGATAATATACAAAACACAAATTCGTATGAAGAAATATTTGATGAAGGCGTGACAAAAGGGTTTGTTAATTGGCAAGTGTATGGTTCAAGAAAACCAGACCATAAAGCATATGGTCTAACATATTTTTATGAACTAACCTATTTAAAACAAGATGATGAAGCAGACCAAGAAGAAACATGGGATTTCAAAGAAATTCCTGTATCAAAAATTAACATTAAAGAACACCTGCCTTTAATGAGTGCGCGTTACAATGAACATCAAAAATTTGAGCTTAATGAAAATAATGAGCTATTAAAAAAAGTAGAATATGAAAAACAGCAACTACATGTAAAACAACGTAAACCAACTATAAACGTTGTTACATCTAAAATAGACATCAACATGTATGATTTTGGTAAAATTGATAGTGTAAAAACACTAGATAGTTTACTTGAGTGTTTTCTTGAGGAAATAGCAAATAGTGATTATGAAATAAAAGAAACACATGAATTTACAATGATTTTGCCTAAAAATTATTATGGAGCTGGTTCATACAATAAGTGGATTAGAGTTGGTTGGGCATTAAAAAACACCCACGAAAAACTGTTTTTAACTTGGCTTAAATTTAGTTCCCAATGTGATAGTTTTAAATTTACACAAACAGAAGTGTATGAACTATATAGTTTATGGAAAAATTTTGATGTAAAAAATAGCGATGGACTAACTAATCGTTCAATTATGTTTTGGGCAAAAACGGATAATTATGCGGAATATGATAAAATTCGCAAAGAAACAATAACTTATTACATAGAGCAAACACTTCAAACAATGATTTTAAAAGATAAAGTAGCAGAATTTGATTTGGCAGTTGTATTATATCAACTATTTAAAGACCAATTTGTGTGTGTAAGTGTTAAAAATAATGAGTGGTATGAATATAAAAATCACAAGTGGAACGAAATTGATTCAGGCAGCACATTAAGATTATTAATATCTAAAAAGATGCACGATATTTACTCTAAAAAATCTCATGAATTAATTGAAACAATTACAAAAAAAGAGAATAATGATGAAAATACGGAAACTTTGAAAACACGTGCTTTAAAATTAGGTGATATATGTATATTACTAAAAACAACAAGTTGGAAAAACAATATTATGAAAGAAGCAAAAGAGCTATTTTATGACAAAAACTTTATGAACAAATTAGACGCAAATCCTTATTTAATGTGTTTTAACAATTATGTAATCGATTTTAAATCAAAAACTCACAGAAAAGGTAAACCAGACGATTATATTTCTAAATCAACTAATATTGATTATATTCCATATGACAGTTTAAATACAAACAACAATTATTCAATTATTCAAGAAATAAATAAGTTTATTGACGAATTATTTCCAGATAAAGAACTTCGTCGTTATATGTGGGAGCATTTAGCTTCTATTTTAATTGGTAAAAATGACAATCAAACATTTAACATTTATACAGGTAGTGGATGCAATGGTAAATCTAAATTGGTTGAACTAATGAGCAGATGCTTAGGAGATTATAAAGCAACTGTTCCAATTACATTAATTACACAATCTCGTAATTCAATTGGTTCTACTTCATCAGAAGTAGTAGCGCTAATGGGTGTTCGGTATGCTGTTATGCAAGAACCAAGTAAAGGTGATGTTATTAATGAAGGTATTATGAAAGAAATTACTGGTGGTGACCCTATTCAAGCACGAGCACTATTTAAAGATAGCGTAACATTTACACCACAATTTAAATTGGTTGTGTGTACAAATGTGCTATTTGATATTAATACAAATGATGATGGTACTTGGCGGCGCATTCGCATTTGTGATTTTATGTCAAAATTTACAGATGCACCTTATGAAAATGAGGATAAATTTCCAAAAGCGAATTTTCCATATCAATATTTAATTGACCAAAAAATAGATGAAAAATTCACATTGTGGGCTCCATTATTAATGTCTAAATTAGTTGATTTGGCATATAAAACAGAAGGTAAAGTGGTAGATGCTAAAATAGTTACTTCGGTTAGTGATAACTATCGCGAAGCACAAGATTATTTAACTGAGTTTGCTAAAGAAAAAATAACTCGAATGCGCGAAGGAATAGTTAAAAAAACAGAACTAATGGAAGAGTTTAAAACATGGTATACAATGAATTATGGTCGGGCATCTTTACCAAATGGAAAAGAAATAACAGACTATATGGATAAACAATATGGAAAAAATAAGCGTGGTAAATGGTATAACGTTATTATAAATTATAATAATGAAAGCGATAGTGAAGAACAAATAGTAGAACAAGATTAAATCAAGATTATATCAAGATTAAATCAAGATTATATCAAGATTAAATAATAATAAAACTTTTATTTTATTATTATTATTATTAGTTTCTTTTAATACCTTTTATTTTTACTTTCTATTTTTACTGTTTGCCTTTTCAGTTGTTTACGTCTTAATGTATGCCTTTTTAGTTGTTTACGTCTTAATGTATGCCGTTGCTTTTGCTGTTGCCTTTGTCGTAGTGTTCTACGTTTTCCGTAACCTAGAAAGCCTTTAAACTGTGACTTTAGTCGTGTAACAAAATCAGGAATATGTTGAACTAAATCAGGAGTATGTTGAACAAAATCATGAGTATGTTGAAAAGTGAGTTGTGTATTATTACTTTGCCAGAAGGTTTCTCCATTGTTATTGTTTCTAAGAGCAGCTATTAGAGAGAGTTCTTTTTGTTTATCTTCATTATAAAATAAAACATAATGACCATCATTAAATATTATTGATGTATTGTCAGCTATTTTTTCTATTGTATTTGCTTGGTTATTTATAGTATAATCATTATATTTAATATCACCATAGGTACACCTTCTACTCGTATTCCCTCGTCTTTCATAAAATAAAAATATAAAACTATGTTTAAACATATATGCTAAAAATTGTAAAAATAACGCCGCCACATCACCTTTATGTATTAATAACTTAATTGTATCTATTTTTGCTTGTTTAAGCTTGTCATTTTCAAAATCTGTTATCATATTTATTCCAAACGTTTCACCACTATCGTCAATTTCTGTCGTTGGTTCTTCACTCATTGAGTCCATTAACGGTCTAATTTTTTTTTTTATAATATTATTAATTTGGGAGTTTTGCATATCTTCATATATTTTGAAAAGTACACGTCTGTATTCTGTAATTCCGTCAATAATATAATTTATTATTAAATCCTTTTCCTTTCTAGGACAATACTCTGTTATATTACTAACAAGATGATTTGGTAACAATTGTCGCGCTATATTAATTGCATGCAAACCGCAAAATCCATCTCTTGGTGGATCTATAACCTTCCAATTATCATTAGAATCAAATATTTGTTCTATTTTATATTTTACAAATGCATCGCCGCTGTTCGCAAACCTATCATTCGTCCAGTTATGAAGATGCATAGGATTAATTACAGGAGGTATATGAGTAATTGCACGAGGTATATGACTAATTGCACGAGGTATATAACTAATTGGAGGAGCTAATTCTAATTTTTGTGTATCGGCTATTCTTTTTAATTCTTCAAATTGTCTGTATTGCTTTCTTTGTTTATCTACCTCTTTTTGACTTCTATATGAAAGTTTTCCATCTTTAAAAAGATGAGTATAACTAGACATTTTATATAATAACTATATATTTATATAATAACTATATAAATATATATT
>Ga0209088_10001526_pt1 | contig 14959 bp, 38 predicted proteins | sample S_140625_EF_Meta_FD_187324 | JGI IMG/M metagenome (GOLD analysis project Ga0209088, IMG submission 187324) | Freshwater microbial communities from Lake Simoncouche, Canada to study carbon cycling - S_140625_EF_MetaG (SPAdes) (version 2) | ecosystem: Environmental > Aquatic > Freshwater > Lake ... | reverse complement strand
GTTTTCGATGACCCGCAGGGTTTTGGCCAGAGAGGACCCAAAAACCGGGGGAGGGGGGGGATCAACGCGCTGATGCCAAGGCCTTCTCTAAACTGCTGCGCAGATATACACCAAACCGCCGCTCGGCCACCTTGGTGCCGATCTGTTGCACAGGGAAGATCGGGCGATAGGTCGCAGATGGCAGGCTGACGAACAATGGCCTGAGCTTCTGGCCAACGCGCTGATAGACGCCTGGTGGCCTGTTGCCGCCCTTGGGAGTGCCGATAAAGACCGAGTTGCGGCCGGTCGGTCCGATCTGCCCTGTAAGCCGCTTCAGGGCCGCCAGGGACACGTTGCCCTGGGCATTGCGCTTGATGCCAACCGGAACCAGCTTGGAGCCACTCTGGATGGCCCCAGAGGACGCGCTGACCAGCTTGGCCTCGAATGGCTTGCTGCCACGTCGGCCGCCGGTGATGTTGCGCAGCAGGTATGGCTGACGCTTGGCCTCAGGGAAGACGATCGCGGTGAGGGTGCGCTTGGTGCTCTTCTGGACCAGGTAAGCGTTCTGGATGAATCTTGTTGGGTTGTCGAAGTATTGACGCGTTGAAGCATTGATTGACTTGCGCGCATCGAAGGCGGTGCTGTTGAGCGCCTGGCTGATGGCAAAGGGCAGCTGCTTGGTCATGGTGTCGGTCCACCTGACGACCTTGGGCAGCTCTGATTTGATGTCGAGGGTGATGGTTGCCATGTGCCAAGGGTAGGGCGCACGCCCAGGCCATCACCTGTCAACCTCCCTACCTCCCGACCGGCAGCACATAGATGCTATTTCCACTGCACCCTCTCCTCTCTATATACTCTATTACTAAGGTTAGTAGGTTAGTAAGGATAGTAAAAGGACTGCGGGGCAAGGGATCTGCCGCTGCCAACCTCATCTAGAAGGTAGGACAAACACCCATTTATTCCGACCTTCCAACCATGCGCGCTTTTTTTCGTAGCCCAAATCCCGAAGGATCGAGGCCACCTGCATCTGGTCCGACCGACCTTGACGTTCCACGGGTTTGCCGATCGCCTCGGTCAAGATCAGCTCACTTGTGATGGGTCGGCCCAGATTGCGGGTGATCCATTCCTGGATCGCGGACTTCCATGGGCTGTCCACTAGGTAGGTTTCGTTCTCGCGATCAACCAGCTCGGCATGGTCCCGGGTGAGGTGGTTTGGTTCGCCAGCGCGGTAGGCGGCCACCGCTGCGCTCCAGATGGCATCACGCTCGAGGAGGAGGCCATCGACGGGGATGTGCGGTGCTGCGGTGACGGGGATGACCCAGAAGCGGCGGTTGCCGGTGTCGTCTACCAGAAAGCCGGTGTCGCGGTTGGTGCTGCCGACGATAATCGACCGCCTGGGGTACGACTCGGTGGTGCGTTGATAGGGCGCACGGAACAGGTCGGTCTGCTGTGTGAGGAAGGCCTTGACCTGTCCAGCGTGCTTGCGGCCGGTGATGTGATCGAGCTCGGCCCACTCCATGAGCCATGAGCGGTGGAGCACCATGAGGTCGTCTTTGCTGCCGATGTCGCGGAGTGCATCGCTGAACCAAAGGCCGCCGAGGTTGCGCCAGAAGGTGGACTTGCCGCAGCCCTGCGGCCCCATGAGGACGCAGGCTGAATCATGCTTGCAGCCGGGTTCAAAGATGCGGCGAACTGCTGCGATCAGGGTCGCCTTAAGCATGGCGTCATAGAGACTGCCGGGTTGATCGGCTGGGCGGAGGTAGGCGGTTGCGAGGGTGTCGATGGGAACAGGTGGCACGTTGTCGGCGACATGCTCGAGGTATTCGCGAACCGGGTCGTGGGGGTTCTCGAGTGCGACGACGTGGACGGCATCAGCGGCTAGCTCCTTAGTGACCTTGACGCCTTGCTGAGCCAGCTGCAGGTAGAAGTGGTCGATGTGCTTAATGGGCTTTTGGTCGAGCTCGATTGTCTGGGTGAAGATGTTCCAGCGAAGTTGATCAGCTAGTTGCTGCCTAAGGAGGGATAGAAGCTCATTTGATTCGAGTTTGAGGAGCTTGTCTGATCGTGGTGTAAGCTGCTCTTGCTCCCGTGGGTGGGAAGCTTTAGAAGGCCTCTCGGAGGTGATGACCGGGCGGCTTTTTTCATGGCCGGCTAGGTGCGCGAGGGTGCCGACGCTGACGCCGCCGGATGTGCTGTTGAATGTCTTCCACTTCGATTGGCAGATGCCCGGCTCATACTTGCCTGAGGTGGCAGACCAACGGATCCAGTCTTGGAGAAGGGAATCATCGCCGGCACTGTGTAGTGCCATGCCGACCTTGACCCAGGTGTCGTAGTCATCGGCATCTGCTGCGGGGATGCGATCTAGGAAGTCGCGCGCGCGGGTGCTGTCGGTTTCGGGGATGCGCAGGAGAGGGGCTGGATCGGGTTGCTTGCGCTGCATCTGCTGTAGCAGGGTGGATGGTGCCTCTGCTGCGGGCAGATCGGCAGGTGATCGATCTTTCAGCCAGCGGTAGGCGCCAGTGATGGGATGAGCGCCTGCGACAACGGATTGACAACCAGCCCATCGAAGCTCAAGCTGCTCGCCCTTGATTGAGCTTCGGAGCTTGGTGGTCTTAATGGTTGGCCAGAACGGCTCAGGGACTTGGTAGATGATCTGGAGGCGACCATCACGGCCTGAGGTGACAGCCCAGGATTTCGGGAGCTCGCGAAGTGGTGCGCCGATCTGCTCGAGGACTTCGGATGCGCCGAGGCCATCGTGATCAACGAATAGGAGGCCGCCGGACTGTGGACCGGCGATGACGCCGATCGCTACGGCACGGCCGGCGAGGATCTCGGCCTTGAGTTGGTCTTTGGTGAGGGGATTCTTCTGCCATTCGGGCTGGTATGGGCGCTTGTCGTTGCCGACAGCTACCAGAGCCCAGGCAGCAGGGAGTGAATCCAGCTCGGTGATGAGCGGGTGGGTGGTCATGGGTGGGGCCTTGTGGGCCTCGGGATCTTACCGGCTAGGTCGGCAGGTTGGAGAAAGTGCAAGTTCCGCATCTGGCACAGACCGGGCGATGATGGCGATGCCGCCGGCCTGCTGGACGGCCTGGAGCCATGCCTGCTGCTCGGGCCTGACGCGGCCTGTGGGCGTCTTCACCTCGATGCTGGTGAAGATGGCCAGGCGGGTGCCGACCATGGCTGGGGTGACGGTGATGGTGCGCCAGCCGATTAGGTCAGCGGAACCGCGAGCGAGGCCGAAGGTGACCAGCCGGCCGGTGCGGGGGTCGGGCAAGGAGCCGACCTGGTTGCGGAACACCCGGGCATCGGGGTTGGTGCCGAGGGCCAGGCGGATCTGCTGCTGGAGGGTGGTCTCGGCGTTAGCCATGCTTGCCTTGGCGGGCGAAGTGCACATGCTTGGCCCATGCAACGGGGTTCTTCATGCCTCGCGATTGGCCGATGTGGATGAGCTCTTGCAGCGTACGGGCCTGTGCTTGCTGACGCCGATCGCGGGCACGCGCACGGGCAACGGCATCGCGGGCCAGCTCTTGAAGTTCGCCAGCATGCTGCTTGAGCTCACGGGTGCTGAGCTTGCTGGGTGTGCCACAGACGGGGCACTGTGGCGCCGGCTTGAACGCTGCAAAGCAGACCTCACAGGTGCGCACCGATGGCGCGGGCGGGCCGGCCTTAGCGGTGCGTTGCCGGGCATCGTCCAGCGACCATGGCCGTACATCGTCCGGGAAGCCATGTCGGTGGACGTTGCCGACGTGATCCAGCACGATTGCTGCGGCCTTGCCTGGTGCAGGGCGCAGCACGCGGCCGACCTGCTGAAGGTAGAGGCCTTCGGACTGGGTAGGGCGCAGCAAGATGGCAACGGCAGCACCCGGGCAGTCGAAGCCCTCGGACACAACATCAACGGTGACGAGCACCTGAAGCTCGCCTGCTGCAAAGCGGGCGACTAGGGCATCGCGGTCGGTGGTATTGCCTAGGAGAGTGGCTGCGCTGATACCTGCAGCGTTGAAGGCATCGCAGACCGTGGTTGCGTGGTTGACGTTGCAGCAGAAGGCGATCGCGGGCTGACCTGCTGTGATGCGTTGGTAGTGGCTGATCGCGTCACCGGTGACGGTTGGCCGGGTCATGGCGGCGGCGGCCTGATCGTTGGCGTAATCGCCAGCCCGGGTGCGAATGCCGGTCAGGTCTGCCACCTGCGGTGGTGCGTAGATCTTGACCGGCGTCAGGTAACCGGCGGCCATGAGATCAGCCGTGGATGGCCCGAGCACCAACTTGGTGAACATGGCACCAAGGCCGCGGCCGTCTTGGCGCACTGGGGTGGCGGTAACGCCGAGCAGGAAGCTGTCCGGCCAATGGCTGATCACCTTGGCCCAGGTGCCTTGAGCGATGGCGTGGTGGGCCTCATCGATGACGATTAGATCGGGCTGCCAGTGTTGCCGGTCGAGGCGCCGGGCCAGGGTTTGGACTGAGGCGACCTGGACCGGGTGATCGGATGGCTGGAAGCCTGCGGCGATGATGCCGTGGATGACGCCGGCCTGGTTGAGCTTGGCGCTGGCCTGACGGATTAGCTCACGGCGGTGGACGAGGATCAGCACGCGACGGCCGCGGGCGGCTGCGGCCTGGGTGATGGCGCTGAAAATAACAGTCTTGCCCATGCCGGTGGGCGCGACGAGCAGGGGCGCTCGAACGCCGGAGCGGAAGGCGAGGCGCAGATCGGCGATGGCCTGCTGCTGGTAAGGACGTAGTTGTATGATGGGCGCCGATGCCATAGGATGCTAGCGGTTACCACCCGCCATGGAAAACGACGCCTACCACGCCCACCCAGCGATCAGCAAGTCAGGGCTTGACCTGATCGCCCGTAGCCCGCTGCATTTCTGGGCGCGCTACTTGGACCCGAACCGGGTGCCAACTGAGCCCACGGCTGCGATGGCGATCGGATCCGCCATCCACACCCATGTGCTTGAGCTGGACCAATGGCAACAGCGCTACATCACAGCCCCTGAGGGCATTGATCGCCGCTACAAAGTCGGCAAGGAAGCATGGGCTGTATTTGAAGCGCAGAGCGAAGGCCGCACGGTGATCAGCCGTGAAGACGCTGATCTCGTCATGGCGATGGGCCGCTCGGTCTTTGGCCATCCTGCAGCAGCAATGCTGCTTGGCTTGCCCGGGAAGGCTGAGACTACTCACATGTGGACAGATGCGGCCACTGGGCTGCAGTGCAAGTGCCGGCCTGATTGGTTGACCAATGACGGCCGGTTGATTGTGGACCTGAAGACAACCGAGAACGCAAGCCCGCGGGAGTTTGCCCGCTCGATCGCGGAATGGCGCTACCACGTCCAAGCAGCGTGGTATCTCGACGGCCTCGAGCAGGCCACCGGCACCCGGCCTGAGCAGTTCATCTTCATCTGCGTGGAGAAGAAGGCACCGTTCGCGTGCGCCGTCTATGCCGCTGATGCCGAGATGATCGCCGCGGGTGCCCAGACGGCGGCGCGTGACCTCGAGGTGCTCGCCACCTGCAAGGCGGCCGACGCATGGCCCGGTTACAGCGACCAGATCGAACCGATCAGCCTGCCGGCATGGATGCGGCCTGGCAGCACCCAGCAACAACCACCCACCGTAATCGAGATGTACTGATGACTCAATCCACTGCCATCACCACCCAGTCAAGCGGCTCGGTGTTCTCCGGCATCCAGGCGTTTGAGGACGCCCAACGGATCGCCAAGGCCCTGGCCAGCAGCACGCTGATACCGCCGCAGTTCCAAGGGCAGCAGGGATTTGCCAACTGCCTGGTCGCCTTGGAGATCGCCAACCGGATGGGCATCAGCCCGTTCCTGGCGATGCAGCATCTGCATGTGATCCATGGCCGCCCGAGCTGGAGCAGCAGCTTCATCATCGCGATGGTGAACGGCTGCGGCCGCTATAGCCCGCTGCGATTTGAGATCAGCGGCACTGGCGACAGCCTGGCTTGCTATGCCGTGGCTACTGACCTTGCCAGTGAGCAGGAGCTGAAGGGACCGACCATCACGATGGCGATGGCCAAGAAGGAAGGCTGGGCCACCAAGACCGGCAGCAAATGGGCAACGATGCCCGATCTGATGATCCGCTACCGGGCTGCTGCCTTCTGGGGTCGGCTCTATGCCAGTGATTTGCTGCTGGGCCTCCAGACCCAGGAGGAGGCTATCGACATCCAACCGGTGACCGTTAAGACTGAGGCGCCCAGCTTGGATGATCTGAATGCCAAAATCACCGAACCCGTGGTGATTACTGAGCCTGATGACGACATCTTCTGAGTTTCTGACCGACGCGCAACTGGCAGCGCGTTGGCAGGTTCATCGCCAGACATTGATTCGCTGGCGACGGCAATCAACCGGGCCAGCTTATGTGCGCATTGAGGGGCGCGTGCTCTATCCCCTGGCCGAGGTGGAGCACTACGAAAAGGCCAACACCATCACCCACGAACAACCATGACTTTCAAGATCAACGCTCGTCTATTCAAATCCGACTTTGCGGACAGCAAAACGCCTTACTATGGCGACATTAGTTTCAGGGCTACCGAACTTCGTGCGCTCGGTGAGTACCTGACTGCTGAGGCTAAATCAGGCAAAGAGTACATTGACATCAAAGTCAAAGGCTGGAAACGTGAAGCCAAGAATGGCAAGCCGTACATCAGCATTATGGGTGAACCACCCGAGCAACCTGTTGAGACTGCTGCGGCCAATCTGGCCAATGCCACTGATGGCGTCGTCGTTCAGCCTGACGTGTTCTGACGCATCAGCAACAGCTCTAGGCGCGCGATCTCATGGACCGCAGCCTGGAGCATTTCCTGCTGCCGGTGAGTCTGCCGAAGAAGCTGGGCGGCAAGGTGTCCGGTTTTACCATTGGTCTCAAGCGCGCGGCAGTCGGCCTCGAGCTTGAACAGCTTCTCAGGTGGGATTTCCACCTGCAGCCATTTCCCGAAATCCATTTCCCCGGGTCGTGATGGCCCCATGATGCCGATGAAATGCCCCAAGTGCAGCCACAACCGCCATCGAGTGGTGATCGTCAACAACCGGGTGCCAGATCAGGTGGTGCGCAAGCGGGTCTGTGAGCATTGCGGTCACCAGTGGTTCACGGTGGAGGCGGAGGTGAGCCGGTACTCGATCGGGTGGTCCTCGGAACACCAGAACAAACCGGTGCTGCGCGTGCCGGTATCTCTGGAGCTTGGTTTCGTGGAGTGCCTGCCGCCGGGCCGGCCACCGCTGCCACATTACGAACTGTAACAGCCTGATTGATGCGCTACGGGCGGTGGGGGATAATTAGGGGACGGCCGACGAGGCCTCCCACCCACACCGCCAACCATGACCCACGCTCCTTTTCAAGTCGGACAGACCTATTACGGCTCCCTCAGCTGCGCTCACTCATCTTTCCCCGTTACTTGCATCAAGCGCACTGAGAAGTCTGTCTGGTTCGAGCACGCCACAAGGCCCGAGCACTACCCGACCAAGCGCGCTAAGGCCAAGGCTTGGCACGATGGCTCCGAATCCGCCAACTTCCACCGCTGGTACATCTCTTCAGATTCAGTCAAGGACAACGGCTGGGACATGCAAATCGCCTGAGCCCTTCGGGGCTTTCCCCTTACCTACTCACCCCATGCTCACCTTCACCGCCCTGCTGATCTGGAAGCTGTTCCTGCCTCTGCTGGTCATGATCGCCGTGATCGACTGGCTTACCGCTTCCGACGATCGCCGCGTCCGCGTCCTAGCACGCACCGGCCTCAGCCAGCGCCAGATCGCTGGTCGCCTCAACCTCACCCGTTACCGCGTCTCGAAGGCGCTCGCATCATGATCACCAACATCTGGATAAACCGCGCCGCCGCCTTGTTTCTGCTGGTGGCCGTCTATGCCCTCGCCTACGACAACGTGAAGCAGCAAGCCGCACAAGCGCATCACAATCACCCGGCTGCTCATCAGGAGCTGAAGCCATGACGACAAACACATGCAAGACCTGCCGTTTTTGGGCTGAGTTTGACAAAGACGTAATGGGTGATTGTCATCGGTATCCGCCAACAATTATGTCTATTACCGAGGAGGACGACACTTACACTGTGTCCCCAATGGTTCACGCTGACGAATGGTGCGGCGAATGGCAGAATGTCACAACATGACTAGCGCCACCCCCCGCCAATTCTTCTTCCAGATCCGTTCGGCCAGCGTCATCGAGTCCATCACGGCTCACAGCATGGCCGAAGCCAAACAGATTGCCGAGCAGTCTGGCTGGAAGCCGTGGTTGTCACAGATGGAATGGCTCAACCCTGAAACCGTTACCGACCCAGCAATTCATGACTAAGACGACAGGAGCAATGCTGCCTTGGCAGTGGAGCGAAGAACTTCCCACCAGCCAGCATGGTGAAGGTGTGAGCCGACCGCGATCCGGCAATCAAACCCGGGAGTTTCGCGTACTGGTCTCCAAGCCCGGTGCCCAGCCGATGACTTGGATCACTTACGCGGAATCAACGCGCCACGCGATCCGCTATGCCCAGGCCCGTTGGCCCGGCGCTGAAGTGGAGGTGGCGTGATGGGTGACCACATCCGCGCCAAGCTGGAAGCTCTGATCAGTGATTCCGGCATGTTCCATGCTGGGCAGCAGGACGAGCGGTTGCGGCTTTGCCGGCTGATCGACATCCGGCTGGATGACCTAGGCAAGCTGGCCCGCGGGCCGATCATCTCAGCCCGCCGAGAAGAACTGCTCCACATTCGCCAAGCACTACGAGATCACCCATGAAGCAATTCCAACTAGACAACCGCCGCCACGAAATGCTTGAGGCCTTGTACGCCAAAAGCGGCCGCGTTGCCCTGCCTAAAGGCGATCCACTGCGCTCCACCTACACCGGACTATGGCAGGAGTTTTGCCAGGATCTCGGCCCGAACTTCAGGGACACTGACTACGCGCAGCTCCACGCTGATGTGTGCCAGGCGATGGATGACACCGGTTCAGTGATGACCGCCAAGCAAGCGCATCAGGCGATCGCCACCTGCCGCCGCTACCTGCTGGGGAAGTGGGCATGAGCGTCTTCGCCGCTAACCAAGCCCTGCTGAGCTTCCTTGGCATTCCGCCTAATGCGCTAGTAGTTAGGGTTGAAGTTACCGCCACTCAAGACGATTACCCCAGGGTGATTGTTAGTCAACTACTTACGGACACGGCAGACATAACAGAGTCTCGCCTGTTCTACCTTGTACCCCGCAGCGAAAAACCTTGAACCGCTTCTATTTACTGCTTGGCATTCTCACTTTTACCGCGCCAGTCCAAGCCCGCACCGTCACGGCCACGGTCTATGACCCGTGGTATGCAGGCCGGCCTGACTACTGCACCGGGCGGCCATTCCAGTTTTGGGGCATCAGCGCAGCGCATCCATGGCTGCCATGCGGCACCCGCGTTACCGTCACCCACAAGGGCCGCAGCTTGGTGGTGCCGATCCGTGACCGCTGCGACTGCAACAGCATCGACCTGTCAGCAGGTGCTGCCTATCGGCTTGGTGTGCCGCTGGATGGGGTAGCAGAAGTGGGGATTTCTTACTGATGGAACACCCAATCACACCACCGCCTGAGTTGATAAGGCAGTGGTTTAAACAAGCTCACGAATCTGCCGATCCTGACAACCAGCTCTCTTACTACGACTTCATCGCCACCGCTGCCTCCCAATGGGGTGCCGACCAGGAGCTGGAGGCGTGTTGTGAGTGGCTTGCAAAATACCGTAAGCCGATTCTTGCCGCCGATCTCAAGTATGTTCGCCGCCCCAAGCCGCCGAGCTTGAAGGAGCAGGCATTAAAAGAACTGGCATGGGTTGACGAGCATCTGGATATGCCACTTCACAATCACTGCAATGCTGTTCACACCATCCGCCTCGCCCTGGAGGCCCTTCCCAATGACTGACCCCACCCCCAACGACCCCCCAGTGCCGGAGCCGCTATCACCTGCCAAGGCCATCGTCAAGGCTTTTGATGACCGCTACGAACTGCTGGGGCCATTGGAAGACGACTGGCAAGAGCAATGCCTTGCCGCCGCCCTTTGTGCTGCTGCGGATCAAGCAGCTCCAGAGTTGCCACACTCAGAGTTAGACGATCCAGAAATACTGAAAGGTATTTGGGGTGAGCGTCGCGCATGTCGCGCCGAACTCCTCGCCATCGCCACCGAACTGGAGAACCACCAATGACCACCACCCCCGACTTTCGCGAATTGTGCGTAGACCTGGTTGACAAGTTGGACGAATTGAACTGCAACTTCAAAATCCCCAGCCAGTCGGCTTTGATTAAGCGTGCCAACTACGCCCTAGCCACTCCCCCGCCGGAACCGCCGACGGATCAGGAGCTAGATGAACTATTTATTGAAATTGACCAGAGTGGTGAGTCTCAAAGCTGGCGTGCCTTTGCCCGCGCCGTCCTTGAGAGGTGGGGCCATCGCTGACACCTTCATCGCCAAAGGCCTCCGCGTTGAACGCCGCCACGATCGGTGGAACGGCACCAGCTATATGGCATGGCGGCCGCACGTCTCGATGCTGTTTACCGACACCAAAGAGCTGCTGCGTTTTATTGCATGGCCGGCCAAGACACCAACGGGTGAAGCCTTGCGCGAATGGCTCAAGGTCAAACCTGCCGAGCCGGCGCCCGAGGCACCCACAGCAGCCCCCAGCGGCTTCGGTCCTGATCCTGAGGATCCGAACTACCAGACCCGTACCGTTATCTGACATGGATTTGGTCAACCAGCCGCCGCACTACCGCCAGGGCGAGATCGAGTGCATCGACGCAATCGAGGCCGCACTGACGCCCGAGGAGTTCCGCGGCTACTGCAAGGGGAACGCGATCAAGTACATCTGGCGCGAGCGGCACAAGGGCGAGGACTCACTGGCCAAGGCGCAGTGGTATCTCGCCCGGTTGCTCGGCACACTGGGGCCATGAACGGATCACACTTGGCAGGTCTGAACTTTTGGGAGCGGCTGGCGGTTGCGCTGCTGGTGCGCAGCCCGCGGACCAGTCTGGTGGTGGTGAAGGAGCGTGACACCTCGATCGTGTTTGTGTCGGCCGATAGGACGGATCGTGTGGCCGACTATGTCATCTCGGGTCTTCAGAACCCCGATCCGGCTTGCATGGTCCTGGAGCGGATCTATCACGCGCCAAGTTTCGGCGAGGTTGAATGATCAGCCTGTACGGCGGCCGGTTGCTTCTCTTCTGCGATCGGGCCGACCGTACCTGGCGCGCCCGCGTCGTGCTTGGGCCGAAGCCTGAGCACCAGGTGGAAGCCGACACCGAGGCCATCCGGCTGGAGGATGCGATGCTGCGCGCGCAGTCGATCTACCAGATGGCGCGTGCCAAGATCCGGCCGGACGATGCGCCGCGCATGTGCTGGGACTGCATTCAATGGGAGGCAACCCGCAAGAGATGCGGTCTTGATTTCCCTGAAGCGCGCCAGAGCGGCGGCCGTTTTGCGGCACGCTGTGAGCTGTTCGTGCCCGATCGGCCATGAGTGACCCGGTCGTGATGAGCCGGCTGGATCGAGACGGTGGCTGGATCGAGACGCTGGAGCCAGTCGGTGGTGGTGAGTTGTACTACCGCAGCTGCGCCGTTGGAGTGTGCCGCTATTCGAGCGATCTATGGCAGGCCGAGCTTCATCTAAACGATTTGCTGACGCGCTAGGTCTCACCGGCTAGCCACCGCACGATCGCCCACTCGCCGAGGGATGACCAGAACGGCTGTTCGCGATACCAGTCAACCCATGGCTTGTGACCTTTCTGGCTGTTGCACATCAGGCAACAGCTGACCAGGTTCTCGCGAACGGTCAGGCCGCCGTAGACCTTCGGGACCACGTGATCGAGGGTGGGACTGCGACCGAGCGGATCGCCGCAGTAGGCACACTCGTAGTTCCAAGCCAGGTGGATCTGATCACGGGCCGATCGCCGGGTGACCAGACGGGTGCCATCAATGTGTGCTTTGTCCACCGAGATCGAGCGGCAGGGGCAATGCCTCGACTGAAAGGTCGAGGATGTCGTCGTCGTTGCCGATGTGCTCTGTGATGCGGCTGTAGAGATCAGCCGGCAGCTCTTGGGGGTTGGTGTCGGAGCGGTAGATCACCTTGGCGGTGATCTCGATCAGGAAAGCCTGCATGGGATGACCGCCGCTTGGCCAACGGTAACGGACGCGACCTGATCGGCTGGAGTGTTACGGATTGTGAACTGGCTGCCTTGAGCGGGGAGGGTGCGCTGCGGGTGGTGTAGGATTCATGCATCAACCGCACCGGACCGATGCGCATCCCCGCCGCCCGTTTCTCTGACGACAGCCTGACCATGATGATCAGCGATCTTTGTGCTCAGCACCCCAAGCTCACCGGCATCCGCAAAGAACAGAACGCCGTCTACCTCAAGGAACTGGCTGCCGAGAAAGTCCGCCGGGCCACCTAACCCTCACCGGGCCGCTCCGGCGGCCCTTCCGCCATGCCCAAGCTCGACCCCGAATACGACCACATCCCGGACGATCTGCCCGAGGATGACGACGACGACCGCGACCACCCCAGCCTGACGGCTGCCGAACGCAACCCATCCCTCAAATGACCTACATCCTTGACCTTGGCCTGTGGCACGTTGGCCCGTTCCCGACCCACATCGCCGCGCAGCACTGGGCCGAATCCCATGGCGTCGAGAATTACCGGATGATCCCGTTGGATGATCCGGCCGAAGCGCCTGCTAAGGTCATTCGCTACCGTCAAAACCGAGCATAAAAAAGCCCGACGTCATGCACCGCCGGGCTTGGTGTCTCCACCTGCACAGGTTAGCCCTTGCTTGCCGTGACGGCCTCATCCATGTTGTAGCGACCTGTCACCGCATAGGTGCGGGCCGGGATGCCATCCATCTTCTGGAAGACCATCTGGCCGATCTTCATGCCAGGCCAGATCGCAATCGAGTGATACCGCCGAGCGTTAGTGAGCTCCAGCGTCAGTCTGCTGCCATGCCACCCTGGATCGCAGAAGCCAGCCAGCAGATGCTCGAGGCCCTCCCGTGCCCGGCTGGACTTCAGCACGAACTGAGCCGCGATGAAGTCCGGCAGGTTGAAGATTTCGCGGGTTTCCGCCAGGCAGAACTCACTCGGCGCCAGCCAGTAGGGATCGGCCTGGGTGTAGTGGGCGATGCCAAGGATCTCCAGCTCATGGCGGTACTCCACCTCGACCATCAGCCGGTCTCCCAGCAGCACGTCGATGCTGGCCGGGTTGACCAGATCAGGATCAAATGGCACCACCATCGCGTGCTTGCTGCACAGGTGGTGGATCTCGTAGTCGGGCAGCGGCACAAGCTGATCAGTGAACCACCGATAAAGTTAGGTGGTCGCCCAGATCGCAGCAAACGCAGATGGCAACGATACGGCTGGCTGATGCCGCCAAGCACTACAAAGAGCAACCGCATCAGCTGGCGGCCTGGAACGCGCTGCAGCAGGTCCTGACCACCAAGGAGGTGGAAGACTTCGCCGCCCTCTACCGCGCCGCCCCTGCGGTCAAGCCATCACCCACCAGCAACCCACTCTTGGTGCGGTGGCAGAGCCAGCTCGACAATAAATCCGGCACCGGCTACCGGGAGTGCTTCAGCTCGAGCTGCGCCATGCTCGCGATGCACTGGAACAAGGTGGCGAACGATGACGCCTACAACGCGATTCGCGCGAAGTATGGCGACACCACCGACGCGCAGGCTCAGCTGCTGGCGCTGCGCAGCATGGGCCTCAAGGCCAACTTCCACACGGATGGCACGCCGATCAAGCTAGAGGCCGAGATTAATGCTGGACGGCCTGTAGCTGTGGGCTGGTTGCATCACGGCCCGTCGAATGCCGCATCTGGCGGTGGCCACTGGTCCGTGGTGATCGGCTACACGGCGACAAGCTGGATCCAGAACGATCCGAATGGTGAGGCCAACCTGACCGATGGTGGCTACACGGCCAACACGAAAGGAGCTGGGGTGATCTACAGCCGCAAGAACTGGAACCCCAGGTGGATGCCCGGTGGAACCGGCGGCTGGTATCTCAGCGCTTCACCAGCGGGGTGATCACACCAGCAAGGATCTCGATGGCCCTGTATAGCCTGACAGCCATCCTGCTGTAGCGGCCCAGGAACTCGTCATCCTTGGGGGTTGGGGTCAGGTTGACGATGGCCACTGCAGCGCCATGGACGGCGACGGCAACGGCGACGTATTCAGCGATCCGATCCATCGACGTCAGTGTGGGCGCGCTTCCAGCGTAGCCACACGCTGCTCAACCCCATTCAGCCGGGAAAAGGTTTCCTTGCGATCGGCACGGATGTCGGTATGCATCACCTCGAGCTGCGTGGCGATGTGCTCCACGGCAGCCGTGAGACGGATGACGGCATCGCGGGCTTCGTCGTTGCGCTTGGTGAAGCCCATCGCGCCCATGGCGGCGACGGAGATCGACGCTCCAGCAATCGCAGCGATGACCTCGATCATGCGGTCATTTTAGCGACCCTATGCCCACGGCACCCCAGCCGCCGTAGTAGGAGCCGCCTGCTCATCAAGTTGGGATTGGAGTGCAGCTTCGATGGCGGGCACGTCCAGCTTGGCTTGGACCCAGCCGATCACCAGCTCAGGGGTCAGGTCAGCGTATGGGATCGCGTCGCCCTCAGGCTGCTCCAGGCCGATGGAGCCATAGGCAGAGCTGGTGTAGGTGCCGTCGGTGGCAGCAAGGGTCCAGTGGACGGTGTAGACGATCCCGTCAGCCGTGTGGCGTTCGAGATTAGCGATAGCCCAGGTGTAGGTGGTCATGGTGGTGTGGTGGGTAGTGGCGTTGACTACGCTGCTTCCAGGGCAGATAGCCGTGTCTCCAGGGCTTCGATCTTGGCGATCGCTTCCTGCAACGCAGCCGTCAGCAGTGGCACCAGCTTGGATTGGTCGATGCCTTGCGGCTTAATGGTGCCATCTTCATTGGTTGCATCTTTTTCACCAACAACTGCCTCTGGAACAATTTGCTGAA
>Ga0209088_10001525_pt1 | contig 14968 bp, 12 predicted proteins | sample S_140625_EF_Meta_FD_187324 | JGI IMG/M metagenome (GOLD analysis project Ga0209088, IMG submission 187324) | Freshwater microbial communities from Lake Simoncouche, Canada to study carbon cycling - S_140625_EF_MetaG (SPAdes) (version 2) | ecosystem: Environmental > Aquatic > Freshwater > Lake ... | reverse complement strand
CACCGATGCTGAATTGATAACGGTTTCGGAAATGAACGAATTGATCAGGTCGTTCATTGTGCCTTGCAGCTGCGTGAATAGTCGGCTGTCGTCGTAATAGATTTTTTGTCCGACCTCGGCGAGCACAATGGGATCGTTCTTCGATTTGGCAGCAGCGAGCAAGGAGTCGACATAGCTTTTGTCATCCGGAAGACTTTCCAGGTTAGCGCTCGCCGTGAGATTCCCTTTGTCGTCATAAATCAACACCGGTATGGTCGTGTTGTTGGAAATGAAATCGAGGATGAACGTGAAGTCCATATTCTCGGGCGGATCATTGATGATATAGTATGCGTTACCCAATAGGTCGACGCGTTTGCGCTCCTCTGTTTTGAGTTCTTCAAAAAGCTTCTGAGTAAAAACGACGAGCTCTGCACGGCGTTTAATGGCTTCACTCCACAACTCGACCTTCTGTCGTTCCTCTGCGCGAATGCGCTCTGCGATGTGATTACTGTACCACAGCGTGATGGCCACAATCACGGTTGCAAGCGCGAGGAGGAAGATTTTCCAGCGTTGTTTGGTGCTGTAGAGATTCATGGGGAGTGACTAGTGACTAATGGCGAATGGCGAGTGACGAGTGACGAGTGGGGCGAAGTTAGGACTTTTTAAGAGTGCTATGCTTTTACGCGTATGGCTTATTCAAGAAGCCGCGGGCTCGGACGCTCTGCTGCGCGTCCCATCGTCTCGCTTGTCACAGCAAGTCCTAATAAATAAGCCGTGGGCTCGGACGCGCTGCTGCGCATCCAATCATCTAGCTTGTCACAGCAAGTCTTAATAAAGAAGCCACGGTCCCGTGCACGCTGCAGCGCGCCCGCAACACTAGATTCTCGAAAGGCCCAAGTCGCTGAAAAGCAGCCTCTTAATCTTTTTGAAGGGCCCTTGCCATGGAAAATCTTCAACTCTTTGTTGAAAAGTACTTGCAGTTTCGAAAAAGAGCGCTATTTTCGCACCCCGTTTTTCAGGAAAGAAAAGCGCTAGTTATTAAAGGCAATGGATACTTTAAGTTACAAAACCATCTCTGGCAACAAGGAAACTGCAAACAAGCAGTGGTTGCTCGTTGATGCTGAAGGAAAGAACCTCGGCCGTATCTGCAGCGAGATTGCATACGTTCTTCGCGGTAAGCACAAGACTAATTTCACCCCACACGCCGATTGTGGCGACAACGTTGTGGTGATTAATGCTTCTAAGGTTGCTCTCACAGGAAATAAGTGGGACGAGAAGCAATACATACGCTACACGGGGTATCCCGGTGGTCAGCGTTTTGCTACGCCAAAAGAAATGATGGCGAAGCACCCAACGGCGATGATCGAAATGGGTGTTCGTGGTATGCTTCCCAAGAATCGCCTGGGTCGCGCTATCTACCGCAACCTCTTCGTTTACGCCGGCACTGAGCACGATCAAACCGCTCAGCAACCAAAACTTCATACAATTACTCGTTAAGAATTAGACGCCAATGGCCGCTTATACCAATACTTCAGGACGCCGTAAGACCGCAGTAGCTCGAGTTTACCTCAGCGAAGGCGCAGGAGATTTTACAATCAACGGTAAGGATTACAAAGAGTACTTCCCAACACTCGTGTTGCAGTACAAAGTACACCAGTCATTCAAAGTGACGGATACCGATGGTAAGTATCATTTTAAAGCCAACCTCGATGGTGGTGGCATTACGGGTCAAGCTGAAGCATTGCGCTTGGCTATTAGTAAAGCGTTGATTGAAATCAATCCGGAGTGGAAGAGCGCATTGCGCACCGAAGGATTGACAACTCGTGACCCTCGTATGGTTGAACGTAAGAAGTTCGGTCAGAAGAAGGCACGTAAGCGCTTCCAGTTCTCTAAGCGTTAATCGCTTTGGAGAGCGCGGCTTAGCCGCCTCGTGGAAGGCTTGTTTAGCATCCAAATGCATTGGACTACTGAGGGGTGAAAACCTGCGCACCGAGGAGACGAAGTGCGGTTCCAAAAGAATCATCAGGCTACCAATGACATTGGTTTTAGAGAACGTAAACAAGTATTATTCTTTTATAAATGGCAAAAGTTACATTTGACGAATTGCTGGATGCAGGTGTGCATTTCGGACACCTCAGCCGCAAGTGGAATCCAAACATGGCTCCCTATATCTTCGGCGAGAAGAAGGGAATCCACATCATTGATTTGAACAAGACGACAGTTAAGCTTGATGAAGCTTCTGCTGCACTGAAGCAAATCGCTAAATCAGGCAAGAAGATTCTCTTCGTTGCTACTAAAAAACAAGCAAAAGATATCGTAGCTCAGAAGGTTAGCGCTATTGGCATGCCGTTCGTTACTGAGCGTTGGCCAGGTGGTATGTTGACCAACTTCGTGACCATCCGCAAGGCTGTTCGCAAGATGTCGTCTATCGAGAAGATGGAGCAAGATGGAACAGCTGCAACACTCAGCAAGCGCGAGCGTTTGCAATTGGATCGCACACTTCAGAAGATGATGAAGACCCTGGGTTCTATTGCCGACATGAATCGTGTTCCTGCTGCGGTTTTCGTGGTAGATATCATGAAAGAGCACATTGCAGTTGCTGAAGCCAAGCGCCTCGGTATTCCGGTATTCGCTATGGTCGACACCAATAGCGATCCACGCAAAGTTGACTTCGCTATCCCATCGAACGATGACGCCACCAAGAGCATTGCTAAAATCCTCGATGTAGTGATTGAAGGCATTGCCGAAGGTTTGTCTGAGCGTAAGACAGACAAGGATAAGGAAGGCGCCGATGAGGCGAAAGGCAAGAAGGCTAAGACTGAAGCGTAATTCCGACTGAACATCCTTAACGAGAAGTTCATCGCTGTTTGAATATGCGTTCAAATAGCGGTAACACATTTGTCCAAACATTCAAAAAAAATAAAACCATGAATATTACAGCTGCAGACGTAAACAAACTCCGCCAAATCACGGGTGCGGGTATGATGGACTGCAAAAAAGCCCTCACTGAAGCCAATGGTGATTTCGATGCTGCCATTGATGAGCTTCGTAAGAAGGGTCAGAAAGTTGCCGCAAACCGCGGCGACCGTGACGCAACAGAAGGTGTTATCTTGGCCAAGCTTACCGATGGTGGTAAGACAGGTATCATGATTGCCCTAAACTGCGAAACAGACTTCGTTGCAAAGAATGCTGATTTCGTTGCTGTAGCCAGCAACATTTTGGAAACAGCTATTGCCAACAAGCCATCTTCGATTGATGATTTGAAAGCGTTGAACTACACCGGCACTGATTTGACTATCGGCGACAAAATCGTTGAGGAAATTGGTAAGATTGGAGAGAAAATCGAAATTTCACACTACAGCTTGGTGAGTGCTGAGCAAGTATATGCTTACAACCACCCGGGCAACAAACTCGCTGCTGTAGTTGGCTTCAATAAGTCAACTCCGGATGATATGGCGAAAGACGTAGCGATGCAAGTTGCTGCTATGGCGCCAGTAAGCGTTGACGAGAGCTCGGTTCCTGAAGATGTTAAGCAGAAGGAAATCGAAATCGGTAAAGAGCAAGCTATCAATGAAGGCAAGCCTGCTGAAATGGCTGAGAAGATTGCCATGGGTCGATTGAACAAGTTCTTCAAGGAAAGCACTTTGTTGAATCAAGAGTTCATCAAAGACAGCAAGCTTTCAGTTTCTCAGTACCTGAAGACAGCAGACAAAGATTTGACAGTAACTGAATTCAAGCGTTGCGCTTTGGCATAATCGTTTGATGATATAGCATTGAAAAAAGGGTCGCTTATGGCGGCCCTTTTTCGTACTGTGAAATACTGATAACTTCCTGTGAAGAACTGATGACGATGGCCGCTGTACGCCTAGATTGTCCATTATTTTCGCCTTATGAAGATTATTGTGCCGATGGCTGGCATGGGCAAGCGCCTGCGCCCGCACACACTGACAACCGCTAAGCCACTGCTGCCGATCGCGGGTAAACCGATCGTTCAGCGTTTGGTGGAGGATATCGTTGCTCTCAGCGATCAGAAAGTGACCGAGATTGCCTACGTCGTAGGTCGTTTCGGTGAAGAAGTGGAACGTCATCTCATTCAGGTGGCCGAAGCCCTTGGCGCAAAGGGAACCATCCATTATCAGGATAAGGCACTGGGTACCGCCCACGCCATCCTATGCGCAAAAAGCGCTTTGGAAGGTCCTGTCACCGTGGCCTTCGCCGATACCCTGTTTCGCGCCGACTTCAAACTCGACACTTCCAAAGACGGAGTGTTGTGGGTGCAGAAAATTGAAGACCCGCGCCAGTTTGGTGTGGTGGTGCTCGATGAAAACGGCGTTATAACTGAATTCAAGGAGAAGCCGCAAGAGTTTGTTTCAGACCTAGCGATGATCGGTATTTATTATTTCAACGACGGTGCTCGCTTGCGTGACGAGCTCCAGTACCTCATTGACAACAACATCATGAACAGTGGCGAGTATCAGTTGCCTGATGCTTTGCGCAACATGGTGAGTAAGGGTGCTGAATTCCTTCCGGGTGCTGTGCAGGATTGGATGGATTGCGGCAACAAAGACGCGATGGTCGATACCAACACGAAATACCTGAGCTACAACGCAGATAAAGATTGGGTTGATCCAAGTGTAAACATTCAGGATAGCATAATCATCCGTCCGTGCTATATCGGTTCTGGCGTTGTGTTGAAGAACAGTGTAGTTGGGCCTGGTGTTTCTATTGGCAACGACGCCGTAATCGAAAGTTCTGTGGTTAAAAACAGTATCATTCTGCCGTCAGCCGGATTGCATCACGCTAACGTGTCCAATTCGATGATTGGTACGCATGCGAAGTATTACCGCAAGCCGGAAGAATTGAGTTTAGGTGATTATTCAGTCATCAAAGATTAAAGCGTGCTGCGCATTTTCACATATCTGCTGTGCGTGGGTTTGCTGTGGAGTTGCTCTGCGGCAAAGTCCGGAGGCAAGCGTGGTGAGTCCGGCGAAGTAGAGCCGGAGCAATTGCGCCCCACGGTGGATACCCGCTTTCAAGAATTGTTTTTTCAGGCGCAACTCGAAAAAGCGAAGGGCAACAAGCAGAAGGCTTATGAGTTGTTTGAGTCAGCCCTGAAGATTGAACCTTCCAATGCAGCTGCGCATTTTGAGTTGGGGAAGGCGGATTTGAATGATTATAGAAACCCCGCTGCGGCACTCGAGCATGCGAAATTGTGTGTTGCTTCAGATAAAACAAATCCATGGTATGTTGAGTTGCTGGGCAATGCAAATGCTGAGCTTGGAAAATATGACGCTGCGATAAAGGCATACCGTGAGGCGTATCGTCTTAGTCCTGATTACCAGGAATTGCTCTACACGCTAGCGGAGACACAACTGAAGGCGGGAAAAATAGGCGACGCAATCGCTACCTACGATGAGATGGAGAAGCGATACGGTATCTACGAAGAACTTTCCTTTCAAAAGCAGATGCTCTACATGGAGCTTAACGACCGGGAAAAGGCGGGTAGAGAGTTGGAGAAGCTGGCGGAATATTACCCTGATCAGCCGCAGTATTGGGGCATGGCAGCGCAGCACTACCAGCGCTGTGGCATGAAGGAAAAGGCCATCATGTCGCTTGAGCGCATGGTGAAGGCCGACCCCAACAACGGACAGGTGCATATGCAGCTGAGTGAGTTTTATGCCATGCAGCAAGACGAGCAGCGTTCGTATGATGAATTGAAACTGGCTTTTGGAACAAACGATATTGGCATCGATCAGAAGATTGTCATTTTGCTGCGTTATTTCACCTTGACGGAGCGCGTTCCCGCACAACTAGGCCATGCGTATGAGCTGCTTGATCTGACGGAGAAGACCCAGCCTTCGGAGCCTAAGATTTATGCGATGTATGGCGACTTTCTTTACCGCGAGGGCAAATTGGCAGAGGCGTTGACGAAGTATAAGCGCGCTATTGCACTTGGCGGTTCGTTGAGTTCAATCTGGGCAAATGTCTTGGAAATCGAGTTCGCCTTGGGCAACATTGACGCGTTGTATGCAGATTCAAAGACGGCGCTGGAGTTGTTTCCGCTGATGCCGGAGTTTTACTATTTCCGTGGATTGGCCATGCAACGTAAGAGCGAGCACCGCGACGCGATTGAGCAATTCAATTTGGGAAAGGAACTCATCATCGATAACCGCGATTTGAAGGCGCGCTTCTATGCTTCTTTGGGTGAATCCTATCATTACACCACTCAATACGAACAATGCGATGAAGCGTTTAATGAATCGCTGCGTCTCGATCCCGCGAATGTTTTCGCACTCAACAACTACGCTTATTACCTCTCGTTGCGCAATGTGAAGCTGGAGCAGGCCATTGAGATGGCGCGTCGTGTGAATGAATTGTCGCCCGGAGTTTCTTCCTTTGAGGACACCTACGCCTATGCCTTGTTTAGAAAAGGGCTCTACAATGATGCACTCACATGGATTGAAAAGGCATTAGCCCACAAGGAACTGAGTCCGGAGTTATTGGAGCATTACGGCGATATCTTGTTTAAACTGGGCAGAGTCGACGAAGCATTAACCCAATGGAAACAGGCAGATGCATTGCCCGGAGCAAGTGCCAAACTCAAGACGAAAATTTCAGGTAAACAATACATTGATTGAACGCACGTATTGCCACATACCTAAACTTTGGCCAACGATTCTTGTCCTTAACCCTAGTGGTTATCGTGATGAGCGCGATGAGCGCCTGTCGCAAACCGAAGGAAGTGGTGCGCGAAACACCAGTGAAGAACAGAACAGCCGGTTACTTGTTAAAGCGTTACTCCGAGAACAAGTACGCCTTCGATTGGCTGGGCATGAAGGTGGATGCCTCGTTTGGTACAGAGGATAATTCCGACAACTTCAAAGCGACAATTCGCATGCGCAAGGATAGCGCGATCTGGGTGTCGATTGTACCGGCGCTGGGCATCGAGATGATTCGTGTGATGATTACGCCGGATAGTTTGAAGTACCTCTCGAAAATCCCGGAAAACAAGTTCTATTACACCGGTGGTTTCGATGAAATCGGTAGACTCATCGGCATTGATTTCGACTTTGAAATGTTGCAGGATTTGCTGGTGGGAAATGCCATTGGGTTGGAAAAAGACGAACAGCGCTTCCGCAGCGAAATTGATGACAACGACTATTTGCTCATCTCGAAATACCGCCGCAAGGTGCGCCGCGTGGTTGGTGTGGATGATCGAAAGCTCGAAGGAGATACTATTTTGGTGAATCCCGACGATCCGCGCTTTCGTCGCACGGCCAAGAGAACCGACGAAGAAGATGGATTGATCATTTCTAGGTATTGGTTGGAACCTGCAGGATTTCGCTTAGTGAAATCGGTGTTCAACGATTTGTTGCGCCAGCGAACCATGGAAATCAGTTATGAGGATTTTCAGCCCGATGGTGAACAATACTATCCGGCCAAATGCCGTTTGGTCATGTCAAGCACGCAGGTGCGACAGGAGATGCGCTATGAGATTACGAAGCTTTCATCCGGGAAACCCTACGAGTTTCCATTTGAGATTCCGGAGGATTATGTGAGAAGAGACAGTTTGTAACACAATTGAGCATTAAGAAAATGAAGACGACATCGAACCGTTTTTTTATCGTCACCGCGATAATGGCGCTGACGATTTTCATTATTCCGTTGTGTGCGGTAGTGGGTCAATCGAAGAAGGATTTGCAAAAGCAACGCGATGACATCAACGATAAGATTGAGCAAACCAAGAAGATGATTCGCGACTCGGAGCGTCAGCAAAAGTCAACCATTCGTCAGGTGCAGTTGCTCAACGAGCAGCTGACATTCCGCGAACAGTTGCTCAGCAACATCAACAACGACATTCACACCATTGACGGCGAGATCAAGAAGAAGAATCACTACATCGGTGAAATGGAGCAGCAGGTGGATCAGATGAAACGCGAGTACGGCCGCATGATCTACAACGCGTTTCGTCAGCGCAGCAGCTATGATAAGCTCATGTACATTTTCGCTTCCGAAGATTTTCATCAGGCTTACAAGCGGTTGAAGATGACGCAGCGTTATGCGGATGCGCGCAAGAAGCAGGCGTTCATGATTCTCGGTAAGCAGGAAGAGATTAAATCGAACATCAACGACCTTGAGCGCGACAAGCAGAGCAAGGCGCAATTGGCCAATGCCAAAGAGAAGGAGAAGTTGGAGGTCGAAGCGGATAAGATTGAACAGCAGAATCGCCTTCAAGCCTTGAAGAAAGAGGAAGGTAAGTTGCGCAAGCAGCAAGACAAGCAGAAGGCCGATCGTGACAAACTCACGTCACGCATCCAATCCGTCATTGCCGAGGAGATTCGCAAGGAGAACGCGAAGAAGATGGAGGAAGAAAAGAAGGCCGCTGCTGCCGCCGCTGCCGCCGCGAAATCCACCGCCGCGAAGAGTACGTCAGGTACCACAGCTAGTGCCCCCAAGACAACAACAACGTCAACCACCACCACTACTGCGGCCGCGCCTGCAGCTAAGAAAACGGCGGCTGTGGCGTTAGCACCTGAAACAGTGCTGGTGAATAAGGATTTCGAAAAGAACAAAGGCGCGTTGCCATGGCCCGTGAGCGCCGGGGTCATTACTTCGCACTTCGGAAAGCATGCACATCCGTCGTTGGCGCAAGTAGTCGTGAACAATAACGGCGTGGATTTCACTACGGAGAAAGGAGCAAATGCGCTCGCGATTTTCGGCGGCAAGGTGACTTCCATCTTCAACATTCCGGGCGCCGGACAAAACGTGATTGTTACGCACGGTTCGTATAAAACGGTATACAGCGGATTGGAAACGGTTGTTGTAAAGATTGGCGATGCTGTTTCAACGAAGCAAAAACTCGGCACCGTCATGTACGATGGCGAAGATTACACGCTTCACTTCGAAGTCTGGAAGGTTGGCGCTGAGGCCGGCGCCGCGCAGAATCCTGAGTTGTGGATTAAGAAGCGGTAGGGCTGTCTAAAGACACCCGCCCCTGCAACCCACCCGTATGCACAAAAAGAATGCGCTCTCCTGATGTGAACGTATCGTGCGCAATCAAGTCGAGCAGTCCGAAGAGCGCTTTGCCGGTATACACTTGGTCGAGGGGTAAGTGATGCAGTTGTTCCATGGCTTGCATGAATGCGAGGAGTTCTTCATTCCATTTCCCATAGCCACCGAAGTGATAAGCTGTTTCAATGGAAAACTGGGGTGCGAAATCGTTTGCGAGCTCTTTATTCATCAAGAAATACTCGAGGTGACGCAGGACATCGTCGCGCAAAAAATCGCCGCCTTTGAGTGCTGAAAATCCGATGAACCGTTGACGTGATGATGCGCTCAGCAGCATACCGGCCAGCGTTGCTCCTGTGCCAACCGCAAGGGCCACCACATCGTAGTATTCTTTGTCGGATGCAGAAAGAATCTCCATGCATCCGTTGATACCATAATAGTTGGAACCGCCCTCAGGCACGAGATGAAAGTCGCCGAATTTGCCCTGCAACCACGCTTTGAATTCATCTGTGTTTTTTTCTTCGTAGTCCAATCGTGACACGAATTCCAAGTGCATGCCACACGCCCGGGCGAATTCAAGTGTAGAACTGTATTGAGCAGGCTCTTCGCCACGAATGATCCCGATGGTGCGAATGCCAAGTTCTTTTCCCGCTGCTGCCGTTGCATAAATATGATTACTCCAGGCACCACCAAATGTGAGCAACGCTTGACCTTCTTCCGACATGGCCTTCAGCAGATTGTACTTCAGCTTGAAGCCCTTGTTGCCGTTGACGAATGGATGAAGCAGATCTAGACGCTTGATGTCTACAATCACCCCTTTTTCTGAGCAAATGGGATGTTCCAGTGATTGGATAGGAACATCATTTTCGAAAAATGGAATACCCGAATTATTCATGCACGATCAGAGGTAAGCTGCGACGACCCTCAGCCGTTAGCAAGGAGAGATAATACATGCCTGCAGGAAAATCTGCGATGGAAACTGTTGGCCAGTTTGCGGTGGATAGACGACTTACTAAACGACCATCAGCAGCAATCAAATCAACCAGTTCCGGACGCTGATTCAATCCGACAATACGAATTTGTTCTGATGCTGGGTTGGGATAAATGCTGATTGAAGTTTGTTCTTGAGAAGGACTTTCAATCACACTTCCGAGTGCGAGCACTACGCAATAGTCTTCCACCTCGCCATACGTAAGCGCTCCGCAAGGCTCGGGCTCGTTGTTCGATGAGCTTGGTGTATACGTCATGGATACACGCAAGCGTGAGTGCCCTTCAGAGAGTGAAGCAGGCATGGTGACAGACCCTTGCACGTTGATAGTGGTTGGACTAGGATCAAAGACAAGTTCCCCGGCATCATCAAAATCACCGTCGATGTTGAAGTCAATCCATACGCGGAAGTTTTCATTGTAGGCATTGCCATTGTATCCCGGTGTGCACGACACGTCGTACGTCATGCCGCTATAGAGTGTATCCGTCACATTCGGGACCAACAGGTAGCCACCACTGTTCTCCGAGCTGTGTTCCAAATCCCCCATGCCGAAGTAGGCGATGAATTCAGCGTCATCGTTTCCGGATGTTTGGCAGTAGGGAATCAGCGCGCAGTTTTCGCATCCCGGTGTAAATGTTGAAAGTTGAGCCGCATTTCCTGTAGGATTAGTGCAGCCCGATATGATTTGAATGTCGTAAGTCATGCACGGCAGTAAATCGTTGATGACGAAGAAGCCACCTGCTGTGGCATTCCATGTTTGCGTCAAACCGTTGTCGTCCGTTGCGTTTACGACATAGGCATCAGTGGCTAGCACATCATTCCAGATGATCGAAAGCGTTGAGTCGGTGGAAGCGAGCACAGAGATACCATCAGGATTGATACAACATCCGTCGGTTGTCCAGGTAATCACTTCTGACCACATGCTCAAGGTGTCGCCGCAATAGGCTGCTATGCGCGCTTCATAGGGGGTGCACGCTTGAAGATTAGACAGGATGAAAGTGTTCACACCGTTCACTTCCTGGTCAGTCCAGTCGGCAGTGTTGACGATACGATAGGACAAACGGTAATCTTCAGCGGCAAGGATATCGGTCCAGCTGATGGTGTAGTTGAGTGTTCCGCTGATTTGCGCTGATTCCATGTTGAATGGCGCCATGCATTGACCTTCGTCGCAGGCTCCTATAAGCAGTTGCAGGCTGTTGTTGACATTGAATCTTCCGCCGCTAAGAAGTTCCTCTTGGAGTTGTGTTGTTTGATCAACACCATCCAAAATGAATGACTTCATAGAAAGTGCGGAACCCGCAGGATTCGTCTCTGCTCCTTCAGCAAAACTGTTGCACGGAGCACTATAGAGGAGCGCAATACCACCGGCAACGCAGGGACTGGAAAACGAAGTTCCTGTAGTGGTGGCATAGCCCGTGTTGTTGGCGAGATACACGTCATCACCGGGGGCTGCGAGATCAATGGACGTGATTCCATACCCTCCGGAATTACGGACGTCGTTGGAGTTTGTGCGAGCAACGGAAATTAGGTAGTCGCTGGGACATGCCGTGGGCAGGTCACCGAAAACATCCACGTTGACATTGTTGTTTGAAGTTGAACCACAGCTCAGCACGCCATGAACGCCGAGTGAATCGTACATGGCACACCACAGCGGCGCATCATCGGGTTGACCATTGTCGGTGCCCCAAGAACTGTTGGTGGCAACAACGTATGCTCCTTGTTGACCTTGGGTGAGGTTGTAGAGTCGGCGCATTTCGAGCGGGTAGGCATAGCCTGCAATGGCCGCTGCTTCGGTCGAACTTCCGATTTCCACCATCATCATTTTGACATCCCAGTTCACACCGGTGACACCTGTTTCGTTATTACCGGTGGAGCCAATCATGCTGCAAACGCGAGTGCCGTGGCTACCGGGAGAGAGGTCATCGTCTTGAGAAGCAATGTTCCATCCGTGATAATCATCGATGAAGCCGTTGTCGTCGTCATCGATTCCGTTGGAGGGAATTTCGTGAATGTTCATCCAGTGATTATCGACGATGTCGGGCGTGTCCCATTGTGCTCCGCCAATTTCTACCACACACACGACAATCTCATCGCCGAGTGTAGTTTGTCCACCTGTTGTAATGTCCCAAGCGAGTTCGCTATCAATATCGTGATCATTTGCCTGTTGATGGTGCCATTGCTGCGAGAAGAAAGGATCATTAGGAACGATGCGTTCTTCGATGATGTGATTGACTTGTACATTCTGAATTCCCGAAAATTGCTTCAGGGAATAAATCATATCTCTTGATGAGAAGGCTTCTTCATCATAGCTGAACAGCCAAATACCGAAGCGGTCGTAGATACATTGTTTGACGGAGAGCTGTGCGGTGATACCAAGTAATTCGTTCGCGAAGTCTGCTACTTGATCAGGTTTCACATTGGGCTTCAGCTGAACGAGCAGTTCGTTGCGCACATGACGTTGGGCAATGCTTACTGTTGAGAGCAGCAAAATGAAAAGACTCAGGAGGAACGACTTCATGATACAAAGCTAAGGGATGGTGTGTTTGTACAGATACAGTTTAAGTCATGAATGCTCTACCGGGAGATTGAGAAATAATGCGATGCAATTTGTTCGGCGTCTCCGCGGTTAAAACAATTGAACCGCAAAGTCGCAAAGGGTCGCCAAGGTTTTTTCTCTTGATTTTTCTCTGCGCCTCTGCGGTTAAAACCCCATACTATTCCAATAACCTATTCCCGAGAAGAATAAGCATCAAACAAGAAGCGACTCATGTTTGCAGTCTAAGAATTCCGTTATGTGGACCATTTTTTCAATACGCCGACATCTCACTTTTGAAATCACACGTATTTTTACTGCTATAAAAACACGTGTAATGATTACCAAGCTAACCCTCACCTTGAATCAGGAAGTGATAGACTCAGCGAAGGCCTATGCCAAGCGGAACGGGAAGAGTTTGTCGGCGATTGTCGAGAATTACCTTCGTTCGTTGGACCGTGAATCGGAAAAGAAGGAGGTCCTCGCCCCGGAGGTAAAGCGCCTGTTGGGTTCGGTCAAGCTCAGCAAGGATTTCGATTACAAAAAGGACTTACAGTCGGCCATTCTCAACAAGTACTCATCATGAAACACCTGATGATAGACACAAACGTAGCGCTCGATGTATTGGCTAACCGAAAGCCATTTGCCGAAGAAGCTGCGCAGCTATTCCAGCATGCTGCCAAGGGACGATTGAAGTTATACATCTCATCGCTTAGTTACACAACTTTATTCTATGTGCTGCGAAAGGATAACAGGCCGGAAGTAGTCTTAAGTTCACTGCGCAATTTGGAAGGTATGTGTGAAACGGTTGATGTCACATCCGAAGTGATTCAGGCTGGGTTGCGTATTCGATCTGGCGACTTGGAAGATGCGGTTCAGATCCAGGCGGCTATCCGCCACAAGAAAGTAACCGCCATCGTAACCCGCGACGCAAAGGGTTTCCGCAGAAGCAGCCTTCCGGCGTTTAATTATCGCGAGGCGTTGGCGATGGTGGAGGGAGAATAGGATTGCAGTGTGTGCTCAATTGTGAATTTCTTGCTAACGTTTTTTGCTCTCTGACTTCTTGGCGTCTCTGCGGTTAAAACAATTGAACCGCAAAGTCGCAAAGGGTCGCAAAGGTTTTTTCTCTTGTATTTTCTTTGTGTCTCCGCGGTTAAAAAAACCCCTCACTCCTCCACATACACCCTCTTCACCCTCTGACTCACCGATGTGAGCACTTCATAGGGAATGGTATTGCACATGCGCGCGAATTCGAGCAGTGAAATGTGCTCACCGAAGAGTTCTACTTCATCGCCTTCACTGCAGTGCGCAGCGGAGACATCGATCATGGTCATGTCCATGCACACGTTGCCGACGATGGGCGCTTTTTCTCCGCGCACCATCACATAGCCTTGGCCATTGCTCATGGTGCGGCGCAATCCGTCGGCATAGCCTACCGGGATGGTCGCAATGGTCATGTCGAACGGAGCTACAAAGGCGCGCGAATAGCCGACGCTTTCTCCGCCTTTAATCTGCTTAATCTGGGAGATGATGGTCTTCCATTTACCGGGCGTTTGCAAGTGCTGCTGGTCGTCGCCGCTGGCTGACACGCCATAGAGTCCGATGCCGAGTCGAACCATGTCCATCGCGGCATCGGGGAAGCGTTCGATACCGCCTGTGTTCAATGCATGACGCATGAATGGACTCTTCACGTGTAATGCAATGCGGTCGCAACAGTCGTTGAAAGTATTCAGCTGTTGACGAGTGAATTCGTCATATTGGGTGGCGTCACTTGCGGCCAAATGCGTGAAGACACTTGCCACGCGTACTTGCTTATTTGCATCGAGCCACGCGCACAAGTCGTGCATTTCGTCGGCAATGAATCCTAGGCGATGCATGCCGGTGTCGATTTTAATGTGGACAGCATAGGGCTCGGTGATTTCGGCTGTTTGTAACGCTTGCAGAAAATTGTTGGCTGTGCGAAAGCTGTACAACTCGGGTTCGAGCTTATGACGAATGAGCGTAGACAAGCTACTGCGCTCCGGATTCATCACCATAATGGGCAGTGAAATGCCGGCCTTGCGCAATTCCACGCCTTCATCGGTATAGGCCACAGCCAGATAATCAGCTTTGTTGAACTCGAGCAGTGATGCCACTTCTTCGGCGCCGCTTCCATAGCCAAAAGCCTTCACCATGACCATCAACTTTGTCGAGGTTGGAAGTTTCGATTTGAAGTAACGCAGGTTGTGCGCGAGTGCATTCAAGTTTATCTCGAGCACGGTATCATGCGTTTGTTGTTGGAACGCAGAAACGATGCGCTCAAAACGAAAGTCGCGCGCTCCCTTGATGAGGATGGCGCGCTTCACATATTCAGCCGTAGAAAGTTGGGCTAAAAACGATTCGGTGGATGAGAAGAAAAGTGAGTTTTCAGGATAGTATGATGTGTGTTTCGACATGGATGCTCCTATGCCGATGAATTG
>Ga0209088_10001515_pt1 | contig 15006 bp, 9 predicted proteins | sample S_140625_EF_Meta_FD_187324 | JGI IMG/M metagenome (GOLD analysis project Ga0209088, IMG submission 187324) | Freshwater microbial communities from Lake Simoncouche, Canada to study carbon cycling - S_140625_EF_MetaG (SPAdes) (version 2) | ecosystem: Environmental > Aquatic > Freshwater > Lake ... | reverse complement strand
GTCCAACTTATCGATGTGGTTGACATCCGAGTGGTAAACTTTAAACCCTTCCGACTCGGCTTTCTGGCATTGCACGGACGAGATATTTATGCCTTCAATGTGCGGTATGTTTTTTGACCGGGCGTACTGCATGAATGCCGTGTTCCCAAACCCGATTTCCAATATGCGCGTGTGTTCATTGATGCCGACATGGGACAAAAACCAGTCGTATTTTCGGTATTCGCCATCGTGTTCAAGCGCACCCAGGTCAACCTCCTTCCCATTTATTGTGTAAATCAATCCCGCATCGTGCTTGGACACGAATGTTTGTTTGCCGATGGTGTAAACCGCATTTGCATTTTCGGGGGAGGTGTCATCGAAATCAATGCCCATGTCATGGGGTTCAAAACACCATTCCGAATAATTTTTTATTATGTTTTGTGCGGCGGGGGATTGGTTGGCGGATTTGACAACGCAGTCATTCACAACGTCGTCATACAAATACGTGGTGGTGACGTGGTCATCCATCAGTGGGAGCGTCGTTAGCTTGACCTCAATGATGGATGTGATGAAACACGCAACGTGCGCTAAAACCAGACTGAGGAACACATTGAGCACCACATTCATGTGAGTTTTATGGAAAAAATAGAAAAAGACTCCGGCATACACGTTTCTCAACATTCCTGCAATTGACAGCTTTTTAGCATTTGTCATTGTCATTGTTGCGATGATTTGAACGATGACCAATGCAATGAAGAATTTGATTGCTGAATTCGTGGTCGAATTCATGGTTTTCATGTTTTTCACGGTTGCCGCCAACATGTTTTTTTTTAAAGTTGGCATGATGAATTTAAGTAATATATTATATGACAAACATATTATTTTGTAATGCGATGAGTTTTCAGTTCCGCGCCTTCAGTTCTGCGTCTTCAGTTCCGCGCCTTCAGTTCTGCGTTATCAGTTCTGCGTTAGAGCCGAGTAGTCGTTGGTGGGCTGAATGCCCCAAATCTTCTTCAGCAGCTTGACCTTCTTGCGGTCGCCCTTGAGTGCAATGGGGGGTGCAGGAGCCTTTGATGGGCCAGGGCTGGCTCCACCAGCAGGGGGAGCAGGTGTAGCGCTGGGAACCGGGCGCTTAAGCACTTTAGACAGCAGGTTGTTGAAGCTGACGGCGAAGCCAAACAGGATGATGAAGAACGCAATGATGTCGCTCCTAAACAACGGCTGGTGCAAATAAAAGTGGTTGATGATGAGAATGGCGGTGAACTGCAGAGTGATGAGCGTGAAGGTGTCCTGGGTGGGGGTGACCAGCTTGTACTGATCGCCCAGCTTCACGGCAATGGACATGAACACCCAGTCCAGCCATGCGAACGGGATGGCCATTTTGTAAGCGGCAAACATGCCCATGTTGGGGTATTTCAGGGTGACATACTGCCCCCACATGGACGACGCCTGCGCGCAAACAAACGAGATGAGCCAAAGAAAATAGTTCAATGGAGTTTGTCCCGCAGTTGCTGAACCGGCAGTTGTCGGACCTGCAGATTGGTTGGGATTAGCCGAAGGCGAAGCAGAAGGACTGGATGAAGCAGAAGGACTGGGACTAGACATCGACTACTATTACTAAAATATGGACTATATTTTGATATATAATATATAATATATAATATATATAGTATAAACAAAATATATACAAAATAATAAATTGCAAATGAAGCATCAATTTTCCATCGGTCTGTTGTTGTTCTGGATTTTTCTAAATCTGGCCATCATGGTCACCATGGATTTAGCGCTTTTCATGCAAACCACTCCGGGCATGAAAGACGCCGGCACAATTAAGAAGATTTTGACTGCCGAGTTTTGGGCCACCATCGAATGGATGTTCGTCATTCCGTCCAACCGCATTGGCAACTGGTTCCTGTCGGCCGCTCAAGTGTCTCTCTCTTCCTACGTGTTTGATTTCTTGGGTCAGGTGCTGTCCAACGCGTTCTGGCTGAAGTTGCCCACCACTCTGGACGACTATACCGCCATGGTCCTCATCTTGGGCGCCATGGTCCTTTCCAAATACAAGCTGTTGGGCTAATATCCTAATATCATTGTTTTTAACCATTTGCATTAACCATTAACAATTAAATATCAATCAATCAATCATGTCATAAGTATTTAAAGATTGTTATTTAAAATGTGTATATACACACCCCGCCTACTTTGGAAAATGAACGCAGCAAACCCTTATGCCGACAATGTGCTTACAATTAAGACCGTACAAATCGCGCCGTTTCGCACGCTCATGACTGCGCTAAAGGACATCCTGTTGGAAACCAACATCACGTTTAAAAAGGACGGCATTCGCATCGTGAACATGGACAAGTCGCACACCATGATGGCGCACCTGTTTCTGGGGGCGGAGAATTTCGAGCACTACGAGTGCCACATGGACAAGATCATCATTGGCGTGAACATGTTCCACTTGTTCAAGCTCATCAATTCCATAGACAACGACGACACGTTGACGCTCTACATTGAGAAGAAGGATTACAACGACGGCATTGTGTCGTTCCTGGGCCTGAAGTTTGAGAACGGCGACATTCGGCAGTGCAAGACGCAGAAGTTGCGGCTCATTGAGCCCGAGCCGGAAGAGTACATCGAGCCGAACGTGGTGTTTTCGTCGGTCATCAATCTGCCGTCCTCCGATTTCCAGAAAATCATCCGAGACATGTCGTGCATCTCGGAGAAGCTGGAAATCAAGTCGGTGGGGAACGAGCTCATTTTCCGGTGCTCGGGGCAGTTTGCCACTGCGGAGATTCGACGCGTGGAAACGGATGGCAGCATGGAGTTCATTCAAAAGCAGGACTCCAATAAAATCATTCAGGGCGAGTTCTCGTTGAAGAATCTGGGCTATTTCATCAAGTGCACCAACCTGTGCAGCCAGATTGAGATGTATCTGGAGAACGACTTGCCGCTGGTTGTCAAGTATTACGTTGCCAGCCTGGGAGAGATTAAGCTGTGTCTGGCGCCGCTGCCCTCGTCCAACTAGTAATGGGGACACAACGGCTCGGCACGACGAGACGTGCCTTGGCATGCGCCCCCCTTAAACCCCTCCCTTCCCTTTAAGACCCTTAAACCCAGTTTGTAATACATTAATTTTATTGCATTAATGTAATATCTCTCGAACATGTTTCAAACCATTGCAAACATTGCAAACAATCAATGGACCAACCTGATGTTGCTATGCCTGGTGGAAGTTTATGGTGATTTCAAGTTCAAGGCATACGCGCGCTCAAATGCACTCAATGCAACTGAAGCCACAAAATTGTTCATTCATGGCTGCCTGGGATACGCCGGCGTCATTTACTTCCTCATTCGCATGCTCATGATAAAGGACGTCATTTGGGTGAATGCCATGTGGGACGGTTCATCCGCGCTCATTGAGACGCTGTTCGCGTATTTCATGTTCGGCGAGCGGTTGAATAGACCCGTAAATTATGCGGGGCTGGCGCTCATTGTGCTCGGTCTGTTCATGTTGCGTTCCGGGTAATTGCATTCCAGGTAGCATGCATTTTATTTATTTTCCATAAAACATAATGTTTTCCGAAAAATTGATTTATAAATAATGCACATCTAATGTATTATAGACAAATCCAACAATGGCTGCCGCTCCTCAAAAACAGAACCAGAATCCTATTATCGAATCCTTTACCGACCATGACGGCACGCTCCGCTTCGCAGTCAAAAACATCAACGTCAGCTTGGCCAATGCCGTTAGGCGCACCATCCTGGCCGACATTCCCACCTACTGTTTTCGCACACTGCCTCACGCGGAGAACCGCGTGCAAATCACGACGAACACCACGCGTCTGAACAATGAAATCATTAAGCAGCGCATGGGCTGCATTCCCATCCATCTCAAGGCCAACGACCCCGATTTTGAGAACTTCAATGTGGAGGACTATCGCATTGTGCTCGATGTTCAAAACACGGGAACCGCAAATCAGTATGCGACCACCAAGGACTTCCGCATGGTCAATGTAAAAACGAGCAAAGAGCTGAGCGAGTCCGTGGTTCGTCGCATCTTTCCGCCTGATGCAATCACCGGTGGCTACATTCTCATCGCGCGCTTGATGCCGAGACTGACCCAATACGTGGAGGGCGAGCGCCTGACGCTGACCGCTGAAATCGGGGTGGGCACCGCGCGCATGGACGGAATGTACAATGTGGTCAGCACATGTGCTTACAAGTCGACCCCTCATGTGGAGGAGGCCGACCGCGTGTGGGCCGAACGCGCAAAGTTGCTGGAACGCGACGGCAATGACGCTGCGGCAATTGCATTTGAAAAGAAAAACTGGTACACCATGGATGCGCAACGATACATTGTCCCCGACAGTTTCGAATTCCTCGTCGAAACGATTGGGGTGTATTCCAATCCCGAAATCGTGACCAAGGCGTGCATGTTGCTCATTGAAAAATGCGAGAAAATGATTGCAGACATTGAGAATGCCAGCGGTGATGTGGACATCGTGCCGTCTGACACCACGCTGAGCAATGGATACGACATCACGCTGCAAAATGAGGACTACACTCTTGGCAAATGCATTGAATACTTCCTGCACACGAATCACTACATGGGCAGTCGCACAGTTTCGTTCTGCGGCTTTCGCAAAAATCACCCGCACGACAAGCACAGCGTGGTGCGCATTGCATTCCACGCACCCACCGACATCGACATTGTGCACGCGTATTTGATTGCAGCCGCGCGTGATTCGGCCGCCGTGTTTCAGTCCCTGATTTCGCAGATTCACCATTGACGGGGAACTACGTTCCCCGCACCCCTCCTCACACGGTCGCTACGCTTTGGTCGCTGCGCTCCGGTCGCTGCGCTTTGACATGTGGCCATGCTTTGACATGTGGCCATGCTTTGACATGTGGCCATGCTTTGACATGTGGCCATGCTTTGACATGTGGCCATGCTTTGACATGTGGCCATCATAGTATTTTAATATTTGATGCAACCAAAAATTAAATTTTTTATCATTCTATGTGTTGCGTTTTTTGGATTTCTTTGATTTATTGGATTTCTTGCCATTGTATTTCTTGGATTTTTTGCGCCCCCCGCCCACGCTGGGAGTTTCGTCGCCTGCTCGCGGGGATTTACTGTAAAATGGTAATTCACCATCGGGCACTCTGCATGCAAAAACAACCACAAAATCGGTTGTCGGATTGATTAGGTGTTTATCTATTCCGGTTTTTATTAAATGGGAGAGTTTTATCACATCGCCATGTTCTCTTTTCATGTCGCCAGAATATTCAAATTTGGATTCTCGATTCATGCTTCGCATCAAAGTGTCCAAGTTTTTAATGCGTTCTGTTTTTAAATGAATTGCATGCATTAACATTGAGTGATTCTCATCGTGTTTCGGCATTGATGAACTCTCAGCTTGCATGCTGGCCAATTCGCTTTCGGCGCGTGATTTTAGGTCTTGAAAGAACGCGATGTACTGAGCACTCTCTTCGGCTGACATGCCACCATGTTCTGGAACCGGAGTTTCCCGGCCATCTTTTTGGACGATTCCAAAATGTGAAATGACATCTTCTATGTTGCCAGTTTTCGGGTCTAAACTTACAATGCCTTCAATCACCGGCTCTCCGGAACCAAACAAATTAATTTCTGTGATTTTTTCGTCCTTACGATGACATTTGAATTTGCATGTGTCTGGATGATGCACCATCGCCTCGTGCTGTCGGTGTCTCGCCTCGCACAGCGACATGCGAATCATGTCCCTAAGTTGGTCTTTTGTTCCATCACACTGTGTTTCACGCACATGTTTAATTAAACTCTGAATGAAATCCACTGGTGGAGAATCCTGCCGCACATCAGTGTACATTGCACACCCAAATTTTGCAGTTGTAAATGTGTCAACCAACGATTTCACAACCACAACCTTTTTCGGACGGGTTTTGCCATAAACTGCGTCAACCAACGATTCCGCAACTTCCGCAACTTCCGCAACCTTTTTTGCACGACCCTTGCTTGGAGCCTTGCTTGGAGCCTTGCTTGGAGCCTTGCTTGGAGTCTTGCTTGGAGTCTTGCTTGGAGCCTTGCCAACGACTGGAAGTTTAAAAGCGCTTTCATCCTCTGCGGTAATATCCACCACCGGCATGCTTCCATGGGAATATATTATGAACACACGGGGCGAACGTTGCATGAATGATGTCGTTTATATATTGTGTATATAAATGATAATGTAATAAATGATAATGCAAACATTCCATCTAAACTTTTTCGCAAGCTTTTTCGCACGCTTTTCGCACTCCGTAATTCAGCGCGTACATCTGGTGCGATGGGAAGAGCCCGTTCATGTAGGCAATCGTTTGCCCCAGCGTGATGTGCTCCTTCTTTTCGCGCAGCTCCTTCAAATACCGCTCGTGCAGCTTGAACATGTGCGTTTTGAATTCGGCGGGATACTCGGCAAAGGGTCGCTCTTTTCTAACATAGCACCCGATGTAGTTCGAAAACAGCTGGTTCGTGTAAGCATGCAACTGGTCCTTTGATTTCTGAAACGCCGCACGGTGCTCGGGGTGCAGCTTCAAATACTCCTTGACCTTCCCCTGCTGCCGCAACGACAGGTACTGAAACTGCAGCTTGGGCTCGCTGCCGTGCAGGTTCTTCACGCGCTCGTAGTTCGGGTTGCGAAACTTGAAGCGCGCGCCCGTGCTTTTCTCGCGGCACACCAGTCCCGGGAAGTCGTACGGCGCATTCAGCGACACATACTGCTCCTGAAGCACTCCGAGACCGTCGGTGAACCGGTGGGGCAGCTGCACCAAAGTGCTGGAGGCTCTAAAGGCATTGATTCGGGCCAAGTGCTCGTCCCGACATTGTTCCTCAATGACGAGGTTCTCGTTGTCGACCTTGTAAACGGCAACCAGGCAAAGCGCGGGGGCGACAATGTTGCGCACAATGTGATTGTTCGGGTGCTGCATCACAAAACTGTAGCTGCAGTCCTTTTGCAGCGCATCAAAGTCTAACCCGACGTGATTCATGCATTCCAGAAACATGCGGCGAAATGTTTTCCTTTCGTCGACGGGTACTGCCGCTGTGGCTGGTGCTGTTTCTGTGGCTGGTGCTGTTTCTGTGGCTGGTGCTGTTTCTGTGGCTGGTGCCGTTGTGGCTGATACCGCTGGCTTATTTGCAACCGAATGGAACACGATGTTGCCACCGACGCAGCTCTTGGTGGCCAGCTCCCATCCCGCCCCCTCATCCTGACCGTTGGGTTTGTGGTAAAACACATTGACCATCGTGCCCTCCACGAACTCTTCCACGATGATGTTGGTGTCCGAAAAGCGGCTGTTCAGCTCGTCCGCGGAGGGAACCACGCATTTGGGTGGCGAATATGCCATGATTTTTCCATACTTGTCTAAAACAACCGAACGCAGCAGGCCCAGCGTCTGCAATTCGTCGCACTTGATTTCGCCGGTGTTGTATTTCAGAATGGAATGCACGTTCGCGCCGACCTTCCATTTTTTGTTGGTTAGATTCATTTTTTTCAGCAGCGACTGCAGCTCATCGCTGTCGGGGTCATGAAACATGAGACTGAATGCGCGCAAAATGTCGGGTCCGGCACGCTTCAAATCGTAGGTCCATGAGGGTGTCATTCTGTGTGTTTGTTCTGGTTCCTGAGATACCCATTCTTATGCGCATGTCTTTAACTTCATTTTGCATTTATTTACGAAACTTACGCCTCGTGCGGCGGCCGCCCTTGGAAGCCCTGGAACCTCTTGATTCCTTGGCTGCCTTGGTTGCCTTGGTTGCTCTGGGTGCCCTGGTCCTGGTTGCCTTTGGTTTGGCCGAAGCCTTGCTGCGTGCCTTGTCAACCATGGCAATGAAACTTTCGTTTGAAAAATCGCGGTCGCATCCATTGATGTAGCCGTCAATGTTTCTCTGCAGTGTGTTCATTTTGCGTTCACACGGAGTCAATTTAGCATTTTCCTTTTTCTTCTGAACTGCGACCTCCTTTTTCTCGGCTTCTTTTTTCACAAATTCATTTGCAGTTTGTTGGAAGTATTCTTTCAAAGGGACCACCTTCTTTCCAATGTTGCGATTCTTTTGAAAGATGTCCTCATCGATTTGCGGCGCTTCGGCAGAAACACCGTACCGCATCGCAATCAAGTCTGCCGCATTTTCAATGGGATTCTTTTTTTTTTGAGCCGCCTCGAATGCAGCGGTGGCCTTGGTGTCGGGAACAATTGCTTCACTGACCAGAGTGGGTGCAATCCTTTTTTTGACCTTGCCTGACATGTGTATAATATAGTTATATACATGTGTGTTATATTTTTTTGATGCTAAACTTTTTGGGTTATAATTAATGTCCACAACGACAAGATTTGCGAGAAGCCTTGCGACAAGCTTTGCGATGAGATTTGCGATGAGATTTGCGATGAGATTTGCGATGAGATTTGCGATGAGATTTGCGATGAGATTTGCGATGAGCCTTACGGTGAGAAGCCTTACGGTGAGATTTGCTGCGACGTTTGCCACCTTTCAGTTCTATGGCACCCGTCAACCCGGCTTGACGTTTCGATTTTGCCTTTTCAGCTTCACTGTGTGCCCCCATTGCCACTAATGGTAATTCAGGTAGTGCGTATCTCGACATGTTGTGTGTTGGTTATACTTTATAATGATATTTTATTTTAATAAAAATATAATAGAAGGTTATGTTAGAGTATATATATTCTGCAGATACAACACAATAAATAAATGTCGTCTCGTCTAAAATTAGGTGATATCATTCAAATTGAGGCCAAAAACCAGGATTTAAACAACCACGTGTTTGTCATTGACTATTTGGATGATGAGAAGCTGCGGCTCATTGATGCCGACACGATGTTGACGCGCACTTTGACCATCAATGCGGAAACGGGGTCCTTTTCGGACGAATCCATATCCAGCATCAACATACTGGACCACGCCCCCGAGCCGGGATACGCGCGGCAGAACGGGTTGCTGCCCAACACGTGGGTCGACATTTATTTCGGCGGCGAGCACCCCACCGTCATCACTGGCCGCATCTCCAATTTAGAAGAGGGCGAAGACATGATTGAGCTGACCACCGCCCCCGACAACGAAGTCATCTACATTGATTTCGGGTTCAAGGGCCTGCCGGAAAACCTGCCGATTGACCGCATCAACATAAGGCCGGCGCCAAGCGGAGCGACTGGTAAAAGCGTTGGAAAAAGCGTTGAAAAAAGCGCTGAAGAATACGTGGCTGAAAGCGCTGCTGACGCTGCGCTCATAGGAGAGCCGTTCGATGACGCGCTTGCGCCACCCACTGTCACGGTTGCCAAAGAAGTGCGCAATGCCATCTCAGAGATGCTGCACGATGCCGACGAAATCATGGCCTCGCAAGCCGTGCAGGAGTTCTCCTTCATGGTGGACGTGCCCGCCGAGCGCAAGCGATACAGCCTGGAATCGCAAACCAATGACTTGTTGAATGCGCTGCTGTCCGAAATACCTGCAACTCACCGCACGGACACCGTGTTGAATGGCATCCACACGCTGATCACCCGGTTCAAACAGCTGCGCGAGAAGTTTTCCACGTTTGACCGCAGCGGAAATGCACACGTGCCGCTGACACACGGCCCCGACCATCGCCCGCTCATTGACACCCTGCGCAAACTGAACCAGCGCCTGTATTGGATTCTGCCAGTGGCGGCCTCTCGCAAGAAGGTCTACGTGAATGAAGCAGCCACCTCGGAGGAGTTATCGACATCTCCCAAAGAAGACGTGATGCAAGACACCATGGCCAACACGCTGACAGTTCAATCCGAGCTGTATGCCGCATACAAAAACGGCGGCGACACGTATTCCGCCTACATGAACAAGCTGAGCGCGGACCAATGCACCCCGTTTGCTCCCCCCGAATACGAGGATGATTTCTTAATCAGCGAAGCCGTGCGCGACAACTTGGCCGCCGTCATCGACAATCTGGGAGAACTGAAATCGTCGGTGGTTGCGGGCAAGGAGCTGAAAACCCGGCGCTTCGTGATGCAGCGCTACAATCTCGGACTGTCGCGCCTGAACGCGACCTCCATCACTGAGAGGCGAATGACGGCGGACGTGGTGCCCATGACCCCGGCCGACACGCTCACGCTGAAGTCGTTCGTCATGCTGCCCGAACCCACCGTGGCGTACTCGCGCATCAACCTGCACACCATCAACATCCTGGACAAGTCGCAGCTGAACCAGCACAACCTGAATTACTGGCAACTGCTGCGCCAAACCACCCGCATCAGCACGCGCACCATCGACGACCTGGACGAGCACATTGCGTTCAATTCGCGCGAGTTTTTGAGCGACATTAAAGAGTACGTGCTCAACAGCGAAATCACGGATGCCGACCGATACGCCGAATACCTCCGAATCATTGTGCCGCGCACCCGCGTGCTGTTTGACCTCGTCAAGAAACACCTCGTCGGCAGTCTGTCGCTCTCCGAAATTGTGGACTACCTGGAACCCTTCATGGTGTATCACCGCGACCTGACCTACCGCCAATACACCGACATGGTGGGCTTCTTGCGCGACCGCATTCGCGAGCACAAGCGCAACTACGCGCTGCTGAAGACCCAGTGCGACAAGGTGCGCACCCACAATTACGGCGTCCTTCATTTGGGAACGTCGTTGCTGTACAATTTGCTGGTCAGCGGAAAGGCGCACGGGGAGGAGGCGGCCGCGGGCGACCCAAGCGCCGTATTTGAGACCTACGGCTTCTCCAAGGAGCAGTACAACATTGGCGGCGACACGGCGTTTCATCGCGCGGATGCGGCCGATGCGGAGGTGCGTTTGCGCCGGTCATTGACGCCCTCCGAGTTGATGCACCGCATGCTCGTGGCCGACAACGCTCGACTCTACATGTGCGCGGTTGCCAAGCTGAATTTGGACCTGCTGACGTCATTTGATTTCGGCACGCTGCTGAACCAGCAAACCAGCAAGTACAAGAAGCGCAAGGCGGAAGAGGAGGGCAAGAACAAGTGCGCCAACATCGTGATTGCAAAGCAGTACCTGGCGGATTCCGACGACCTGGAGGACGACAACGACGTGAACATCGCGTTTGACCGCAAGTTTGACCGCACCAATTACGAGTTCCTGAAGAAGTACGAGTCCCAGCAGGCGGCCATGCCTCGCGAGGATTTCATCCTGTTTTTGAAGGAGGAAATCAAGCGCGACCTCAAGGTGCCGGATGACCGCCAGGCAGGAGTGGAGGCGGAGGCCATGATGCTGGGGGAGCGTCCCGTCCAAGATGGGCAATACGCCGTCATTGAACTGGACAATGCGGATGGAACCAATCGCTACCTGTATTACGTGCGCAAGCACAAGAAGTGGATTCGCGACACCAACATTCCCACGGGGGTCAGCATGCACGACCCCGCCTTCTTCTGCAACGTGCAGGAAAAGTGCTTCACCGTGGAACAGACGTGCATGGACTACGACCTGGCCGCGGATGCCGTGAAAGAGGGCCTCCTCGACGAAATGAACGCGGAATTCAAGGCCAATGTGGAAGACAGCCGCGAACGCACCGTGCAGCGCATTGACGGCAAATTCAATTACTACGACACCGTGCTGCCGCGACTGCGGCACATGAAATACGCGCGCATGACGAAGTACAACGACGCGCAGCTGCGGCATCAAGTCAGCGCCGACGAGCTGCAGGACATTGTGCAATCCCCCTACGAGCGCCTGAAAACGATTATTTTGGGGCAGTCGGATTTGGCCAAACGCAGCGCGGATATCCTGAATTTCGTGGAGCGCTACACGCGCGGCGCCAACGAGCGTTCGGACGAAGACCCGCACTGGTTGTATTGCGTCAAGACCGACGTCCGGCTGCTGCCGTCCTTCTTTCGCCGACTGGCGGCGGCATTCATGTCGAGCTCCGCTTCGCTCATGGCTTCGAGCTCCTCCGCTTCGCTCATGGCTTCCTCCGCTTCGCTCATGGCTTCGATTTCGGTTCCATCCTATCAGTCCGTGCTGCGCACCATTTGCAGAGAGCAGGGCGAGATCAGCGACGAGGGCAATGCCATCGTGGACAAGCACAGCGGCTATGTCATCATGATGCTGGAATCTGCCACGGAGGAGGGCAGCGAGTTCCGAGACACGCTGCTGGGACCCGAAGAACAGGAAGCAGAGGCGGCATTTGGTTTAGCATCATCCGCCAAAACAACCGTGCCCAAAAAATACGACAACCCGCGCGCCGTCATGATTTCCAATGTGATCACATCCATGGGCAACTACTTGAGCGTGGACCTGAACCCCGTGCGCGAATTCGTGGTGGAGAAAACCATGGCCACAATCAACGTGTCCCTCAAACCGGAAGCAGAATACAATCGAATCGCCAAGGCTTATTTCGAAAAAGAGAAAAAACACTTGCCGTCATTCAAGGACGCGCTGAATCAGTCGTTGCTGATTTACACGCTGACATTTTTGACGGTGGCCATTCAAACCTCCATTCCGTCGCTGAAAACCAGCAAGACGCAGCCCGGGTGCGTGCGGTCCTTCGTCGGCTACCCGCTCATGGGGGAGGAGGACATGAGCGGCATCCGCTACGTGGCCTGCATCGCGCACCAGCTCAAGAGCAAATCCGTGGAACCGTGGAGCGCCATCAAGGACATGAAGGAGGCCGGCATTGCCGACAAAATCAAGTTTTTCATGAACAAGTATGTGGTGACCAACGGCGAAATCAACGACCTGCTCGCGCTCAAGCGCGAATACCTGAAGGAACACGTGGAAGACCTGGTGCCGGTGGAGCTGGACATTCGGCGCATGACCACGTTTTTGCCGCCCCTGCGCGGCGTCGTCAATCCCACCCCGAACCAGGTGTCGCCCCAGTTCATGGAGCAGCTGGAAGAAAATTTGCGCCGCGGCAAGCGCGAGCAAAACGAGCAACTCGGCGTGCTGCGCGCCAAGGTCATGTACTTCTCCCTCGGCATGCAGCAGCTGGTTCAGGAGGTGGTGAGCAAGTTCCGCACGCAGCTGCTGCTGAAGCCGCAGACCGAAGGCGGGGTTCCGTTCCTGCAGAACGCGTGCTGTCTGGAGAGCATGGACAGCACCACGCTGCAGTTCTTCGTGCGCCAGCGCCCCGGCATCCAGGAATGCAATGCGGACGCCGCCAAAACGCAGGCCGTCATTGACCGCATTGTGCAACTGTCGTGCGCTTCCACATATTACGACCCGAAATCGACGAAACCCACGTTCCCCCCGCTGAGCCCCCAGTTTGACGAAAGCACCATCTACGCGGCATTCGTCGCGTTCTGCAACTACAACAACCTGCGCCCCGTTCCGCAGCAGCTGGAGCTGTTCTGTTTGAACAAACCGGCGCCGGACGAGTACAACGCCTCCGATTCGCTGACCGTCAAAATCGAGAAACTGAAACGACGCGGCGTCAATTTCACGCGCGAGGCGTTTGCCGAAATGATGCAGGTCGTTGCCCGCGAAAACATCATTCCTCTTCGCATGAACGAGCCGGAGTGGTCGAATGACCAGCAGTTGCGCGACCTCATTGCCGAACTGCATGCAAAGAGCGATGCCAAGGGAGCCAAAGAAGGGGGGAAAAGTGCTGCGGCTGCTCCCGTAAATAATGAAGGCATCATCCCTGAGGAGCTGCAGACCCACGTGTTGGCGCTAATGGACACGTACGACCTGGCGCTCTCCGAAGAAACGCAGGAAATGCGCGAATTCAAGTCGTATTTGAGCAACTTGTGCGACGACCGCTGGGCCGCCATCGGGGCATTCTTGGACGGCAACCTCGCGGGCGTGCCCAACTTTGCAAAACAGCGCGCCAAGTTCAAGGCCGTGTTCGGGTCGCTCATGGACTTTACACCTCAAAAGCGGGGGTCGGCCATTGAATCCAAAGATGCAACCCTGGACCGCGCCATCCAGTTCACGAAAAACTGCATGCACTCGTTGGCCGACGTGTTTCCTGCAATGATTTGCAACGAGGTGGTGCGCGACCGGGCCAGCGTCAAAGTTCCGGCGCATTGGGGGCTCAGCGACGTGCATCTCAAGGACGTGCAAAACATTATTGCCCACACGTATGCGGGACTCAACAAATTCTACGGCGACCGCCAGCTGGCGCCCCTGCTCAAGGCCATGCAGTCCAAGGTTCAGGACCTCATGCGCTTGATGAGCATCACCCCGTTTTTTGCGGAGGTCCGTGCTCAAAAATCAAAAGACCCAAAGGACCCAATCAATGCCAAAACATTTTCGGTGTTCGACAACGACATCGTGCAACTGCTTTACAAATATTATTTCCTGGAACTGCTGGCGGAACACGCGCGCATGGTGGATTACGAAGGCGTTCTCATCGAAGAGATAGTCCCGGTGGAAGAGGACGCCCTCATTGCCGGCACGCTGCGCGCCGAAGAAGCCGCCACGGGCATGATGGAAGAGGTCCAAATCCTGCAAGTCGAGCGAACCGTGGTGTCCAAGACAATCGTTAAGCTGCTGTTTGCTTATTCGGACATCGTGGATGATGAGCGCGCAGCGGTGGACATGAATGCCGACGCCATCAAGGAGCGCGTGCGTCGAACCAAGGACAAAGAGAAAGAGCTCATTGTGGAGGGGTTCGACAACATGACGAAAGAGCAGCGCGAAACGGAGAAGTTCTTCAAGGACCACCGCATCGGCGACTGGAACGTGGGCATGCAGAAGGGGCTGCGGCAGTACGTCAAGGACACGTATGACCGCGAGCGCGATGAAATGGAGCAACAGCTGCGCAAAGAACGACAGGTGAGCCGCCGCAGTTTTGTCTCCGACATGCAGCGCGAAGTGTTCATTGAAGGCGATGCGGATGCAGCAGAAATCGAGGCTGAAGAGAACAGTTTGCGCGGTCTGCCTGTGGATGACGACTACGGCGATGAGGATGGCGAGGGCGCTCTGGAGTATGAAGATGTTAATGACAGGGACCAATGAATTTCTCTCTGTTTCAAAAGTTTGAACTTGTAAAAACTTGTAAAAGAGAGAAAAATCATGCATCATGCATCATGCAT
>Ga0209088_10001509_pt1 | contig 15019 bp, 24 predicted proteins | sample S_140625_EF_Meta_FD_187324 | JGI IMG/M metagenome (GOLD analysis project Ga0209088, IMG submission 187324) | Freshwater microbial communities from Lake Simoncouche, Canada to study carbon cycling - S_140625_EF_MetaG (SPAdes) (version 2) | ecosystem: Environmental > Aquatic > Freshwater > Lake ... | reverse complement strand
CCCATTAATGGTCCATCTTTTCTTGCCATGTTTATCTCACTTTGCTTGACTGATTATAGCAGTAAGTCTATTGCCCTGTATTTCACTCCGGCCTTCGACTTTAGCACTCGGTACTGTTGCTATGATGTGTTCGATTAATTTAAACCCCACTGATTGGTTGGCCATTTCTCGTCCACGGAAACGAATTACAACTTTGACTTTGTCTCCGTCGGCAATCCACTCCTTGATCTTATTTACTTTAATATCCAAATCATGTGTATCGATTGCAGGACGAAGTTGTACTTCTTTGATGTCCACACGATTCTCTCTGTTCTTTTTATTTTGCTCGTTTTGTTTCTTTTGTGCTTCGTATTTGTACTTACCCAAGTCACCTATTTTGCAAACGGGAGGATTGGTCATAGCATTGATTTGAATCAAATCAAGTCCTTGATTCTGCGCTAAGTTCAATGCTGTGAAGAACGGCACGACTCCGCCATTGCTTCCATCTTCGTTGATTAGACGAACATCGCGACTTCTGATTTCGCGATTACTGAGAATTCTGTTCTCGTTTTGTCTTTCGTTTGCCATATATTAATAGTGGTTCTTTACCATGTGTTACTGTTTCCTCTGTAATTGTAACTTTCGTGACATTCTCTGCTGCCAAGTCAGGTAATACAAACTGCGTTTTAAGCAGTATACTTTCTAGTTCAGCACGTAGCCCACGTGCTCCTAATTTCATTTCAGTGCATTTGGCTGCAATGGCCAATGCCGCTTTACTGTCAATGGTCAATTCAACATTGTCCATTTTGAATAGACTTTGATATTGACTGACCAAGCTGTTCTTTGGTTCAGTCATTGCTCGTACAAGTTGCTCTTCTGTGAGTTCTTCTAATACTGCAATCTGAGGCATGCGTCCCACAAGCTCGGGGATCATGCCCCATTTAATTACATCACTGGATGTAACGCCCGTTAGCGATGTTTTTTCTTTAACAGGACTTCCTGCAAAGCCCATGGTAGATTTTGTGTTGACCCGTTTGTTGATAATTTCTTCTAGACCTACAAATGCTCCACCTAGAATAAACAAAATATTCTTAGTGTTGATAGTCAACGTTTCGCCACCAGGATGTTTGCGACCGCCTGTACTAGGCACACGACATTCAGTGCCTTCAATGATCTTTAGCAATGCTTGCTGTACACCTTCACCCGATACATCACGAGTAATACTGGTACCTTCACTTTTGCGTCCTTTTTTATCTATTTCATCAATGTAGATAATACCCTGTTCACAGCGTTCGATGTTTTGATCTGCGGCCTGATATAATTTGTGAATAACATTTTCAACGTCTTCTCCTACATAGCCTGCTTCAGTTAAACTTGTAGCATCTGTGATAGCAAAAGGCACATCTAGGAATCTAGCAATACTTTTAGCCAATAATGTTTTACCACTGCCAGTTGGACCAATTAGCAATACATTACTCTTTTCAATCTCTACATCGCTTTTGTTAAACAATCGCTTGTAGTGATTGTACACTGCCACACTCATAGTTAACTTGGGAAGATCCTGTCCAATAACATACTGATCAAGATGTTCAAATATTTCTCGTGGGGTAGGGAGTTTATTGTCTTTGGACGACGATTTAATTAAATCATCTTTGATGACTTCATTGCACAATACAATACATTCATCGCAGATGTAACCAGTTGCGCCTGCAACAAGTTTTTTTACTTCGTTCTGCGATTTTTCGCAGAAACTGCATTTCATCAATGGTGGATTAGGCATTACCAATAAACGCTGTTAACATACTGTGAAACTCATCCGAACTGGAAAACACATTTGCATTAATAGTATTTAATAATATCATAATGTTTTTGTCTACTTCTTCGGGGTCAACAAAAAACCAAATTTTATTATCGCCCATGTGTAAAAAAGATAACAATAAATCAATGGTCAGGCTACGGGCAACATTGACTACAATAAGATTGCTTTGTTCCATCATATGAAACTGCCATTGCCATTGATCTGAAGTTTTATTATCTAAATGATAAAACGTCATAGGAATACTGGGTAAAGTATCCTCTAGTTCGTCGCTCATGTTATCGATCCAATCTTCGTCAACTCCGATTAAAGATACTCTAAGACCCAAGGGGGGTAAAAATAAAGTAGGAGGCGTGATGTAATAATGTTGTGTTTCGTCTGTCATTTTTTAGTTTTCAAAGGTCCCCAGTGAGTACTTTTACTGCGGTTTTTTGTTGCTAGCTCTTTTACTATTTGTTTATATATAGATTCTAATCCAGTGGCGTCGTTATTTTCAATCATCGAATTAACTTGATCCTTTACACTGACACTATTAGATTTATCTTCAATGACCTGTTCTACATCAACTTTTTTTTTGGAAGCCCGGGGTTTTTTAACTGAAGTTTCTATTCCCATTGTTTCCACTGCTGGCTTGGGAGTAAAGCCGGAACCAGCATCTTGTTTATCAGCTTCTGGTGTTCTGTCCGGTGTTTCAATAACCACTGGCAGCTCAACTTCGTTAGTTGTATCTTTATTCTGTTCCATATCATCATGAGAAATTTCCTCTATTGTTGGTATTGGCTCTTGTATTATTTTTTCAGCTACGATTGGTTTTAAATCTTTGAAATGGGCAAAGGGCGTATTTAGATAAGGATGTTTATCCAGCACAGATTCTTCTGGGAATAATTCATCCTTGGAGATCAATTCGCCTGTGGGTAAATCATTGCTTGCAGATTCTTTAATCTGATTGATTTGTTCATCGTTTAAAGGTCCATCGTCTTTTTCGTAGGCCGGTTGTATTTTTTGTTCACGCCACTCTTTGGACTTAATCTGTGTTAAGTTTGCGGCTATAAGCATTAATACTGCCAATGGATCAAATACACAAATCAATAAAATAATCAACCAACGAACACTGCGCTCTAACGTATTTTCGTCGGGATCATCACCATAGATCATGGCGGCAATGTATTTGATGGGTCCTACTTCAGCTTCGACTTTTCTAACCTCGGCGGCAATCGGCGCTCGCTGTTCAGCAAGTACGCTAACTGTTTTCTGGTAGGCTTCGATTTCAGTAATGAGACGTCCACGTTCCTTTTGCTGTGCTCTGCGGAGAGCCACTGCCTTATCGGCACCTTTTTCGTCTGTACTGCGACCCATGACTTGGTCCACTGCCTCATCCATTTGTTTAAGCGCCTTGCGATTTGCATCTATGTTTTCTTTCGCTGTTTTAATTTTTTCATCGTAGACTGCAATTTTTGCAGTTACATCGCCACTGACTAAACTTTGGTCACTGTGAGCTTTACTCAGGAAACCAAAAATGCCCATGCTGGTAATCAGCATAAGGACTATCAATGATGTAGTAAAGTAAGTTTTCATCAAAATTGGAATATGTTTCCAATAACGATATAACCAACTAGCAACAACTAGTTTAGCTACTTCGAGGCTACTAGCCATGATTGCCACAGGAATTACTGCCGCCGAAAAGATCGCAATAATACCGATAACGCTGTAGTAAGCGGCAATGCCACTAAGGACAAATGCTGTAAAAAATAATAAAAATGCCATGTAGTTTATTTAGTGGATAACAAGAAAGTTCATACTACTACTTTAATGTTATCAATGTGTATTATACACTATTTAAATGCAGGATGTCAACAGTAAGGTTAAATAAGTATATGAGAACTTTAGAAATTGCATGGAAACTCAACAGTTATTGTGAGCATAACTGCGAATATTGTCACAATAAATGGAGTGGAGGCGAATTAACTCGAACTTTAGATCAATATCTAGACGTTGTGGAAAAACTACAACAAACTAGATATCAACATGGTGATAGAATTAAATGGACGTTGGGCGGCGGAGAGCCTTTACATTTTCCCAATTTAAACTTATTACTTAGAAAAATAAAAGAAAAAGAATCTTATGTTAGATTGGATACTTCTGGTGGGGACAGTTGGTTTGGAATAATGGAAATTATCAACTATGTAGACTACTTAAAAGTAACACATCATTATTGGCAAAATCCAAGCGTGTTAGAATATATCATCGACTTGTGTAAAGAAAATGATAAAAAAATAAGAATCATGGTACCATTAATGCCTGGCAAGATTAAAGAATGCAGAGAAAGAGTTGCTGAGTTATCTAGTCTAGGAATCGGAGTAGAGGAACAAGTTCTAAAAAACGAAGATGGTAGTAATTTTTGGTCAGGTTACGGTATTAAAGATATTAATATAATTCAAGGTTTTTCGGAAGACCACGAAACTCCGGCAGTACAAGATTCTCCTGTGTACGTTCCGTTAAACGAACCACCTAAAGATAACAGTCCCAGCTATACAGGAAAACAATGTTATGCGGGCATTGATGTTTTACGCATCGGTCATAAAGGCTTTGTATCTGGCAGTGAATGCGGTGCTAGAGATATAAGAAACGTATTCGACGAAAATTGGCAAGCACCCGACTCGTCTTTTGCGTGTCCCATGCTGTGGTGTCGTTCCATCAACGACAGAAACAAAATCAGAGTCGGTGTCGATATTTAATTATCAATTGATATTAAACTTTCCACTGTATAACCTTTATCTAGTAATGCTTGCTTACCTTTCCAGCGATCTTTTATTTCAATTACAGATGCATGTAATTGATTAGACAGTGGTACACTAAAATGTTCTTTAAGTAATTCCCCTACACTGTTGTGTGTAGCCCCGGACACCATGATATCGTCGACAATCATAACATTTCCATGTATGTTAGAATCTTTTTGAATACTTAATGAATATTGACGATTTCTGGATGTAAACTTTGATTCAAATACTGGATGTGGAATCCTTAATGGTTTCCTTGCAAGGTGCAGTGGCAACTTAGATGCAAATGCCAGCGCCGAACCCCATATAAAACCTCTAGTTTCAATTGCAACTATATTGTCTATGTTATATTTCTTTGACAATTCTAATAACCATTCAACTGAATATGCAAACACTTCTGGATTGGCTAATAATTGAGATATATCTGATGCAGTGTTTCCTGGTCTAATAAAATCTGGGACTAAGTTGTAATATTTAGATATGTCCATTAATATAATTCCATGTAGGCTAATTTATATTTTTTGCTTTCCAGCATCTTCTTACCTGGTAAAAAATCCAAGCAAGCCAATGTAGCATGAAGTTGTTTATTGGGTTTGATGTTCCAGTGTTCAGTTAATAGTTCGCCGACAGCATTTAAAGTGCCGCCGGTGGCTAATATATCATCTACTACCATCACATTACCAAATATATTACCGTCCTTTAACATACTCAGACTTGCTGTGCTGTATTCTGTGTCATATTCTTTGGTAACAACATTACCAGGTAACTTACCTGGTTTACGAGCAAGATGAAGAGGTACTTGGATTTCTGATGCCAATGCCGAACCCCATATAAATCCTCGAGCATCTACTGCAACTATGCAATCAATGTCGTTTATGGCGCTTTGTTTTACTAACCAATTAATTGTTCTTCTAAATGCCATTGGATTTTCTAATATACTTGTTACATCTAAAAATTTAACTCCTGGTTTAGGAAAATCATCTACTGTTCTAATTACTTGTTTTAAATCCATACTGCACTCGTGAAAAAAGGATACATCTCTGTATCCTTTTATTTACTTAGCTAGATCTAATTAGACCAAACCAGCAGCCATAGCACGGTAGCCGGCAGCTACAATACGACGGCTTGGTGTGCCCAAACGGTATTGTGTAGTCTGACGACCTTTTGTATCTACATGCTTGTTAGCGTAGATAGCATAACCGTTGAAGCGTAGATCGCTAACGGTTGCAGTAGGATTAGCAATGCTAAAACGTGCGCCAATTTGTTTGGCTGTCAAACGCTCACCAGCTTGGAGAGCGGCAAGCAACTTGCCTGATTTTGTAGTAACGTTCATTTTAAATTTCCTTTAAATGTTAAATCGTCGCTGTTAACCTTAACAACGTGTGACTATTATATAACAAAAAAACGGAGAAAGCAATAGTGCATCTCTCCGTTTTAGTGGTCAATTTAACCGTTTATGCTTTTTGGGCAACAAACTCATTTAGGACCTTGGCCTTCTTGATGATCTCTTCCTCGGTAGGAAAAGGTCGGAAGGTTGGTTGTGCTGGCATTTCTGCGGAAGCAAAACCCTGGGATTCTGCTTTGCCGTGTGCCAAGCTGACTTTGGTACTGTAGTCTGTCATAACAGCTTCACGCTGTGCATGCCAGTCTTGTTCCATCATCTCTTTTGCCATCTTGAGTAGTTCAAGACGAATTTCATAGCCATTTGTGCTCATAATATTTCTCTCTCTGTGTAATGTACAAACTATTGTCTGTACACTATTATATATTATTATGACTCACAAATCAATGACTAGTTTGCTCGCTATTTTAACTATTCAATACCTTGGCAACACTATTCATAACAGACGCAATACGTCCGATGTCACGAAGTTGTTCCACTGTGTAGCCTTCTGTCTTGAGTGTCTCATAATGTGCTTTCACACAGAAGTGACACTTGCCAACAATACTAGCTGCCAAACTGAACGCTTCAAAGTTTGACTTGGTAGTTCCACCGTGACTTGCAATGGCATTCATTCTAAGTTGTGCTGGTAGGCCTTTGAGACTAGGATCATCGGCCATTTCAACATATGGGTACCAAACATTGTTCTGTGCCATGATACTTGCGGCGGTCATTGCGGACTCTGCGTGTACTGGAGCATCTGCTAAAATCACACTTAGTATTTTGCCGTTGCCTGTTGCGGCCAGTGCAGCCACGGCACATCCCATGGCCACGTCCGCATCCAGGGTACTACGTAATAGCACAGCATCAAGGTTCAACTTGGTGTCTTTGGCGTAGTCTGGCAGCGCACCTTTTACTGATTCAATAAAACTCATTTTGTTTGTTCTCCTAAAATTTTATAACCTCGTCCTGTGGGATGGATACCATCTGCACTCATATGATCTTTGGGTCTAGGTAACACAGTGTCACCGTATTCGGTGGCAATACGGATAATAGCGTCATGTGGTACTGGCTTACGATCCTTTCCCGGATCAATCCAAAATACACGATCGCCCTTAACTGCTTTCCGCATCTTACGCAATTCTGCTTCAGTCTTTACACCCTTGTGATCATTGGCGCCCAGACTGATGATTACGGTTTTAGCGGGCTGGGCAGACGCTTTGCTCAAATAGTCCTTGTTCCACTGCCAGCTATTCCAGCCGCCTTTTGCGTAACTCACACATTCGGGTCTGGCCATAGCAGTACCAACTGCAATGCTGTCACCTATAATCATACAGTCTATCATATCGATTCCTTAGAGTGTCTCACCGCCAACTATGCGGTTGCAAGCACATAGCTCTCCAGTTTGGAGCGCATCAAGAACACGAAGTGTTTCTTCTGGGCTACGACCCACGTTCAAGTTGTTTACAGTTACGTGCTGGATAACATTGTCTGGGTCAACAATGAATGTTGCACGAAGAGCCGCACCTGCTGGAGCATAGAACACACCCAACTGTTCAATTAGGCTTACGCTACCACGTTCTTCACCGCTTTGGTGACGAGCAGTGTCGGCAAACTGAGTGTGAGTGATTTTTTTCAAATCACTGTGTGCCATTTGCCAGGCAGTCTTACAAAACTCATTGTCTGTGCTTCCTGTTAGTAAGACTGCATCACGGTCAGCAAAGTCTGTGGTCAACCTGTCATATGCTACAATTTCTGTAGGGCAAACAAATGTAAAGTCCTTTGGATAGTAAACGATTACTTTCCATTTGCCTTCAAATGATTTTTCTGTAATTGTAAAGTATGCATCTTCTGGCTGTCCTGGCTTGACACCTGTAATTGCAAATGCTGTTAATTTATCGCCAACTGTTTTCATTTTGATTTCCTTTAAGTTAAAAATTCGTATTAGTGTTTTCACTAAGTTGTATATTATATATCCTTATAATCAGCAAAATCAAGAGTTTTTCACTAATATATTTTTATGGCGCCAATAGGAAAAACTAATTAAGAGACTGGTAAATATTGTTATGAATATTTTATGCTTGGGTTGTAGTTTCACAGACGATATGGTAATAAATGGAGATATCAACAGAAATAGTTGGCCAAAAGAATTATCAAAACTAATGCCAGATCATCTTATTATTAATGCTGCCATGGCCTGGCATGTACGCACATGTTTGACACGAAAGTTGGTTAAATTAGCTCGATATCAAATGTCCAACTGTCCATGAAATCTTTTTCTGCATAGTCAAATGGTACCCAGAAGTATCCGAGATCTCCCCAGTCTTCTCCAAAACTATTTCTTGCTAAAAACAATTTCTTTGATAGATCATAGCCTACAAAAGTAACAGCGTGGCCGCCAATTAAGTTTTCATTGGATCGTGGCATTGACAATATAGAATTCTTTGAATATTCTAAATCACTAAAGCTGTCATAGACATTAAAACTAGTGACCACTGGAAGATCTGCGTTTAATGCATCTACCATGTCTTTTACATTTTTTAATCTATAATATTTTTTTATTATTCTGCTGCGAGCATCTTCATAACTTTGAATACTGGGGGCATAGGCAAATTTTTCTACTAGGTAAGGCCAAATTGATTCACTGCATATTCCGTATTTGTTTACGGCCTTGATGCCATCTCTAACATAGGCTCCAACATCTTCTTCTGGTATATTATCCAACAAACGTGCATTGTAATATACAAACAATCTACTTAGGTCTGTAAACTTGGTTCTATCTGCTTTGTTTAATAATAATTCGTAGGCTCCAACAACTGCTTGTCCGACACAACTTCCTAGATGCAGTTGATCTTCTATGGGACTGGTCCATGGTCGAAGATCAACTATGTCTCTGGGAGATTCTATTCTAGCAAAATTGTAATAACGATCTCGCCAGTCTACGGGGTCTGCTCTTACTCTAAAATCTTTGGCATACATTTTATAATTTACATTATATCTCTATTATAAGAAGTTGGAGTAGTCACCGGAGTTGATCGGGCAAATCTTTCTGGATGTTGATTGATTATTCCATTTACAAATTCATTTTCAAATATTGCAAATGCTTGAGCAATTTTTTGTGCAGATTGTGATTCAGCGTTGGCATCTTTTTTCAATCGAGCTTTAACTTGATTCAATATTTCAGTTGTAATAGTCGTAAACAACGAGGCTATTGATTGCTGATTCCATGCTGGATTAAAACTAGATAATGCCCCTGCCAATTCATCTCTGATACCATTAAATCTACGAGCTACTAGAGTTCCGTCTTTGCCGGTTTTTAATATCTGGATTAATATTAATAAAGTCACTGGAATATTTCTAAAAACAGAATTAATTCTTTCACCTAATTCGCTGGCATATATAGGCTTGGTCATGTTGCCAATACCATCGACAAAAGAATTATTGAATATCTCTTCAAATGGTTTAATTAAATCTTCTTCAGTACCAGTTGCACTGTTGATCATAGAATTGATTCGTGATTTATAGTTTTCGAAATATGAATTTATATCTGATCTAAATTTGCTTTCTGACAATATTTCATTATTAGGAATTTTAGACCTAGATATAGATTTTTTAATCTGACCGGCTATTGGATGGTCGAAGTGTTCTTCAACTATGTTGTGAGTAATTTTTTTATACATGATATTCTCCTTAGGAATTTGTAATGTAAGTAACAGTTCCTGCTAGAACTGTGTAGAGTTGAATATCTTGTTGTGTTAAAGGTTGCAGTCCTTTACGACCGTGACGTTCGCACCACAAATCTATTCGATTGTCATTGCCATTTATTGTGCCGCTTATTTGCCGTACTTCGTTGGTAGAAGTGTTGAAATAAGATAAATGAGCAGATCCTGCGTAACCTCGAGAACTTATACTGTTGATGGGCAATCCATTGAGAGTTATGGAAGAATTATTTCGTTCACTCATGGCCATAACTGCTATATCAAACGTGCAAGTTACTAATTGTCCTGTTTTAGTATAAAAAGCATTTCTAACATCAATGTCTATGACGCCAGAACTGCGTAGACTAGGTATCCAATTACCGAATTGTTCTCCTGCGGCTGTGGAAGTTATTACAGCTTTTGGTTTAGTTTCTGCTCGAACTTCTTCCACAGGTTCATCTTCTATTATCACTATGCAAGATATTTCATCTTCCACAGGAATATCAGCATCTTTCATGCTAACTGAGTCGGGTCGTCTTATAAATCCCATGATATTTTCCTTTTAAATTGCTGTCCAGGCAGCACAAACGTAGTCTGCTCTTACAGGTAACATCCATTTCTTGCAAACATCCCTAGATGAATCAAATGCTAGACAATTGCCACATTGATTTTCAACAGTGCCCGGAGCGTAAGAAGGAGGCAAGTTAGATGCTATTTGCTCACCGTCGGCATAATATCGTAACGGAGCCTTACCAGTCTTTTTAATTCCCTCAGACATTTCAACTGCCATTGGGTGATCGAAGTGCTCTTCGACTATATTATGAGTGATTCTTTTATACATTGTATATTCCTTTGTTGTTGATTACCATGATATCTCCTTGATATATTACAAGATTATAAAACCTGCGTTAATGTCAGTGTTTTGTTGGTCACAGTCATCGTGCCCAATGTAACAGTTGAACGTACAGTGACAATGTCACCTATCGCTAGAGTAAAAGTTTGTGAATTAGTCAAAGTTCCTGCAATATCAGTTGTGTTTGTGATTGGTACAGCAACGCCAACTGCCACACCATTTACATAAAATCTAAAACTTACACTTACTGGTCCGCCTATAAGAGTACCGGCGGCATAGATATTACCATTTACAACGCTGGGTAATCCAAAACCAGTAATAGCACCCAGGTTAGTTCCAATATCACCGTTTATTACACTTGTGCCTGTATTGGTCACTGCACCACTGCTAGTGAATAAAGCAAATGAAGCCAATGCTCCTAATATGATTGCAGTTGTTGTAGCACCGGGTTGATTTATTACGTCACTGTCAGTGTTTATTGCACCAAGAGTAGACAACAATCTACCATTGACCACACTGCCAGCGCCTACATTGATGAGTCCGGGAACAGCCAATGCTGTGCCACGGAAGATTGAGTTTGAGCCTAATACAACATTGCCAGTAGTACGCCAGAATACGTTATTGGCTGTGGCGCCGTTGATTAGCTGTATCTGACTTGCGGCATCACTGGTTAATGTCCCAACGATCCTAAAGACAAATAATGCATCAGGATTACCCACACCACTTAGTGTTAAGATACCTTGAATATCAGCAGGTCCTACAATGTCATAGACACCTGGCACCAATGTTTCGCCATTACCTAATACTGCACCATGTACTACGCCTCCAGGCAATGCCAAAAGTTGTGCAGACATTAAGCCAGCGTCAATGGATGCAGCCAACGTAATATTAATTGGCGCACCAACAATACTATAATCTGTAGTAAATGTTGCCAGTGCGTCTGATGCTATAGGCCATGTCAATGACATGCCTGTTACAGGTACTGTGCCGCTGGCCAGCGTAGTAATCTGCGGAGTAGTGTTAGTGACAGTTTCGACCAATGGAGTTGGTGTAGGCCCTGCGCCAGTGCCTACTGTAATAATACCGCCATTGCGACGGCCGCCGCCGAATTGAACAGTTCGAATCGACGATCCCCTTTGAATTCCACCAAAGCGAGTCGGGCCCACTGGAAAGTTTGATGAATATATACCTAAATTGTTAAACATTTTAGTTCTCCTTTATGCTAATAAAATTATTAGACTTCTATTAGTCACTCACAGTGACTTCCCGACTTAATAGTCGAGCTTTGTAATACAGTTGTACAATATAACATCATGCTATTATATCCCAACTTGTGCCATTAAATATGAAAGTTAAACTCTCATAGGCAGTAACAATATTAGCTGTTGCTGATCCGTCAATTAAGACTCCGCTTACGGCAGAGACTATGATAGGTGGATACAAGGTGTCTATGTTTTTAACAATGAAAACCTTACCTACTGGGCTAACCGGTAATACAATACTAGCAGTGCCAACTACGTTTACATCCAACAAATAATCAGCCTGCGTGGGTGTAAACGGAGTGGTTGTTACCAAAGTCACTGGCACTATTAATCCACCAGCAGGACCTACAGGACCAACACTACCGACACTGTTATAAAATATATCGTTGCCAGCGCCGCCACATTGAGTAAATCCAGATTGTCTGTATACAGGACGTTGGCGAATAATACTCCTTATTGTAGTTCTATTGAAAAGAAAGTTTGTAAACATTATTTCAATGTTCCTTGATCTTTTTCTGCCTTGGCATCAAGACTTTTGGCCATTGTAATAAACTTTGCCAGCAACATTCGTAGGTTAGAATTACGTTTTGCTTCTTCAATTACTTCTTCTTCAGTCATAGGTTCGTCAACTTGTTCTTCAATTTCTTCTTTGGCAATGACATCCTCTACCAGTGATTCTACTACTGGCACTGGATCTGGTAAAGGAACATCTAATGGTGTTGCCACTGGTTCAGGTTCTATTGGTAGTGCTATTGCGGGACCTAAATGTTGTTCCCAAGGACTTACATCAGATACCGCAGGTAATACTACTGGTTTGAACTTTTGACTTACTTCTGCTAATCTTGCTGACACTGATGATGCTGTGTTAGTTTCTGTGTTAGGTTGTGCAGTGCTCGCTGTTGGAGCAATAACAGGAGCTTGTTTATTATAAAGTTCCAATGCTCGAGCAACCACTGCTTCTTCACTGGGGTAGGTAAATTTATTTGGGCAGGGTAATAATATACCCTGACTTATCCACATGCGATTGGATTCCGCTTGCCACATTTCGTATTCGTTGGTTCTATTTTTTAAATATTCTTCGTTCAGCGATGCTCTAGCTTTGACTAATAACTGTGCTCGTTGTCTATTGATTTCTAATTCGGTCATATTAAAAGTTCCTCGCTACTAAAGATATTATGGTTGTAATAATACCAGTGACAATAGAAACTATTGCTCCCAGCACTAATCTTTTATTTGCTAGTTGTTGCTGTTCATAGTCGTTGATGCGATCAGCAACTGCATTAATTTTTTCTTCCAAGGCCAAACGTCGTTGTTCACACATGACAACGTGAACTTCCAAGTCTACGAATTCTATGTTTTTATTACTATGAACATTTATTACTGCCATTGTTTACCCTACAAATGATAATGGGAATTGAGCAATAATTCCTCTGCTTAATGTATCAGCAATACTGACATATCCTTTGTTGACATGATTTGGTATTCCGCTGACTGCTATCTTAAGTATATTGTCTAAGGCAATGCTGTCTGCGATATAGTCGTTGTTGTATCTAGCGTAGAAATCTTCTGTCCATAATCTAGTTAAGCTAGAAAATTGTTCTGACAATAGGTCCGTGGGATATTGTCCTGGATTAATTTCATTTAGATAATTAGCTAATTCATCTATTTGCTTGCTCCATATAACTTCAAAAGCGTCTATATCTCTTTTATTTTTAATTGCGTCTACTACTCTGGCTCCGTTGTTAGAAATAACTGTTAGTAGACTGCCAATTTTATTACCTGATTTCATACCGTAATATGGTATAAAAAATTCGCCGATGGCGGCAGCGGATTTTGCTAAATTCTTTTCTACACTTGGCGTACTGGCCAAGTTGCCAAAACTACTGACACTGTAATTAATCATGCCTAGACTATATCTAGTCCATAGCGTTCTACTGTCCATTCTAAAGATCAATGTTTTTTCATTGATCACCGCTGACGGCAGTGGGTCAAATGGTCCAATCTTCATTTTCAATTCCGCTGGCATTATTGTCGCTGTTGTATCGTCCACGGGTGTATCAGGATCAATGACCATAATGTAACACTCTTCACTTTTTGATTTTGTTTCTGGTTTAGGTGTTGGACGTGAGATATACATTTTAAATTCCCGTTATTAAAATACTGTAGGAGTAGCTGTTTGAATACCGCCAATAGCGCCTGCGCCAATAGTAGTCATTGTTTGATCAGCAACTGCACTGCCTATAATATTACTGACATTGTTGTTATAATAGCCGCCGCCATAGTTATAAGGATAACCATAGCCATAACCTCCGTAGCCACCGTAACCTCCTATATATGGACTTCTGTAAAATGGGTACAAATAACCGTACATAATATTCTCCTTTATTAAAAAAATGGGTCAACTTTGTGAGTTGACCCACTTACTCGACTAATTTAAATTATAGTAAACCGCCGCTGATATAACCGCCATAACCATAGCCGCCATAGCCACCATAGCCGCCATAGCCATAACCGCCATACCCGCCGCCATAGCCATAACCGCCATACCCGCCGAAACCATAACCTGGGTAGCCATAGAAGCCGCCATAGGGATATCCTATACCAGCTGCCATATAGCCACGGGGATAACCCCCGAAGCCACCACCATATCCGCCTATTAATGGATACATAGTAGGCCTCCTTTAGCGATTAAACGCTGGTTGGTGTAGCAGTTTGTGTACCGCCTACTGCGCCAGCACCTACAGTAACCATACCTTGAGTAGCGATTGCGCTGTTCAATGCATTGATTGCTGAAGTAGAATTGGCACTTTGATAGGCGCTCACTGCACCACCGTATGCAAGACCTAAACCACCGAATTGAATACCCAAACCAGTCAATGCTGTGTTTGTGTTGATCAATGCTGTGTTCAGGTTTTGTGTGTTCAAGTCGACGATTAAACGACGAGTAGCTTCGTTTTGTTCCATTGTCAAACGTTGAGCGGCGGCACTTGTGGCACCGATAGCACTGTCTGTGCGAGCAGCAGCCAACATAGTTTGTAACGTACTGTTGGCAATTTCTTGCTTGATAGTAGATAGTTCACTTGCGTCGTGTAATGCAACTTGCATGGCACGGTTGTTGACGTCGTTAGCTTGTGCAACTTGTAGTTTGTAATTTTCAAATACTGAATCAGCAACTTTTTCACGAACACCAGCAACTTGGTTTGTAAGTGAGAAGAAGGGATCTTGTGTTAACATGTCAGCCATATTATTTTTC
>Ga0209088_10001505_pt1 | contig 15042 bp, 18 predicted proteins | sample S_140625_EF_Meta_FD_187324 | JGI IMG/M metagenome (GOLD analysis project Ga0209088, IMG submission 187324) | Freshwater microbial communities from Lake Simoncouche, Canada to study carbon cycling - S_140625_EF_MetaG (SPAdes) (version 2) | ecosystem: Environmental > Aquatic > Freshwater > Lake ... | reverse complement strand
TCTTAACATACCAAGCAGGACGAATCCCGTTGGGATCACGTAAAACAAAGGAATCACCATTGCCGACAATGCCGACAATTGCATACCCACCATCCCAGTTTTTAGAGGCCTTTCTTAAAACATTTCCAACATCAATATGTTTAGAAATTTCTTTCTGCACATCCGCACCTTCCAATCCCTGGTCGCGAAAAGCTTTAAAGAGACGATCGTGTTCTTCATCTAACCAAAAACCCACTTCTTCTAAAATAGACTGGGTATCGGTTGAATAAATAACGTGAGCTCCGCGATCCGTGAGAGCAGTATTTAAGGACTGGGTGTTAGTTAAATTAAAATTCCCCGCAATAAGCAGATTACGTGTCGGCCAAATCGACTTACGGGCATAAGGGTGACAAGACCCCGTATCAAAATTTCCGGAAGTGCCATAACGAAGGTGCCCCATTAAAACTTCACCACCGTAGTCGAAGTGCCGCTTAATCGTTTCGGGAAATTCAGGAATCACCACGCCATCGCGAACTAAATCGGAATAAATTTTAATCTGCCGGGAGAAAATTTGGGTTAACCCCTGCGAGCCAATTTCGCGATCACGGAAAAGAAAAGCTTCTCCGTTTTCTGCACCAATTTTAATTCCGCCAATCCCGGCCCCATCTTGTCCGCGGTTGTGTTGCTTTTCCATTAAGAGGAAAAGCTGGTTAAAGCCATGCAGAGCGCTCCCGTATTTTTCTTGGTACCACTTCGTGTCTTTAGTTAAACGAACTAAAGCGATACCACATTCATGCCTTAAAGAGTCACTCATTGCAGGCTGGAGAGTTTGTCGTTAAAGCGCCCAACCTGTCCAGCGCTTACTCTTTTATAAACGCAAAATTCTATCCAAGCGTGCTAAACTTTCTCCAATCAACCCGGCCATCGTTTTGTGCATTCGAAAAGCTGGCTCACGATGATACTCCGCCAACCCTTCCGCTAACTCGATCGCCTTTTCGGGCGAAGTTAAAATATTCGCATCCATCGCCGCTAATAAGTCCCGCATTCTCTCAGGCGCTGCTAATAAACGGCGGTGAATCAAAGATTGTTCTTCTCTCCTATATTGTGCAGCGGAAGCCGCGTTGATATGTTTAGCGCAAAGTTGGGTAAAAGGACGGTTTTCTTTAAACGAGCCGGGTAAATAAAATCTCAACCGGCCATCATAAGATTGTTGGTCGAAATCCATCGCACGCACCCGAATGGCGGTCGCATCAAAATCGGGCGTCACGGCGATGACAAAATTATAAGCGCGCATATCTCCCAATAATCTTACTAAACACCGCTCCTCAAATTTTATTAGTTCCTTCGCTAGGCGCACGGGGTGATGGCTATCGGCGTCGATCCATTTTTCGGCAAAAATATCGCCCGGGATGCCCGTGACATGTTCCTCTACTAAAGTATCACCCCACGTGAGGTAATGCATTCGATTAGGCGAAAGTAAGTGTTCTAATTCTAAACCACAAACCCGTGAAGCATCCCCCTTCTTCACATAAAAATAATCATGATTTTCGTTATAGGCATTAACAATACGAACGCGAAAAGGTTGAGAATTACCAAAAGAACAAAAATCGATACGGTCGACGTAGACGTGACTAAAAACTTTTAAACCTCCTTCGCCCCGCAGCAGTGCATAGGTTTCTAATAAACCCTGCGAAAGTTTAACCATCTCTTCTTGGTGATAAGCCACCGTTTCCCAAAGCGTATCTTTACCACGATCTAACAATGGGGCGGATGTAGAAAAATCACGAAGTTGAGAATAGGTAACTGGCAGGGCCACCTCGCGGCCTTCCTTAGCTAAGTATTCTCGTAAAATATTTCCAATCGGGTAGGCGGGCTTACGATTCGTCCGTTTAAATTCTGCCGCTGAGCCCGCGTCATCCATTAATCTAAGTTAGGCTTATCTTGTGTTTCCTCAATGACCATTTCTAAGGGTTTCTCGGGGTGACATTCCGCGCGGTAGGAAATAAAACCGCGATGGTGTTGATCGTAAATAGGCCACAACAGAGTTTTGTCGGATTCGGGGACGGCGATGTGGTTTATTTCTTCGCGTGAAAACCAACCAAAATGGCCTTCGCCAATCGTGGGAGGTAGACCTGAAAGAGGCAGGCGACAGGTGAAGAGAAACATGAGCCAGTGATTTTGTCCTTCATAACCTTTTTCAGAAATCATCCCAAAGAGGTGCAAATCATCGGTCTTTATTTTTTTGCCCACTTCTTCTTCCACTTCGCGCACCGCACACTCAAAAGGTGATTCGCCAGTACTAGTTTCTAGTTTTCCACCGACAGGGCTCCAGCATCCCACGTTCGGTGCTTTTCTCCGCTGAATCAGTAAAAATTTACCCGCTGCATCATAAAGAAACACCAGTACACTAATCTTATAGGGTAGCGGTGTGCTGGGTGACATTATAATACCGTGATGAGAAACCCAAAATTAACAACCAAAAGAAAACAAATTGATTAGGTTGCATCAAAAAAATCTAAATTTAAATAAAGACTATGCCCGAGCTCGCCGAAGTTGAATATTTTAGAAAGCAGTGGAACCCGGGCATGGGTAAAAGGGTTAAGGAAATCATAATAAATAAAAAAGCTCGAGTTTTCAGGGGAGAAAAACCTGAGACTATGAAAAAACTTATTACGCATGCCCGCTTCAATAGTTCAGCCGCGGCGGCCAAACAAATGATCTTTCTTTTTAATAAGAACCTTTGGATTGGAATCCACCTAGGAATGACGGGTCGCATGGAGTGTCGCCCGAAAAATCAAACTCCGATTAAACATGACCAGTTGATTTTAAAAATGTCATCTGGTCATCAACTCGTTTTTAATGATCCGCGCCAATTTGGTCGGGTGCAGTTTTTTCAAGGCGAGGGTGTGCCACCGTGGTGGGCAAAAATTTCGCCAGCGATTCTTTCTCAAGAATTTAACGTAAAAGAATTGGGCGAATTTTTAAAACGGAGAAAAGGAAGTACCATTAAAGCAGTCTTATTAATGCAAGAGAGGTTCCCGGGTATTGGTAATTGGATGGCCGACGAGATTTTATGGCGTGCGGGTTTTCATCCGGCGGCGCGCGCGGGCAAATTTGGCCCGAAGTCGACTCAGTTATTATTCAAAACAGTACGTGAAGTTTGCCGCGATGCTTTTAGGGTCATTGGCAAAAACTGGTCCGACCCTCCTGATAGTTGGTTATTTAATCATCGCTGGAAAAAGGGTGGGCGCTGCCCTAAAACAAAAGTTTTATTAGAGCGAAAGACGATTGGCGGGCGCACGAGTTGTTGGTCACCCATCCGACAACCATTAGGAGCGGAACGCCGTTGACCTTCTTCACGGATAAACAAATTTAAACCTATGCGTATTACGGGTGGCATCGCACGCGGCATTCAACTGCGCGTTCCTTCCAAGGGCGGAGTACGTCCGGCTACTGACTACATTCGCGAAGCGGTGTTTAGTTCAATGGCTGCGTTTATTCCGGGGGCTACCGTGTTAGATTTATTTGCTGGAACTGGGGCTTACGCTCTCGAGTCCCTAAGCCGTGGGGCCAAGTCAGCCACCTGCATTGATTTAAATGCCGGGGATGATTTAAGTGCCAATGCCCAGGCGGTTGCGAAGTCGATGCAACTACCGACCCTACCGTTGAATATTATGACGGGCGATGCAACCAAGCCCATCAAGACAGAAGAAAAATATGATATCGTTTTTGCAGATCCACCCTGGGAATTATGGGAAACCAAGGGTGAGGAAATTGCCCAAAATGCCGTCGACTGTGCTCAGTCATCCCTCGATGCCCGCGTTATTTTAGAAGCTCCAGGTGGCTTGAATGTTCCGATTCCGAATGGATGGAAGTTAAAGAAAATTATTGGTAAAGGAAAAGGCCAGCCCGCCGCGTCAATTTTAGTACGCGTAGAATAATTAAGAAAATAAACTACGGTGAGGCTGCCACGCATTTAATTCCGCCAACATTAAAACACTTCCGGCAATGCAGGCGGTTTCGACCCTTAAGATGCGATCGCCTAGGTGATAAAAACTAAACCCGTTGGTTTTTAAAACAGATCGCTCGTCGTCCGACCAACCACGCTCTGGTCCAATCGCCAACGTTCCAAAAGAAAGTTCACGCGTTTTAGCTTTCAGAGATTCCTTTGCGATGTAAGGATCTAGTGATACTCGCCACGACTGCGGGTGTAATAATTTTATTCCTTCCTCCATGGATGAGACGTGGACAACTTCAGGAATAAGACAGGAGCAGGCTTGCTCAGTTCCACGTAAAACAAAATCTTCCCACTCGTTATTTTTCCAGAGTGAACTCGAGAGATATCCTGGGTCACCCTTTTCCGAAATAAAAAAGATAATTTTACTAAGACCCAAACTCGCCGCGTCGTACAATATTTTTTTAGCGGTTTGCGGCCGGGGGAGGCCTACGAGTAACTCTAAAGGAAGTCGTTCCTGTTTTTCTTTTTCCCATTCGACCGTGAAGATGAGCCACGGGCTTATTTTTTGAATCGTCGCTAAACCGCGAAACTCATTTTTTATTCCCACGAAGAAAGTTTTACCTGGTTGCAAGCCGACCGTTTGGGTTAGGTGAATCGCGCGCGGGTCTTCAAGGGGGATACCATGGGTAGACTCTTCTTTATTAATCAGAACGAGATTCACAGAGGGTAGGGTGATAAATCTTATTTAGGTGGCGAGAGGTAAGGCTAACGCTTGCCCAATTCGCGGACTTCACTATTTTAGATTCATGGACCTTTCGGAATTAAGAAAAGAATACGCCACCCGCGGGCTCAGCCGTGATGAGCTCTTAGAGTCACCCTTGGCTCAGTTTAAGGTTTGGTTCGATCAAGCGAAGGTCTCCGGAATCACCGAGCCCAATGCCATGGTTTTATCTACGGTCAAAGAAGGTGGTTCGCCACTTTCTCGTGCCGTATTATTAAAGTCGGCGGATGAGAGAGGTTTTGCCTTCTATACTAATTATAACAGCAACAAGGGTCGAAATTTAGCCCAAGAACCTCGGGCATCGCTATTGTTTCCCTGGTTCGCTTTAGAGCGTCAAATTCACATAAATGGTTCAGTGATAAAGACTTCTGAAACTGAATCTGATGCTTATTTTGCCCGCCGGCCCTATGGCAGCCAGCTCGGTGCTTGGGTTTCCGAGCAAAGTGAGACCATCCCCGATCAGATGCAATTAGAGCACTTATTAGCGGAATTTAAGAATAAATACCCCGAAGGCCAGGTTCCCAGACCCCCACATTGGGGTGGTTATATCCTAATTCCCCAGACATTTGAGTTTTGGCAGGGTCGATTAAACAGGCTCCACGACAGATTCATTTACACGCAATCGCAGGGTAAGTGGTCTATATCGCGGCTCTCCCCTTAAGTTCGCTTACAATAAGATAAATTAATAGGGGCGGGGGCGGGGGCTAACGATAAGAAATCTTTTTCGCCAAGTGTTGACCTATGCCCCTGCAAACATTCAAACCTACCTTCCGCCTAATGCGCCCCTTTTATCCTCTAGTCGCCTTATTTTTACCAGCCTTCGCTTTTGCGAAAGACGGTGGGGTTAGTCAGCACGCCGAGACTTTATTTAATATTGGAGCGTTTGGCGTAACAAACTCTATTCTCACCACCTGGATATTGGCAGTGATCATTATCGTAGGCGTGCGCATCTTAGTGGGAACCCCCAAGATTATCCCTTCCAAGGGACAGGCTTTAGTGGAAAATATGGCATCGGGTTTGCGCGACACCCTAGAGCCGATCGTCGGGAAAAATATGATCGGAAAAGTTTTTCCAACCCTCTGCGGATTTTTTGTATTTATTCTTTTAATGAACTGGAGCGGACTACTTCCAGGCGTCGGCACCATTAAATACCAACAGGGTACTCACTGGGTTGATGCGATTCGTCCAGCTACTTCAGATTTAAACACGACCCTCGCCCTTAGCTTGATTTCCTTTCTTGCGTGGACTTATTTCGTGTTACGTTACGCTGGATTAAAAGTTCTCATTTTTGATTTATTTGGAAACAAAGCAGACAAAAAAGAAATCGGTTTTCCGATGTGGATTTTACTCAGTTTTATCTTTCTCGGCGTAGGCGGCATTGAATTAGTATCGATCGCCTTCCGTTTAATTTCTCTCTCCTTCCGACTCTACGGCAATGTCTTTGGTGGAGAAAATTTAATTCACTCGCTCGGCGGCCTCGCCCCCTACGTTGTGCCCGCTCTGGCCGGATTGCTAGAAGTTTTAGTCGGCCTGATTCAGGCCTTTGTCTTCACCCTATTATCAGCCGTTTATATCGGCCTCATTTGTAATCACGAAGGCGGCCACGCCGACGAACAGCACGCTCACTAACTTTACTTTCAAGGCGTATGACTTGCTGGGACTTCCCCGTGCGGTGCGTTAAGAAAAAACCAAAAAACAAAACATAATATGATCATCGCTGAAATCACTGGTTCACTCCCTGCCGCTGTTGGCTGCTTCGCTGCCGCTATCGGTGTAGGTCTCGTTGGCGCTAAAGCCGTCGAGTCCGTAGGTCGTAATCCCGAAGCTTCCGGTAAGATCCTCGTCCAGTCTATTCTGGGTATGGCTCTCGCTGAAGCTGTTGCGTTCTACGCAATCTTCCTCGCGAAGTAAACGGATTGGCGGTGTGGCCCCGCAAGGGGCCACGCTGTTCACCCCCAGCGCATTATATTTTTTAAAATTTAAGTTATGAAACTCTTCTCACTTCTACTCAACACCACCGCTCCGGCCGCTCCCGCCGCCCATGGCGCCGCCGAATCCTCCAACCCCTTAGATGGTATCATTAAACTGTTTGGCGATTTCGGCGTCGATGCCCCTCACTTAATCGCTCAGTTGGTTAACTTTTCAATTCTCGCTTTCGTTCTCTACAAATTTGCGATTAAGCCTGCTCTCGGACAGTTAGAAGAGCGCATTCGCCAAGCCGAACAATTACAAAGCGATCGCTTACAAGCTGAACAAAAATTGCTCGACGCTAAAAAGACCGCCCACGCGGAATTACAAAAAGCTTCAGAAGAAGCTGCAAAAATTTTAAACGACGCTCGTAATAGCGCTAAGCAAACCATCGAAGCGTCCAAAGGAGAAGCGGTTGCCGCGGTTGCCGAAATCACCCGCAAGGGAAAAGAATCACTCGAAGCTGATCGCCGCCAAATGCTTAACGAAGTTCGTGGCGAAGTTTCTCGTTTAGTCGTCGAAACCGCTGCAAAAGTTTTAGAACAGAATTTAGACGATGCTCAACGCACCCGACTTAACGAAGCTGCCGTTAAACAACTTTCTTCCAAATAATTTAAAATGTCGATTCGCTCAGTTAAAGTAGAAGCCAAAAAACTCTTAGCCCTCTCATTGGAGTCGGGTGTAGTTTCGGTTGAGCGTGTCGAAGCGGTATTAAGCTCACTCCAAAAATCTCGTCCGGCCTACACCTTGCGTCCTCTGCTCCGTGCTTATTTAGTAAATGTGCGTAAAGAGATTGCGCACGGTGAAGCCCTGATTGAACACGCGGGTCCGCTCTCCGCTAGTGATGCTTCAAATATTGCCTCTCATTTTTCCAAATCACTTTCGCGCACGGTTGTACCCGTTACTCGTCGTAACGATGCACTCTTAGCGGGCTTCCGCGTCAGAGTAGGCGACGATGTTATTGATTTAACTGCAGCCCATCGCCTAAACAACTTAACCAAATCACTTTCCTAAACCTAAACCCCTTTATATAAAAACATGAGTAACGTAATTGACCAAATTCAAAAAGCCATCGCTGGCCTCGACACCCGTGCGGGCAAAGCCAACGTGGGTACTATCGTGACCCTCGCCGACGGTGTTGCCTCCATCGATGGCTTATCCGGTGTCATGATGAATGAAATGATCGAACTTCCCGGCGGCCTTCAGGGCGTCGCTCTCAATCTCGCCGAAGACACCGTGGGTTGCGTCATCATGGGTGACATCTCTGGCCTCAAAGAAGGCATGGAAGCTAAGACCACCGGACGTCTTCTTTCAGTTCCCGTAGGTAAAGGTTTATTAGGCCGCGTAGTGGACGCTCTCGGTAATCCCATCGACGGTAAGGGTCCTATTCAAAGCACCGAGCGTTACCCTGTAGAAAAAATTGCTCCTGGTATCACTCCTCGTAAGTCGGTCGATCAACCGATGCAAACCGGCATCATGGCCATCGACGCAATGATTCCCGTGGGTCGTGGTCAGCGTGAATTAATCATTGGTGACCGTGCAACTGGTAAGACCACCATCGCCATCGATACCATTATTAATCAAGCGAACGCCAACCGCGTTGGTTTAGCTTCAGGTGACGCGAAATTTCGTCCAGTATTTTCTATCTACGTCGCGATTGGACAAAAGAATTCCTCGATCGCACGCACTGTAGGTATCTTAGAAAAAGCCGGCGCGATGGAATATTGCTGTGTGGTTGCAGCTCCTGCTGCGGATAATGCCGCCAACCAACTTTTCGCTCCTTTCTCCGGAACGGCGATCGGCGAATGGTTCATGGAAAACGGACAAGACGCACTCATTGTTTATGATGACTTATCTAAACACGCAGCTGCTTACCGCCAAATTTCCTTAATCTTAAAACGTCCTTCTGGCCGCGAAGCTTATCCTGGTGACGTGTTCTATTTACACTCTCGTCTCCTCGAGCGCTCTGCCCGCTTAAATGGTAAAGGTTCACTCACCGCCCTTCCGATTATTGAAACTCAAGCGGGTGACGTTTCGGCGTATATTCCAACAAACGTGATTTCGATTACCGATGGTCAGATTTTCTTACAGACCGATTTATTCAATCAAGGTATCCGCCCAGCAGTTTCCGTTGGTCTCTCGGTTTCACGCGTAGGATCTGCCGCGCAGATCAAAGCCTTCAAACAAGTTGCGGGTAAGGTGAAAGGCGAACTTGCCCAGTATCGCGAACTCGCTGCCTTCGCCCAGTTTGGTTCTGACTTAGATGCTCAAACCAAAGCGGTTCTCGATAAGGGTGACCGTTTCGTTGAGCTCTTTAAACAACCTCCGACTGCTCCTAAGTCTGCGGAAATTCAGTGTGCTTTAATTTGGGCGATGCAAAACGGTTTCTTCGCCGACGTTGCCGTGAAGTCGGTCACGAAAGCCGCTTCTACCCTTCAGGAATATCTCGAAACCGCCAAACCAGCAGTCCTCACAAAAATCCGTGCTGGTGAGAAAATCGATGACGCTGGTACGGCTGAATTAAAGTCTGCCTGCGAAAACTGGAAACGTAGTTTTAAAGCTTAATTATTTTCTAAACACGCTTCATGCCTAAAGGACTCCGCGAGATTCGTAACCGAATAAAATCGGTGAAAAGCACTGCTCAGATTACTCGAGCAATGCAACTCGTGGCTTCCTCTAAAATGAAGCGTGCCCAAGATGCTGCTCAAGCTAGTCGAGTCTACGCAGAGTTGTTAGGAGAAATTTTAGATACTGCGATTTCTAAAGTGGGTGAATTTAGTCACCCTCTCTTAACTAAACGAAATGTAAAAACCCGCGGAATTATTTTAGTGACTGCGGATAAAGGTTTATGCGGCCCCTTAAACGGTAATTTAATCCGTCAAGCCGCCGAAATCAAAAACGCTTCCTTCGTTTGTCTCGGCCGAAAAGGCTCACAGGCCATCGCGCGCTCGGGTCGTACTTTGCTCGCCGATTTCCCAGTTTCCGATCGCGTAAACTTCAACGAAGTCCGCCCCGCCGCCGAATTTTTACTCAAAGCTTTTAGCGAAGGGACCGTAGACACTGTAGAAATTCTCTACGCTCACTTTAAAAATACCCTTATTCAGGTTCCTCGTCTCCAACAACTTTTACCGGCCGATAGTTTAGTTACCCAGGCTAAAGAATTACGCGCCAAATTAGGACTCCCAGAGCCCAAAATTGAAAAAGATGAACGCGAAATGATTTTTGAACCTTCGGTTGAAGTCATTTTAAATAAACTCCCCGAACTTTTCTTCAAACAAGCCGTCCACCAAGCCATTTTAGAAGCTAAGGCTTCGGAACACAGCGCTCGGATGGTGGCCATGAAAGCGGCGACCGATAATGCTAAGAAATTAGCCGGTGCTCTTTCGCTTGAATATAACAAAGCCCGCCAAGCCGCAATCACCCAGGAGATTCTCGAAATCACTGCCGCGGCTTCTCAAGGATAATTTTCTCCAACCCACCTTTAACAAAAATAAAAAAAGATATGAGCACCACCGGAAACATCACTCAAGTACTCGGCGCCGTCGTCGACGTCCAATTCCCTGCGGACAAAGTCCCAGAAATTTACAACGCGATCCAAGTTGACTACAAAGTAGAGAATAAAGACACCCGTCTGATTCTCGAAGTTCAACAGCACTTAGGCTCGGGCCTCGTGCGCACCGTCGCGATGACCACCACCGAAGGCCTCGTGCGCGGAACGAAAGCTTTAGACACAGGCGCTCCCATCTCCGTGCCTGTGGGCAATGGAGTTCTCGGACGTATTTTCAATGTAACGGGCGATCCAGTTGATGAGCGCGGTCCAGTGATCGCCGAAAAGCGTTATCCCATTCACCGTCTTCCTCCTCCCTTAACTGAACAATCAACCTCGGCCGAACTTCTCGGAACCGGCATCAAGGTTATCGATTTAATCTGTCCTTTCGTGAAGGGTGGTAAAGTCGGCGCCTTCGGTGGTGCCGGTGTAGGTAAGACTGTTGTGATTATGGAGCTCATTAATAACATCGCGATGAAGCAGGGTGGTTTCTCCGTTTTCGCAGGTGTCGGTGAACGTTCCCGTGAAGGTAATGACCTTTATCATGAAATGTCCGAAGCTGGCGTTATTGATCAAAAAGATCTTTCGAAATCAAAAGTAGCTCTCGTTTATGGACAAATGAATGAGCCGCCCGGTGCTCGTATGCGCGTGGCATTATCCGCCTTAGCGATGGCTGAATTCTTCCGCGACGAACAAAATCGCGATGTTCTTCTCTTCGTGGATAACATCTTCCGTTTTTCTCAAGCCGGTTCCGAAGTTTCGGCGCTGTTAGGTCGCTCACCTTCTGCGGTGGGTTATCAACCAACCCTCGCTTCCGAAATGGGAAATCTCCAAGAGCGAATCACTTCCACAAAGAAAGGTTCAATCACCTCCTTCCAAGCGGTTTACGTTCCTGCGGACGATTTAACTGACCCAGCACCTGCCAACACTTTTGCTCACTTAGACTCCACCGTGGTTCTTGAGCGTCGTATTGCCGAACTGGGTATTTATCCAGCGGTGGATCCCCTGTCTTCAACTTCTACAGCATTATCGCCTGAAGTGGTAGGCGAAGATCACTTCCGCGTCGCTCGTGGCGTCCAAGGTCTCTTACAGCGTTATAAAGATCTCCAAGACATCATCGCCATCTTAGGTTTAGATGAATTATCCCCTGACGATAAGCTTGTTGTTTTCCGTGCACGTAAGGTTCAGAAATTCCTTTCGCAACCTTTCCACGTGGCAGAAGTCTTCACTGGCTCCCCTGGAAAATACGTGGCCCTCAAAGACACCATCAAGGGTTTTGATATGATTCTTAAAGGCGAGTTAGACCACGTGAACGAAAATGACTTTTACATGAAGGGAAGCATCGACGAAGTTTTAGAAGCGTCGGCGAAAGCAAAAGCTCTCACTAAATAATGTCACTCACCTTAGAAATTGTTACACCTGACCGTCGCGCCTACACGGGCGAGGCGGATAGTGTAACTTTGCCTACCGCCCTAGGAAGTATCGGAATTTTAAAAGGTCACTTACCGCTCACTTCGATTATTGAAGCAGGTGAAGTGGTGGTGGTGCTCAATGGTAAAACTTCACGCTTAGCCGTTGATAAGGGCTTCGTGCGTGTGGTCTCCGATAAAGTTTCGGTAGTTACCGAAGCGGCAATTGATGAAAACAAGATTGATTTAAAAGCGATTGAGCAAGCGGAAGAGCGTGCTCGCCAAGCGGTGGAAGCAGCGCGCGGTCAAAAAGAAATTGATCCCGTAGAAATTGCGAAAATTGAACAAATTTTACGCTTTGCGGCTGTTCAGCGCATGGTCAAAGGTCGTAGTAGCAGTGGTTTAACCGAGTAATACTGCGATAAAAGCAGAAGGCTTGCTCGCATACTTTATTTAAAGTATTACTTCGTCATGCAGGAAGAAATAAAAGAAATGCAGGAGCGTATCGCTTTTTTACAGCGCCACATTGAGCAGCAAGATCGAGCCTTCCTCGAGCTGTCCAAAGAAATTTCAGTTTTATCTCAGCGTTTAGCACGAATGGAAGGTAAGGTTAACCAACTAGGTAGTAATGAAGAAGGCCCGCCTGCCGATACTAAGCCCCCACATTGGTAAGATGTGCGGTCGCGTTACCCAATTTACTGCAGCACAAAAGTTTTACCATTCACTGGGACTGAGTTTTTCTCTCGGACAACCCAGATATAATATTTCACCGGGAACGAAACTCGTCTGTGTGCGACGTGAGCAGGGAGAATTAAAAACTGAAGAACTTTATTGGGGCTTTGTTCCTGCTTGGGCTCAAGGTTCTTCAACCCAAGATGAACATGCTAATGCCAGAATTGAAACAGTTTCCGAAAAGATAACTTTTAAAGATGCGGTGAAATACCATCGCTGCCTGGTTCCTGTCGATGGTTATTATGAATGGAAGACAGTAGGAAAATTAAAAGTACCCTATTATTTTAAAAGAATGGATGGTGAACCGCTGATTTTAGCCGGCTTGTGGTCGACGCAAATGCGACGCGATGGCGAAACCCAAAAGTCATTATGTCTCCTGACGACCAAACCAAATCGAGAAGCGGCACAAGTACACTCCCGCATGCCAGTGATTATTTCTAATGAAAACCAAAAGCTATGGTTAAAAGATCAGCCATTAAGCCAGACGACGTTAGATTTTATCAGCGCGACTCCACCGGCCGGATTGTTGAATTTATATCGAGTTTCTAGTGAGGTAAATAGGGTGACTATCGATAAATCCGAGTTAATTAACCCAGTTATCGGACAATTAGACCAACCCGATTTTTTAGGAGATTTGCTTGGCGAAATTTAAATTATTATCATTAAATAATGAAATGCCCAACCCACTCCAAAGTCCTAAAATAGTTATTAAACCATGGGGCCGAGAAATTTGGTTCGCCGACCAAAAACAGTACGCTGGAAAAATTTTAGAAGTAACCAAAGGAAAGCGTTTAAGTTTACAGTATCACGAAAGAAAAACGGAAACCCTGTATTTGGTTTCTGGAAAAGTTCGGCTCACTTTCCGCGAATTACAACCTGGCGAAAAGCATGAGTCCACTCCGATTAATGAATCCAATGAGTTCATTTGGGAGCCGGGTTTAATCGTCCACATTCCTGTCCGCACCATTCATCGGTTTGAGGCCATCGAGGATAGTGTTCTCTTGGAAGCATCCACCCCCGATTTAACCGATGTGGTTCGACTGCAAGATGATTATGCGCGTCCCTCCCGCGACTAATCGATGAAGAAAGTTTTAGCATTTGATTTAGGAGGTACAAAAATCGCCTTTGGGGTAGTCGCAGAAAACGGCGAAGTTCTCGGTTCCGACAAAATAGAAACTTTAGCCAAACAAGGACCCGAGCAAGCGATCCAGCGTGTCAACCTAGCCGCTCAATCGTTGCTCCAAAAATTAAATATTAAATCCCAAGAACTCATCGGGATTGGGATAGCTTCGCCAGGGCCGCTGGATATTTCGAAAGGTTGTGTCGATGGTTCGCCTAATTTACCCGGTTGGACGGGTTATTCGATTGAGCAGGGCTTAAGCTCTTTCTTTAATTTACCTGCGCGGATTGATAACGACGCGAACGCCGCAGCCTTAGGGGAATACAAATTTGGTGCCGGTAAAAATAAGAAAAATATGGTTTATATAACCGTCTCTACCGGGATTGGTGGAGGCGTGATTGTCGATGGTCGCTTGATGCGTGGGGCCAATGGTAACGCCGCGGAACTTGGACACCTCACCCTAAATATCAATGGACCAGCGTGTCCCTGTGGGGCTAATGGCTGTTTCGAAATGTACGCTTCTGGTACCGCGATTGCCCGTCGCACCCGTGAGGCCATTCAAGCGGGTGCCCCATCTCAAATTTTAAGCTTAGCTGGCAGTCTAGAAGAAATTACCACTCACCATATTTTAGCTGCCTTACAAAAGGAGGATGAATTGGCTAAAAAAATATGGAATGAAACGACAGAGTATCTCGGACGAGGATTGGCCGTGGTTATCAACACTTTTAATCCCGAACTGATTGTTGTAGGCGGTGGCGTAACTGCGGCGGGTGAACTATTATTTACCCCGGTGCGTGAAAAAGCACTGCGTTATGCCTTTCCTCGCCTCGCTGCAGTTTGTTCAATTGTTCCTGCTGCACTCGGTTCTAATGTGGGTGTCGTCGGTGCGGCGGCGTGTGCGTTTGAAGCTACGCCCTAATTACAGCCTGCGCTTTTTCCACCTGGGAATCGGAAAAACATTTAACTGATCGGTTTTAATTTCTACCGCGTCTCGGGGCCGAAGTTTCTTAGCCAAACTCTCATCGACAATTTTATAATGTTTAATACTGGAAATATGAGACGTTAACTCCCAGCAATTTTTAGGATTATCGACCCAAAGATGGGTTGGAAATTTTCGGAGGTCGTACGGAGCGGAATAACTGCGCAGCGATTTTCTCGACCCTCGGGCAAATTCATGAAAATAGGACATCACTAATTCGCGAATCGAAAGGTAAACAGGGTCGCGCCAGCGCAGGCAGGTGTAGTTAGTTTTGGAGATAGCACCCCATTTGCCGTTTTGCTTAAAGGGGGCAATCACGTGGTCCATGTCTTGGTGGGCACAGAGATCAATTAAGAGAGGAGGGTGGCCCTGTAACCAGAGTGCCATTGCGGCAATCATCGCGCCTTCAATACACTGGGCTGAATGAGCATTTAAGGCCGATTTTACGGAGCGGGCTGTATCACCCTCGGGTTCAAAATTTTGCGGGAAAAAGACCAAAAAATCCTGAATTTTTCTCGGAGTTTTTAGGCTCACCAGAAGCTTCGCCTGCTTTAATGTTAACCCCATTT
>Ga0209088_10001503_pt1 | contig 15045 bp, 14 predicted proteins | sample S_140625_EF_Meta_FD_187324 | JGI IMG/M metagenome (GOLD analysis project Ga0209088, IMG submission 187324) | Freshwater microbial communities from Lake Simoncouche, Canada to study carbon cycling - S_140625_EF_MetaG (SPAdes) (version 2) | ecosystem: Environmental > Aquatic > Freshwater > Lake ... | reverse complement strand
GGGGAGCTTAGGGTGGTAACAATAGTGGGGGACCTCTTTACCGATTTTCGCGAGGGCATCGACGAGGTTGGTCCCGGCAACGACTTGGTGTTCGACACCATCGACATTGATAGAAATTAAGGGAGGTTTGTTGTCCGTGACCATACTGAGGAAATATGTCCGAAAAGTAGGATACCAGCCCCCAGTCGCAAGTGGGAAAGGGAGAAAGTTGAGGGGGCTCTAGATATACTTACAGGTGCCTACAAATAACCTACCAGATTAACTCATTATCCTACTCCAAATCACCTTAAGATAGCGGCCTTCGGGGTGATTGGAGGCATTGGGGTGGTCAGAGCCTGGTCCAGTGCGATCAAAAATCTGCAAACGCTTAGCGTAACGGTGTGAAGCTTTGACGACTAGGTCTTCAAAGGCTTCGGGCGTGACCAATCCCGAGCATGAGCAGGTTACAAACAATCCTCCTGGTGCCACCATCTGCATGGCCAACACATTCAAGTCATTATATTTTTTAAGTCCCTCAGCTTGAAACTCTTCATCGCGACTATCCACGAATTTGGGCGGATCGCAAAGAACGATGTCCCACGTCTTTCCGTTCTTCTGCATCTGACGAATCCAACTAAAAGCATCGGCGTGAACGAATTCACAACGTACATTATTTAAATTCATATTTCTCTTTGCTCGTTCGATGGCCTTTTCGTCGAGATCCACCCCGGTGACTTCTGTCGCCCCCGCTAATTTTGCGGCGACGGAAAATCCACCCGAGTAACAACAGAGGTCTAATACTTTAAGTCCTTTAGCGAGTTGGGCGAAGCGACGGCGATTATCGCGTTGGTCGCAGAAAAAGCCCGTTTTATGGCCCTCAGCGAAGTCGACTTCTTGGACGACACCAAACTCCTTAATCTTCACAAAGCGTACCGATGAACTTGGAATATCGGAAGGCATGATACCTTCAACGCGGGCGACGTGCTCGTCGACTTGCACAATTTCTTTTTTAGTTCCGATGGCTTCGTGTAAAATTTTTAGCCAGCGGGGGAGACGACGCATCACTGCAATCGACGAGACTTCAATCGAAAGGGTGTCGCCGAGTTTATCGACGACTAAGCCGGAAAGAAAATCGCCGTCACCATTCACCACGCGGTAGGCATCCGTATCGGCATCTAATTTTAAAATATCTTTTCGGAGGGCGACGGCTCTCTTAATCGCTCCTTCGAACCAACCTTCATCGGGTTTTCCTGGAGTAGATTTAACAATGCGTAAGGCAATCGGCGCTCCTGGATTCCAAAAACCATAACCAATCGGCGATCCTTGTTTATCGTACGCAGCGACGATGTCACCTTGGCGTGCATCAGGAGAAACATCTCCGACCATCGAGCGGAAGATATTAGGTTTCGATGTGAAAGTCTTTAACTGCACCCATGGCTTTTCTTTGGCGGGAGTGCTGAAAGGCACAGGAGAACTACCAAAGGTTTCGGACATGGCGTAAAGGTCTAATACCCAAAGTAGGAAAGCAAGCGTGCACCCGAGGGTGCCCTCACTTTATCCAATAAAACTACAGATATACTGACAAATGCCCGAAGGGACCGCGATGGTGAAACCTGATTTCGCAGGTACATCAAATTTCGTGCCCGCTGCATAGGTCTTTTCTTCTTTGGATCCATCAATCTTCACCACGCAATTTCCGTCGGTGATTTCCATGATTTCGGCTTTGTCGGTACCGAAGTGATAAGATCCTGGATAAATTAGTCCGAGAGTTTTCTTTTCACCACTCGCCAAGAGAATACTGTGCGAGACTACTTTGCCGTCGAAGTAGATATTGGCTTTAGCCACAGCGGTAACATTTTTGAATTCCATGATTAGATAAGTTTGAGAGGAGAAACGAAATCACCGTTTTGACGACGCTTAATCGAGTCAAGGTATTCGTCTTTAAATTTGGGCACTGCAGATTGTACGGGCCACGCCACCGCTTCACCGTGAGCACAAATCGTGCGTCCAGCTACTTGATTGGCGATATCGAGTAAGAGAGGAACGTCGGATTCTAATCCACCGCCGGTGGTAATGCGTTTAGAAACACGACTCAACCACAAGGAACCTTCGCGACAAGGGGTGCATTGTCCGCAGGTTTCATGGGCATAAAATGCATTTAGATTCGAGAGCGCTTGGATCATTTCCACGGAGTCATCGATGACAATGGTTCCGCCGGTGCCTAGTCCAGTACCACAAGCTGCGATGCTGTTTGAATCGAGAGGAATATCTTCGAGCGCCCAATCAAACTCTTGTCCGTTCGGGAGCTTACCTTTGAAACGTTCACCGAATTTCAAAATTTTGGTGGAAGATCCACCAGGAATAATCGCTTTGAATGTTCGACCCTCAAGAGGTCCACCACAGAAATCATAGAGCAGTTGCCCGAAGGTCGCCTTGCCCGCTTCGATTTCGTAAAGTCCGGGACGTTTAACGAGTCCGCTTACTCCCCAGATGTGCGTGCCGCTATCACCAGGGATACCAATTTTCGCAAACTCAGCACCACCGAAAGTTAACACGTGCTTCACTTGTGCCAGGGTCTCCGCGTTATTCACAATCGTTGGGCAGTTATAAACTCCGAGTACGGCAGGGAAGTAAGGAGGCTTAATGCGAGGATAACCGCGTTTGCCTTCGAGTGATTCGATCAGTCCAGTTTCTTCACCGCACACATAGCAACCGCCGCCACGATGGACAACGACATCGCAAGAATAGCCGCTACCTAAAATATTATTTCCTAAGAATCCCTTAGCTTTCGCTTCAGCAATGGCGTTCTCTAAAATTTTCGCACCGTGTTGGAATTCGCCGCGGATATAAATAAAAATCTGCTTCGCTTGAATGGCCCAGGCAGTGATCGCAATACCTTCGAGCATTTGGTGCGGATCCTTGTAAATAATTTGTCGGTCCTTAAAGGTACCGGGTTCAGATTCGTCAGCATTGACGACGAGGTAGCAGGGCTTGCCCGATTTACGATCGAGGAATTTCCACTTCATGCCGGTGGGGAAACCGGCACCCCCACGACCGCGTAGACCAGAGACTTCAACCTCTTTGCAAACTTCATCGGGCTTCATCGCGACCGCCTTTTTAAGGGCTTCGTAGCCGCCGTGTTTCAGATAGCAATCGATGTCGATGCTGTAACCTGGCTTGCGCAGGTTGGCGTAAATAAGAGGGCGTTCGACGGCAGACATTTTATAAAGTGATTAGAGGTTTATCCGTTCCACTCGGGTGTACCCGGTTGGGGTTGGTTTTTTCCGTAATTGGAATCTTGGAGACTGTTTTTAATTTGCGCAGAAAATTCTGCCGCTTTTTCAGGAGCAATATTTTCGTGTAAAGCGTGGTCCACTTGAACAACCGGTCCGCAACCGCAATCCGCGATACACTCGACAAATTCTAAAGTGAAATTTCCGTCCGCTGAAGTTTCGCCGCGTGGACAGTTTAAAGATTTCTCTAAACTTTCCATCAACGCATAAGAACCGCGGAGTGCGCAGGAAAGGGTACGACAGACTTTGACGTGGCGACGGCCAATGGCTTGCTGACGGAACATCGGGTAGAACGTAACGACTTCCAAAACTTGAATGGGAGTGACGCCGACTTTTTCCGCGACCCAAGCCATGTCTTCTTGCGTGATGAAACCACGGTCCTCTTGCACCAAGTGTAAGAGAGGCATGGTTGCGCTACGCTTTTGTGGGTACTGGGCGATAATGGTATCGGCCTGAGAAAGGGTGGAAGGTTTGAGCGACATGTTTAGCGATCACATTCACCCATCACGAAGTCGAGTGACCCGAGAATAGATGAAATATCGGTGAGGAAATTACCCGGCACGATGGCAGGGAGAATACTTAAGCTCACGAAACTGGGTCCGTGAATTCTTAAGCGATAGGGAACGCCGCCACCGTTGGAGACGATATAAAATCCGAGTGAGCCTTTAGGATTTTCCGCTTCAAAATAAATTTCGCCTGCAGGAATCTGTGGGCCTTCGGTGACTAACATGAAATTCTGAATGAGCTCTTCCATCTTCGTCATGATTTTGGCTTTCGGGGGAAGGAAAATTTTCTTCGCGTCTTCAGCGTACCAAGCGCCGCCCGGCATGGTCTTAATCACTTGGCGAAGAATGCGGACGGACTGACGAACCTCTTCCATCCGGACTAAATAACGATCGAAGCAATCGCCCTTCGTTCCTACCGGAATATCAAAATCATATTTTTCATATCCAGAGTAGGGCTTATCTTTACGTAAATCGAAAGCCACGCCCGAGGCACGTAAGTTGGGTCCGGTTAAACCGTAAGCGAGCGCAAGCTCTTTAGAAATGGGGGCGATACCTTCGGTGCGTTCGAGGAAGATACCATTACGAGTGAGCAGGCGATCCACTTCGTCGATGGTTTTTAAAACTCCATCGCAGAAAGTTTCTACGCGTTGTAACCAGCCTTCAGGTAAGTCGCGCGTGAGTCCACCGATACGAGTGTAACTGGTGGTAAAACGTGCACCGGTAAGTTCTTCAAAGAGGGTGTAAAGTTTTTCGCGCTCGGTGAAAGTATACATGAACACCGTCCATGCACCGGTATCCATCGCATAAACTCCAAGTCCTAATAAGTGAGAAGAGATCCGAGCCATTTCGCAGCAGACTACGCGAATCGCTTCGCAACGTTCGGGCATTTTCAGTCCGGCTAATTTTTCAACCGCGATGGCGTAAGCGACATTGTTAGCGAGGGGAGCGAGATAATCTAGGCGATCGGTGTAAGGAACGAACTGATTGTAAGTCATGTTCTCCGCAATTTTTTCATCCCCGCGGTGCAGATAGCCAATGACTGGGTCGCACTTGGTTACGGTGTCGCCATCGAGTTCGAGTGAAAGACGCAGTACGCCGTGGGTGGCGGGGTGAGAGGGACCCATGTTGAGGGTCATACTTTCTCCGCGCAACTCTTCGGAGCGTGCGGCGATATCGCCCAGAGAAATTTCTTTAGTGGTTTTCACGAAATTAAGATTTAGGTTTTTCCTCGTTCCAAGATTGGTCGAGGGCTTGAGGTTCAGCGCCCGACATGAGGCCACCGCTCGAAACGAACGGTCCGCCCATCATCGGTGCAGGTTCAACGGTTTGACCCGTGACGGCAGCGACGTCAGCCGCAGGGAAGGGAACTTCAATGCCTGCTAAAGGAAAATCTTTGCGGAGTGGGTGATACGGATAAGCTTCCCACATTAAAATGCGGCGAGGATCTGGATGTCCGACAAATTTAATCCCAAACATATCATACGCTTCACGCTCGTGCCAATTAGCACCTGGGTGAATGTCGGAAATGGTGGGCACGGTATCATCAACGCAGGGTGCATGTAAGCGGACGTATTCGCGGTTCTTCGTACTGAGTAAATGGATGACGACTCCGAATTGTGGAGTGCGGTCTTTCCAATCCATGCCGCAAAGATCGGCCAGTAAATCAAAGCTCTGTTCGTCGCGTAAATATTTAACGATGTCTGCTAATTCAGTACTGTTGACCGCAAACGTGGTCATATCTTGTCCCGCTAAATTTTGCGTCTGCGGAAATTTTTGAGTGAGCGCGAGAACGTCCATGGAATTTAGCTAACGATTTTAGTGTCGACCGTGCGTCCACGAAATGTGCGTTTAAGCGATCCACCTTCTTGACGAATTTTTTCCTGCAAGAGCATCATGCCATCGAGCAACGCTTCAGGGCGTGGGGGACATCCCGAAATATAAATGTCTACGGGAACGATGTTATCGACGCCTTGCAGAGTGGCGTAAGAGCGATACATACCGCCGGAAGAAGCACAGGCACCCATGGCGACGACCCATTTAGGTTCAGCCATTTGGTCGTAAATACGACGAACGACTTCGGCCATTTTGTAAGTCACTGTTCCGGAGACAATCATGCAGTCCGCTTGGCGAGGGGAGAAGCGCATGACTTCCATACCGAAACGCGAAATATCAAATCGGGATCCACCGGCAGCCATCAGTTCGATGGCGCAACAGGCGAGTCCCATAGGCATCGGCCAAACGGAGTGACTACGCACCCAGTTGACGACGGCATCGGCACGAGTCACGATGACTTCGCCTTCAATCTTACTGTTATAGCCAAAATCGGATTTAACCATGGGAAACTCGGAAGTTAGAAGTGCCCCCCTTGGGTGCAAGTGCGAAGGGCGGAAACTTTGAAATTCTTTTAGCCTATTTTATCACCAGCGCTTTGGTTATTGCCGAAACATGAGCATTTTAATTTTGTTATAAATACATGAGAACTACCCCCGTTTTCACTCTTTGCCTATTGCTCATGGGACAGGTAGTGCTTCGGGCTGGCTCGCCGAGCGATTATTTTGGGGCTAAGCCTGGTGCTTTGGCTAAATCTAAAAGTAGTTACCAAGGGGGCAGAGAGCCCGAGTTAACCGCGGTTAATAAAATTATCAGCGACGCCAATAAGTGTCTCAAGGCGGAACCGGAGTCGGTCATGGATAAGACGAAAGTTCCTCCGTCGGGAAATAAGCACGACTACATGAGTATCGCTCCTTATTTTTGGCCCGATCCCTCGAAGTCGAATGGACTGCCCTACATGCGGCAAGATGGTAAGGTAAATCCCGAGTCAAAAAATGAAGAAACCAGTGACCGAGTTCGGTTAGGTCGCACCCTTGATCGGATAGAGACTTTGGCTTTGGCGTATTATTTTACCCGCGAAAAAAAATACGCTGATCATGCCGCAAAATTAATTAAAATTTGGTTTTTAAATCCTGATACGCAGATGAATCCGAACCTCAATTTTGCCCAAGCAATCGCGGGTAAAAACGATGGTCGGGGCGAAGGAGTTTTAGACGCGCGCGGGATGGGGTCGGTGCTCGATTCAGCTAATTTAATCAGTAATACCAGTGATTTTACGGAGGCTAACCAAAAGGCGCTGATCCAGTGGATGACATCTTATTACGACTGGCTCATGAAAAGTCCGAACGGTAAAGCGGAACGCGCGGCGACGAATAATCACGGTACGTGGTTTGATGTGCAAGCTGCTCACCTCGCTCTAGGATTAGGAAAAAAAGAGGACGCCAAAAAAATCATTGATGCCGCACGCACGAAGAGAATTAATGTTCAAATTGAGTCCGACGGAAAACAGCCCGAGGAGTTAGCCCGAACGGCCTCGTTCAGTTATTCCTGCATGAATTTAAATGCATTTTTTACCTTAGCTAATCTCGGAGAACATGCGGGCGTCGACTTGTGGCGAAAAAATAATAAAGACTCACGATCGCTGCGTAAGGCATTGGACTTTTTACTGCCCTATATTGATCAGCCGCCGGCGAAATGGCCTTATAAACAGATTAAAGAAATCGACGAAAGTAATATGCTCCCACTCTTGAGGCAGGCCGCTCTCGCCTTCGATGCACCTGAGTACGAAAAGATCATCAAAAAATTTGACGAGGCATCCAAGGAGCGCTTTCAGATTTTGTACCGAAAATAAATGAAGGGCAAAAATGGCAATTATTGCAGTTATGTTACGAAAAGACTTCAATTCGTAACAATCGTGGGGCTTGGAAGACACCGTTTTGACACAATTTTAGTGTATAGTTTGGCACATGGAGTCCATACCACGCCCAATGAGTGCTAAAGTCCATTTTCGGACGATTATCTTGTCGGATTTGCACTTGGGCACCAAGGACGCTCAAGCGCGTGAGTTGCTCGAAGTTTTACGCGGGGTGCGTTGCCAAAAAATGATTTTGAATGGCGACATTATCGATCTCTGGTCGCTGCAAAGAAACAACTACTGGGGTCCCGCTCACACGGCGGTGGTTCGTCGACTTTTGAAGATGGCAGAAAAAGACGGCACCCAGATGATTTATCTGCGCGGTAATCACGATGACTTTATTCGTCGCCTCATCCCCATCAGCCTCGATCGCATTGAATTAGCCGAAGAGCATATTCACGTAGCTGCTGATGGTAAAAAATTCCTCTGCATTCATGGTGACGTGTTTGATACGGTTACGGCGAAGATGCGCTGGTTAGCGATTTTAGGCGATATGAGCTACCAAATGCTGCTCAATATCAACCGCTTCTACAATCGCTGGAGAGCTTGGCGTGGCAAAGAATATTTCTCACTTTCCCAAGCGATTAAAGGGAAAGTAAAACAAGCGGTGAGTTTTATTTCACGCTTCGAAGAACACATTCAAACGCTCGCCCAACGTCGCGGATGCGATGGCGTGATGTGCGGTCACATTCACAAAGCAGAAGACCGGATGATGGGCAAAGTGCGCTATTTAAATTCTGGCGACTGGGTTGAATCTTTAACGGCGATTGTCGAAGAAATGGACGGAACGATTCGCGTGGTAGATCGGGCCGAGTTGATGAAATTAATTACGGCGCAGCGTGAAGCTTACGAATTGCACAAAGCGAATCAGCTGGTTCAATCGGTTTCCTAATTCATGAAAAAAATCATCCCCGTACTTTCCGCGGGCTTCGGTGAAGGACATAATGCGGCCGCCCGTGCGGTCGTTGCCGCCATCAATCGCGAACCCATCGGTGCCGAGGCTGAATTCCACGATATTTTCCTGGAGGCGTATGGACAAGAAAAAGCCCATAAACAAAGGGATAATTACATCCAAGTGGCGAATCGCTTCCCGAAACTTTGGGGATGCTTATACGCGGCCTTACACACCCTTCCTTTAGTTGAAATAAGTCTACCATTTCTCGGTCCGGTCCGTCGTCGCCTCCTGGAATTATTGGATAGCACTCAGCCCAAAATCGTTATCTCGGCTTATCCACTTTATAATTACCAAATTGAACGTCGCTGGAAACTGAGTGATCCCGCTCGCCCTTACATCATCACGGTCGTGACCGATTCGGTTTCGGTAAACCGCGCCTGGCATCGTGCTTACTCGGATGTTTATGTGACCCCTAATCAAGCCACGGCAGACGTGATGATTGAGCAGGGCGTTCCCCAAGAGAAAATTTTAGCTTATGGTTTTCCGGTCAGTGATAAATTAGCTTCCCGCTCGAGTGCCACGGATAGCGGACGTCCGCGAGTTTTATTAATGCTTAATCCAGGCCGTAAAGATGCGGTACAAATGGCCCGCGCGCTTTCTGAATTAGAAATCGATTTAACCGTGACCGTAGGTAAAGACGCTGAATTTAAAGGCGCCGTTGAGGCTGCGGTAGCCGGCCGAGCCGAGGTCTTAGGTTGGACCGATCGTATCACGGAATTTATGCTTTCCAGTCACATCGTGATTTCCAAAGCCGGTGGAGCCACGACTCACGAATGCGTGGCTGCGGGTGTGCCGATGATTATTTCGCAAGTGATTCCCGGACAAGAATCGGGCAACGCACGCTTAATTGTGGAGCACGATGCGGGATGCTTAGGACTGACACCCGAAAGCATGAAGACTGCAGTCGCTTCCGCCTTTGCTGATGATTTCAAAGTTTGGCGTCGTTGGAAAAAGAATGTTGAGTCACTCGGTGACGCTCAAGGCGCTACGCGTATCGCTCAATTCGTTAAAGAGCGTTTAGCCAAATAATTATTTTCGACTCGCGAGGTGTAAAATGATTTTCGCAGCGATCTGTTCGCTCACCCCGTCGACCTCAGCCAGTTCTTCGCACGTCGCCTTACGGATTTTCTGAATCGATCCAAAGTGTTTTAAGAGGGCATCGCGTCGTTTGGGTCCTAAGCCTGGCATTTCATCTAAAATGGACTCACGCAGCTTTTGACTCCGTAAATCCGCATTAAAATCATTGGCGAAGCGGTGGGCCTCATCGCGAATGCGTTGCAGTAAAGTCAGCCCAATATCATGGCGCGGTAATTTAAGTTCTCGGCCATCGGGGAAAACAATCGTCTCTTCGCGCTTCGCTAAACCAATGAGTGGCGGCGGACTGAGTTCGTGTTCTTTAAAGGCAGCCAACGCTGCGCCCACTTGGCCCAGCCCACCATCGATAATAATGAGTGCGGGAAAGGCCCGATGTTCCTCGTGGAGGCGGGTGTAGCGACGACCGACCACTTCACGCATGGAGCGAAAATCATCATTCCCTTCAAAAGTTTTTATTTTAAACCTTCGGTAGCCATTTTTATCCGGTCTTCCGTCGACAAATCTGACCATCGAAGCGACCGCCAGAGTTCCCGAAATATGAGAAATATCAAAACACTCCACGGTGGTGGGAATAACCTCTAACTCCAAGGTGTCTTTTAGTTGATCAAGGGCATGGGTTTCATCACGGCGGGGCAGGGGATTCTCCCGCAGAAATTTTCGAGATTTTTCAGTGGTACGTTCTAAGGCATCGAGCAAATCGCGTAATTTAGCGGCGCTTTCATAATCCTGTTCGGCGGAAGCCTTTTGCATATCGACCGAAACTTGTTCGGTCCATTCATCGAGTTGACCTTCTAAAAATTCACAGGCCCGTTGGACGCGTTCGCCGTATTCTTCGACCGTGACTTCATTAGGAAACTTTTGAATTTCGGCACGCGCGTCATTAAATAATCTCCAACGTCCATCCGGTAGTATTTCAGGAGTTGTTTCTGCTAAAATAACTCCGAACTTTTTGCGCATTGCCGTGAGGGTCCGACGGACCGCTTGTTGATGCGGAAAGGGTCCATAATAACGGCACGATTCTGTCGTGCGCATGCGGACGATGCGGAAGCGGGGAATCGGATCAGTGATATCGACCCGGATTTGGGGGAACTGTTTATCGTCGCGAAAAAGTATATTCCACTTCGGTCGCCAGCGTTTAATCAATTTTCCTTCTAATAAGAGAGCTTCGGTTTCGCTGCGCACTTCATGCCATTCAAGATCTCGGACCCGATCCATCATCGCGGCCACTTTAGGGGCCAGTCGGGCCCGTGGAACGAAATAAGAATCCAAGCGTTTCTTCAGATTTTTCGCTTTTCCTACATAGATAACCAAGCCCGCGGCATCTTTCATGAGGTACACCCCGGGGGTACGAGGGGCTCGACGGGCCTTCGCTTTGGCAGAAAGTTCTTCGGGGTTAGTTTGCATTCCTGTGCAGGCCTCTTTAAATAACCTTACTGCCCCGTCACCCGCAAATGGATTCCATTAATAAATGTCAGCGCGAAGTCCTCGTTATCAATATTGGAAACGAGTTGTTGGATGGTTTGAGGGAAAATGGGCATTTGCTTTGGCTGGGTGAACAATTAGCTCGTCGAGGTTTACCGATTACTCGTTCCGTGGTTTTACGCGATGATGCGGCAGAAATTTCTGAAGAGATTAAAAAATCTTGGGGCAAGTATGATTTAATTGTGACGACGGGCGGCCTCGGGCCGACTTCTGATGACCAGACTCGTGCCTCAATCGCTAAAGTTTTAGGCCTGAAATTAGAACGTGTCGAAACCGCGGCAAAAAATCTTGAAACATTATTCACAAAAATCGGACGAAAAGTTTCTCCTGCTGATTTAAGTCAGTGCACGGTTTTTGAAGGCGCAGAGAGTTTGTCCAATCCGCATGGTACGGCCCCAGGAATTTTTTATTGTGACGGTCGGACGACTTTAGTGATGTTGCCTGGTCCGATTTTAGAACTTCATCCGATGTACGAGAATGAAGTGATCCCCCGACTTTGCTCCATCGGTTGCGCCTCTGATGGTGAAGCCTATGTCCAAGTACGTACTTTTGGAATCGGTGCCGTGCCTTTAGAGCAAATTGTTCGTCCCCTGATTATTGAAGGTATGGCACTCACTTTCGGTACTCATACCGGAATTGTCGATGCACGGATTACTTCAGGAACGAGCGGAGCCTGCTCGAAGAAACTCTGCGAAGTAGCTAAATCCATTCGTGATGCGGTGGGCGATGACTTTGTTTGTACCGGACATTCCTGTTTGGCGACCATTGTGGTTGAACAGTTACGCAGTATGGAAAAAACCATCGCGTTGGCTGAATCATGCACGGGCGGTCTGTTGGCGAATTCGTTCACCGATATTGCTGGGGCATCTAAAGTTTTTGCCGGGTCAGCGGTGTGTTATAGCAATGATGCCAAAATAAATATTTTAGGAATCTCAGAATGTCTCCTCGCTCAACATGGTGCGGTTTCCGCCGAGTGTGCTGAGGCGATGGCGGTGGCAGCGACCGAAAAATTCGGGACGGATTATGCTTTGTCGGTGACCGGTTTTGCTGGACCTGGCGGTGGCACTGATGAAAATCCCGTAGGTACGGTTTTTATTGGCTATGCGACCCCCACCGGTGTTTGGTCCAAAAAAGTTTTCATGCACGGTGATCGCGGCCAAGTTAAACTTCGTGCTGTGAATACCGCACTCGATTGGATGCGCCGTCACATCACGAAATACGGTGTCGAAGACTGTATTCGTCGGTCCTAATCCGTTGCTCACTAGAAATGCTGTTGCCTCTCGGGGGTGAGCAGTGAAATTAAGGGCGTGCCCGATTTTCTTGCAGTCATTTCCGGTAAAGACGAATTCCTCGTCGAGGAAGACGCTCTTAAATTTTATCGCGAGGCGGTTAAGAAAGCTGGGAGTGACGCGGATACCCAGATTATTTCCGCACAAATTACGCGGGTAGAGGACGCCTTACAAATTGAGCGGGAGTTTTCTGAGGCGGTGGCTACGCTGTCGATGTTTGGCGGAAAAAAAGTCATCTGGCTTCGCAATTTAAATTGGATGTCTGGTGCTAGGCATTCGAATTCGGATGAAGTTGAAGAATCTCTGACTCATATGCTCGAACTGGTCGTCAAGAGTAACGACAAGGTTTCGATTATTATTTCAGCTTCACCCTTGGACGGTCGACGCAAGGATCTGCAGGTTTTGAAACCAGTAGCCAATGAATTCATTGTGCATACCTTCGCTGCGCCCAAACCTTGGGAAAGTCAGGGTGAACAAACGCTGATGCAGATGGCTAAAGTAACAGAGAAATTTAAAAAATTAGGGATTAAATTTGAGCCTGATGTTCCTGAAGTTTTGGTAGGACGAGTCGGTGAATCGACGCGCATGGTTTTAATGGAAGTTGAAAAACTTGCCATCTACGTAGGCCCCGGTGGAACCGTCAAAGCGCGTGATGTACTTTTTATCGTCCCCCCTTTTGGCGAAGGAGAATTTTTCGAACCCATTGAAGCTTTCGCGGCACGAGATTTAAAATGGGCTTTAGAGTCTCTTGAGCGTTATTTTTTTAACGAAAGTTCGTGTCGTCCATTAATCGCTGCCTTACAGAACCGAATTCGTTTACTCATCCAGATTCGTTCCTTGGCTGATTCAGGTGATGTTAAGATTACTCCGGCTGGTATTACGAAGGCACAATTTGAAACCGCGGTGGGTCGACATGGTGCGACTTTTGGTTCGGCCACAAAATCATCAGCCAATGTTTTTTCGCAAAATGCTTGGTATTTAACCACCCAAGTGGCCCCCGCGGCATTCCATTATACCTTGAGTGAATTGATTGATTTACAGTTAGGCTGTACCGAATGCTTCGATATTTCTAACTCGGGAGGGGATGACGAGGTCGCCCTACGCGCCCTATTCTTGAGAGCGCTTGCCGTTCGTCGGTAAAAATGATACGACTCGTTTGAAAATGGATACCGACTTCGTTCCCAATGTTTTAGCCGACCGCTACGCTTCAGCGTCGATGAAATCTATTTGGTCGACCCGTGGTAGAGTTGTTTTGGAACGCGAGTATTGGATTGCGGTGATGAAGGCGCAAAAAGAATTGGGCTTAGAGATTCCGGCGAATGCGATTGCGGCATACGAAAAAGTAAAAGACCAAGTTGATTTAAATTCGATTCGTCAGCGCGAAGAAACTACCCGTCACGATGTGAAAGCTCGCATCGATGAATTTTGTGCACTCGCCGGATTTGAACACGTACACAAGGGCCTCACGAGTCGCGATTTAACGGAATCGGTCGAACAACTTCAAGTTTACCGCTCCCTTCAATTAATCCGCGCTAAGGCCGTAGCTGCAGTTGTGGCATTAGCCCGTCGCGCTGAAGCCGATCGCGCTCTAATAATTTCAGCCCGCACTCACAATGTTGCCGCTCAGCCGACTACGGTTGGCAAACGCTGGGCGATGTTTGGCGAGGAATGTTTGCGTGGACTCAATCAAATTGATGGGCAGATTAATCAATTTGCGGCACGCGGACTCAAGGGCGCCGTGGGCACACAGTTGGATCAATTAACACTTTTTTCAGGTGATAAACAAAAAGTAGCCCAATTAGAAAAGCAGGTTTTAGTGCACTTAGGTATACCGCATGTCTTAGGGGCCGTCGGACAAGTCTATCCACGTTCGATGGATCTCGAGGTGGTATCGGCATTATTATCTTTGGCTTCTGGTCCTTCATCCTTCGCGAAAACCCTGCGACTCATGGCGGGTCACGAATTAGCGAGCGAAGGATTTTTACCCGGTCAGGTTGGCTCTTCGGCGATGCCCCACAAAATGAATGCGCGTACTTGTGAGCGCATTAATGGCTTCCATGTCATCCTTCGTGGTTACTTAGCGATGGCTGCATCATTAGCGGGTGAACAATGGAATGAAGGAGATGTTTCTTGCTCCGTTGTCCGCCGAGTTATGCTTCCCGATAGTTTCCTCGCCATTGATGGATTACTCGAAGCCTTTTTAACTGTGTTGGCTCAGATGGAAGTTAATCAGTCGGTCGTCGAGCGGGAATCGAAACACTATCTACCATTCTTAATGACGACCACTTTCTTAATGGAAGCCGTGAAAGCGGGGACGGGTCGCGAGCAGGCTCACGAAGCGATTAAGGAACACGCTATCGCTGTAGCTAAAGATTTACGTTCGGGTAAGATTGATAAAAATAATTTAGTGGAACGTTTAGCCGAAGACTCACGTTTGCGGTTAACTCGATCTGTCTTGGATAAGGCGATGGCTGAAGCGGGTGAATTAACGGGAATGGCCCAGGCCCAGGTTGATGCCTTTTCGCAGTCGGCACAGGCTTGGCTGAAAAAAGTCCCCGAGGCGGGCAAAATTAAGCCTGGGCGGATTCTTTAGTATCAATAAGTCCTAAAGAAAAGGGTGGGGTTGGTTTTCCGTGTTGCCAATAGGCGAGGGGGTAACCAAAACCCAATTTTAAACCTCTTCACTATATACCATGTCCTC
>Ga0209088_10001500_pt1 | contig 15055 bp, 13 predicted proteins | sample S_140625_EF_Meta_FD_187324 | JGI IMG/M metagenome (GOLD analysis project Ga0209088, IMG submission 187324) | Freshwater microbial communities from Lake Simoncouche, Canada to study carbon cycling - S_140625_EF_MetaG (SPAdes) (version 2) | ecosystem: Environmental > Aquatic > Freshwater > Lake ... | reverse complement strand
GCACCTGACGCATGCGCCGCTGATCGGCGTAGATATCCGGCAGGTCGGCCGGGATATCGGTGATCAGATCCAGGTCCCGGCCCACCCATAGCTTCTCCAGTTCGAGAATGGCCTCGGCGGCCACCCGGCCCAGGGCAAGGCGTTGGGGATTGAAGAGGGCCTCCCAGCGGGTGGTGCCCACCTCCAGCAGGTCGAGGGAGAGGGCCTCAATGTCATCCAGGCGCCGATTGAGCACATCCCGGAAGCGGCTCTCGTCGATCTGCCCGAGGCCATGGCTCTGCAGGGCCAGCTTGGCCGCGGTGAGGGGGGTGCGCAGTTCATGGGCCACCATCCGCAGCAGTCTTTCCTGCACCCCCAGCCGCTCGATCAGGGTTTCATTCTCCTGACGCAGCACCAGCAACTGGTCCTCCAACTGGACTTCGCGCTGGGTGCGGCTGCCATCGATTTCAGCGGGCCTGAGACTGAGGCCGAGGCTGCTGACCACCTCCATCTGGCGCCAGCGGGGCAGCCAGCTCCGGACCTGCACAGCCAGGGTGGTCCCCGCAAACACCTGGCGCGGTTCCGGTGAAAGCTTCACCAGAGAGGGCGTGGCCACCAGGCGGTGGAGTTCCAGTAACTCCGGTTGGCGGGCTGGGTCAACGATTTCCAGGGAGACCGCGAAGGGGCACTCCTCGCTTTGGAGGAACCCCACCAGATTGCGCAAATCAGGCGTCGCCAGGTGGTAATTGGCTGCCAACAACAGCAGTTTCAGCTGGGGCCGCCCAACCGCCGCCCCCGCTCCATTGCGGGGGCGGTCGGGATCCTGGATCGGCCCTGCGGCGGGCACCGGCAATCGGCGATTCGACGCCACCTTATGGGCCTCTTGGGCAATCCGTGTTGATCTGGCTAGGACTGCAGCAAAGGCTCCCTAGCCATCAGGCCCCCAAGAAGGCACCCCTTCCGATGAGCATGACGCCTGAACCGAATCTAGGTAGTCCTCACCTTCCCTCGCCGCGGTCATCCCGACCCGATGGGGCGGTTCCCAGCCGGATCCAGCTCGACACCAGCCTTCGCCGCTGGTTTGCCCGCAACCTGGGCCTATGGCGTTCGCGCCGCACCTACTTCTTCCCCGATGACGAGGTGATGCGGGTCGACATGCTGCTGCGGGTCGAGAGCTTCAGCCAACCGGTGAAAGGGGATGCGGCCTATCGCTTCACCTGGTGGCCGGAAAAGGAATACGACTTTTTCGAGCGCAAACCCAGCTACTCCCGCGAGGGGACGATGGAGGCCTTTCTCTGCGGCCACCAGCTGCAGCGCAGCGGAAGCTATCTGGATGGTGCCCCCAGCAAGAGTCAGATCCGCCAGGTGGATGAACACGAATTGATGCTCGAATCCCACTACCAAGAGTGGGCCATTGTGGAGCATATCCGTCTCTTGGATCAGGATCGATATCGATCTCGCTCCATCTTTTCCTGGCGTGATGGCGCCCTGGAGATCTCGGAGATGCACCACGAGATCCGGCTGGAGGGGGCTGGCGTACCCCTGGAAGGAGTGGCCTGAATCGCAACCGACCCCCTCGGCAGGCCCCCTCCGATGCAGCAGCATGGTGGGGTCCGAACCAGTTTCCCTTGACCTTCTCCGTTCGCGGTGCCCGGCGCCTTCTGGTGGCACCTCTTGTGGCCCTTCCCCTGTTGCTCGCCGGTGGCGCCGCCCAGGCCGCCCCAGCCACCCCGGCGGAGATGAACCTCTACACCCGCATCGCGGCGGTCAATGTCTGCATTTCCCGCTCCGCCGGAGTTGACTTCGACAAGGCTGTCGCCATCGCCGGCGAGACCATCGCCCAGCTGATCCAGGGCCAGCATCAGGGCCAGATCCAGCAGGTGCCAGGCAAGACCCTCACGATCGAGGAGTTGCGCAAGGGTTCGGTCAATTCGGCCGTACTCGGCGCCGCCGAGATCTGTCCGAAGTCGGTACCGCCCGAAGTGATGAAGAAGGTTGAGGCGGCCCTCAAGCAGGCGGGTGCCAAGGCACCGGCCCCCTCCAAGTAGCCCCGATCCCCATGGCCGCCGTTCAACTCAGCGATTACCGGCCGGCCCCCTTTCTGCTGGAGCGCACCGACCTCACGGTGCGGCTCCATGCCAGCCATGCCCTCGTGGAGGCCAGGCTGACCTTCCTGCCCAACCCCCAGGCCCCGGTCTCGGGGGGGCAGGCCCTGGTGCTGATGGGGGTGGACCTGGATCTGGAGGATCTCCGGCTCGATGGTTCACCCCTGGCGGCCGAGGCATTCGATCTCCAGAGCGATCGGCTCCTGCTGACGGCTCCGCCCCAGCGCCCCTTCGTGCTCGAAAGCCGGGTGCGGATCACGCCCCACACGAACACCACCCTCGAGGGGTTGTACGTGAGCGGAGGCCTGTTCACCACCCAATGCGAACCCGTAGGCTTCCGCCGCATCACCTTCCACCCGGATCGCCCGGATCTGCTCAGTCGCTTCCGGGTGCGGATCGAGGCCGACCGCAGCACCTGCCCGGTGCTGCTCTCCAACGGCAACTGCATCGCCAGCGGGGATCTGCCCGCGGGGCCGGATGGTGAAGGGTCGGGCGCGAGCGGGCGCCACTTCGCCGTCTGGGACGACCCCTTCCCCAAGCCCTCCTATCTCTTTGCCCTGGTGGCCGGCGTGCTTGAGGAGGTGAGCAGCTCCTTCACTACAGCAAGCGGCCGCCCCGTGGCGCTCCGCTTGCACGTGGAGCCCGGGGACGCCCCCTACACCGCGCATGCCATGGCTTCGTTGCAACGCAGCATGGCCTGGGATGAACAGGTGTACGGACTGGAATACGACCTGGATGAATACAACATTGTTGCCGTGCGCCATTTCAATATGGGCGCCATGGAGAACAAGAGTCTGAATATCTTTAACTCCAAACTTGTGCTCGCCGATGCCGAGACGGCAACGGATGCGGAGCTGGAACGGGTGGAAAGCGTGATCGCCCATGAATACTTCCATAACTGGACCGGCAACCGCATCACCTGTCGCGATTGGTTTCAGCTCTCCCTCAAGGAGGGGCTCACCGTGTTCCGCGATCAGTGCTTCAGTGCCGATCAGCACGGTGAGTCGCTGAATCGAATCGACAATGTGGCGATGCTGCGCAACACGCAGTTCCGTGAAGATGCCGGTCCCACCGCCCATCCAGTTCAACCGGATCGTTATGAGGCGATTGATAATTTCTACACCACCACCATCTATGAAAAAGGCTCCGAGCTGATTCGGATGCTCCACAGCCTCTTGGGACAGGAGACCTTCCAGCGCGGCATGGCCCTCTATGTGTCTCGCCATGACGGCAGCGCCGCCACCTGCGAAGACTTCGTGCGTGCCATGGAAGATGCCGCCGCTGGGGATTCCGGGCGAGCGTCGTTCAACTTTGAGCGGTTCCGCCGCTGGTACCACCAGGCCGGCACGCCGGTGCTGCGGATCCAGCGGCACTGGGATGGCACGAACGGCCGCCTGGAGCTGACCTTCCATCAGCACACCCCAGCCACACCGGGCCAGCCCCACAAGGAGCCCCTGGTGATTCCCCTGGCGATCGGCCTGCTCGACCGGGCCGGCGAGCCCCTGCTGCCGCGCCTGGAGGGGGAGGATCCGGCCGCCGCCGCCGCCGCGACCCTGGAGGCCAACCGCTGGGGCCGGGCCACCCGGCTCCTGGTGCTGGAGGAGGCCCAGCAGCATGTCGTGCTTGAGGGGCTGCCGCCCCAGGCCCATCCCCCCGCCCTCTCGCTGCTGCGGCATTTCTCGGCGCCGGTGCGCCTGGAGATCGGCCGGCCGATCGGCGAGCTGGTGCACCTCTTCGCCACCGACAGCGATGCCTTCGCCCGCTGGGATGCCGGGCAGCAGCTGCTGCGCGATGCGGCCCTGGCCCGTGCCGGCGGCCAGGCCGACCATGCCCTTGAGGAGGAGCTGATCGATGCCTTCCGCCGCATTCTGGCCGACCCCTCCCTCTCCGAGGCGAGTCGGGCCGCCCTGCTGGCCCTGCCGGGGTTGGCGGAACTGGAGGAGGCGATGGCCGAGCCCGATCCCCCCGCCCTGTTTGCTGCCCTGCTCGCCCTCCAGCGGCGCTTCGGCGAAGCCCTGGCCGAACCCCTGCAGCACGCGCAGGAACGGATCACCCCCCAGTGGCCCCTGGCCTGGCCGGAGGGCAACGGCGACCGGAGCCTCACGGGCCTGATCTGGACCTGGCGGGTAGCCGCCTCCGATCCTGGCGCGATCGCCGCCGCCCGCGCCGCCGTGGAGGGCAGCTCCATGACCCTGGCGCGGGCCGGCCTGCGGGCTCTCCAATGCCATGCCCTGCCGGAGCGGGAGACGGCCCTCGCCGCCTTCCATGACCGCTGGCGGACCAAGCCTGTGATCCTCGATGCCTGGTTCGCCCTCGAGGCCTCCGCCCCCTTTGCCGATGGGCTGGAGCGGGTGGAGCGCCTGCTGGCCCATCCCTGCTTCGATCCGATGGCCCCCAACTCGGTGCGGGCGGTGCTCGGCGGACTAGCCGGCAATCCCCCGGTCTTCCATGCCATCGATGGCCGTGGCTATCGCTTTCTCGCCGACCGCATCGCCGAGCTCGACAGCCGCAATCCGATCACGGCCTCGCGGCTCGCCAAGGTCTTCTGCCGCTGGCGCAGCTACGGCGAACTGCGTTCCGCCCGCATGGCCGAAGCCCTTGAGCACCTGGCCGCTGCCCCCCTGTCTCCCAATACCCAGGAAGTGGTGAACCAAAGCCTCATGGGCGGCTGAGGCTTCTCCTCAGCTTGATGGGGCCTGGGTAGCCGCCGTCACCGGCGGTGCTGGACACCACGTCGTGGGGAGCTGAATGCTTCAGGGGAAGGGGCTCACTCCGGCAGGGGTGGTGGGGGCGGCGGCAGCGGTCGTCGCCACACATTGCGCGGGGGCCGCAGGGGTTGGGGGTTGCCGCTGTTCGCCGAGGGCAGCGGCGGGGGCATCAAGAAGGTGGGTGGGGCCGGCCGGAAAGGGACCGTGGCGCCCCCCTGACCCGCACCGAAAATGGCATTGTGGAGTTGGGCGAAGGTGGCGCGGCGGTAGGGCCCTCCCTCCCTGCCGGCATAGGTTCCCCAAAGACCTTCCCAATAGAAATAGATCACGCCATGGCCCCGCTGGGCCGCCAGCTGAACCTTCTGGCTCAGGTTCTCCATGCTAGTGGTGCGGGTACCGAAACCAGCCAGGATGCCGATCTCCACCGGAATCCCCCAGGTCCGTGCCTTCACGAGGGCTGGCTGGTCAAGATCGTTGGCAAATCCGGTGATCGAATAGGCGTAGTTCTGCACCACTAGGTCGTCGATCAGTCCCCCTAGCGCCCAGAGCTCCCAATCCTGCACTGGTTGTAGGCGAAACGGAAGGGCCCCGGCGAGAGGCTGATCACGATGCGCCGCTGGCCTGAAGCCTTCTGGAGACTGGCGCGTAGTTCCCGCAGCAGGGCGGTGAGCTGTTGGCGCCGCCAGCGCATCCAAAAGCGGTCGTTCGGATCAAGGGGAGGGTCCTGGCCCGTTTGGGCCCGGTACAGGGCCCGGGTGGTGTCGTCGTAGCCCAGTTCCACCGGCCAGGCGAAATGGTCGTCGAGCTGGATGCCAGCCACGCCGCAACGTTGGACAATCTCGGTGATCAGGCCGATGAAGCGTGCGCGGACGCCGGGATGGGCCGGGTTCAACCAGACCCGAAGATCCTTCAACGGCGAGGTGGCCAAGCTGGCGCCATGCATCGCGAACAGGGCACTGCCATCGGAGCGGCGCAGCACCCAGTCGGGATGCTGACGCACCACCTCAGCATCACCCGGTTCCATCAGGCCGTATTCAAACCAGGGCACCACTTGCATGCCACGGCGCCGGGCCGACTCGGTGAGCCGGCAGATGGGATCGAAATCGGCATTGGCCTGAGCCAGGGCCGGTTCGATCGGGGCCCAGCGACTGCGGTGGAACGTGGCGCCCCGGCTCCAGACATTGGGATAAAGGGTGTTGAATCCCGTGGCCGCCAGTGCCTCCACCGCCGCGTCAATCCGGGCCGGGTCGTAATAAAGAGGGCTTGGGCTGTTGGTGAGCCAGACCCCCACCCGCCGTTCCCCAGAAGCCGGACCTTCACCCGCCAGGGTGCGGGTGCCACCTCCCCCGAGGCTGCCCACCAGCTGGACAATCGTGGAAACCACCAGCGTGAGGCTCACCGGCAAGAGCCGCTTGAGGTGGGCGTGGCGCCGCAGCGGCGCCAGCTGCACTGGCGTTGACGGGGGATCGGAACCGTTCACGCAGCCCGGTTCAGCGGAACATCGAACTCACGGAGCTCTCCTCATGAATCCGCCAGATGGCCTCACCAAGCATTTTGGCCACGGAGAGCACCCGGAGCTGGGGGAAGCGCCGTTCCGGCACCATTGGGATGCTGTTGGTCACCACCACCTCCTCGAACAGGCCTGGTTCGGAAAGCCGCTCCACAGCGGGAGGGGAGAACACCGCGTGGGTGGCGCAAGCCAGCACCCTGGCCGCTCCGCGTTGGCGGAGTAGTTTGGCCCCCTGGCAGATGGTGCCGCCGGTATCGATCATGTCGTCGATGAGGACGGCAGTTTTGCCGGCCACATCCCCAATCACCGTGAGACTTTCAGCCACGTTGTGGCCACTGCGGCGCTTATCGATGATGGCCAAGGGAGCATCGTGCATCTGCTTGGCGAAGGCCCGAGCCCGGGCTACGCCACCGACATCGGGTGACACCACCACGACCTCATCGAGATTCCTAGAGCTGATGTAATCCACGAGCACGGGAGAGCCGTAGATGTGGTCACAGGGAATGTCAAAATAGCCCTGGATCTGCGAGGAGTGGAGATCCATGGCCAGCACCCGATCCACCCCCGACTTCACCAGGAGGTTGGCGACCAGTTTGGCCGTGATCGATTCCCGACCTGCCGTTTTTCGGTCGGCTCGGGCGTAGCCGTAATAAGGAACCACCGCGGTGATCTGCCGAGCCGAGGCGCGCCGACAGGCATCCACCATGATCAGCAACTCCATCAGATGGTCATTGACCGGAGCGCAAGTGGGCTGGACGAGAAACACATCACAACCCCGGATCGATTCCTGGATCTGGATGTAAAGCTCCCCATCGGCGAAGCGCTTGATCACGCGAGGCCCAACCGGAACACCGAGGTAGGCGCCGATCTCGCGGGCCAACTCGGGATTGGAGTTGCCGCTGAACAGCCTGAGGCGGCGCGTGTCCGGCACATGAATGGCCTGGGCTTCGCCTGGTTCCACCCGTTCTGCGGTCGAGAAAGTGGTCACGGCGAACGCGATCGAAGCGGCGCAACACCGATGGTAGGGGTGTGCCGGCCCCTACGGGTCGTGAATCCCCTCCTGAGTCGTGGTTAGCATTGTTTCTAATGAGGCTGCCCAGCCGGCGCCCCCGTCCGCTGAGGCCCCCCTCCAGCCCCGGCTGGTGCTGGTGTCCCTCGGCACCCCCTCCGATCCCACTGCCCCCGCAGCGCTCCTCCCGGCGGTGGCGCAGCGACTCTCCGAAGCCACCGGGATACCGCTGCGTTTGATCCCGCAGCCCCACTCGCCGCCCGAGGCCCTGGCGGACCTGCTGATGGCGTCCGGTCCGTGGCTCGCTCCCCTACCCCTCGATCCCGGCCTTGCCATGGCGCAGGGCAGCTGGGCGGAGACCCTCGGGGCCTGGCGTCAGCCGACTCTGCTGGTGGTGGACCAGGGCCAGCTCCTCACCGGCATTCCTGCCGCCGCCACGGCCCTGCTCGAGCGCTGGTCCGTGCCCCTTCTGGGGCTGATCCAGTGGGAAGGCCGATGGGACGCCTCGGCCCGGCGCCGAGATGGGCTTCCCTGGCTAGGTCAGCTCGGAGAAGCGGATGGGCCGGATCCCGATGCCGACCCTGTCGCTGTGCTGCGTCTGAGCTGGAGCCAATGGAGGAATCGGCTGGCCTGAGGGGTCAGGGTGCCTTCCAGAGCGCCTGACCGGGCGGGACGTCGAGCTGGCGCAGGCCGTCGAAGTCCTTGTTGGCCGGTTTGAGCGGCAGCCGCGTGAACTGGATCGGCCGCTGGTCGTCGAGGCCGGCCGCCAGCAAGCTGAGACTTTCCCGGGCCGTGAGGTTCGTTTCCACCTGGCCCTGAAGATCGCGCAGCAGATCCGGAAGCTGGGCCACCTGCTCGGGGTGACCGAAACGCTCTCGCAAGCCGCTTTCCACCAACTGGTGGTCGATGCGGCGGCCGGAGTCGCCGAGGCCGGGATCGCGAAAGCGCACGAGCTGTTCCACCTGGTTGCCGTTGAGGCGTTGCAAGCCGCTCTGGAGATCGATGCGGTACTTCTGGGCTTTGTCCTGGTAACGCATCACCTGCGGAGGGCTTAGTTCCAGCCCACCCACCCGATCCACAATGCGGCGCAGGGCTGAGCGGGGAACCACCAGATAGCGGTCGGGCCGCGGGGGTTCCAGACCCACCAGCTCCCGAACCACCGTGGCGGTAAGAGCCACTCCGCCGCGCCCGTAGAGGGAGCCGAGCCCCGCCGGCTCGGACGAGCCGGGAACCCTCACCGCCAGCTCCACAGGGAGATTGAGAACCTGGAGGGGACCCTTGGGATTCACCCGCACCAACAAAAGGGCATCGGCTGCGGGAGACCCAGCCGGGGCGGCATGGTTCACGGCATCACCGATCCGCTCGCCATCCAGTCCGATCACCAGCACGGTGATCGCCCGCTTCGGTTTCTCCGCCAGGATGGCGGGGGTGATCTCGAGGCTGTCAATGCCGGCCCGGTCGGGTTCGCGCCAGACCCATCCCAGGAGGATGGAACCGGCCAGGGCTCCCAGGCCAAGCAGTCCTGCGGTGATCAGGTTCTCCGACGTCAGCCGCGGCAGCTTGGGCCATGGCAAAGCGGGAAGAGCGGCTCTACCGAAGCTCCAGCGGGCCCGACCGGAGTCGCGGCTTCGGCTCGAGGCTGGGGAGGATGATCGTGAATCCCGGCGGGCAGGCATGGAGCCGGTGAAGGCCAGTTGATTGGCCACTCTGACCCAGCGATGGTCCGCAAGTCCCGCCCGGGGACCGATAGGTTGAGGTTTGTGGTGTTCCGCCGGCCCCCCTTTGTCCGCCGCCCTGTCCGCGTCCCAGCCCCCGGCCTTGCCCCACGAGCGGGCACGGCCCCTCCCTCCCGGCAGCACCTATCCGGCGAAGGATCTCTGCAGCCAGTGCGGCCTTTGCGACAGCCGCTGGGTGGCCTATGTGCGCAGCTCCTGCGCCTTTCTTGAGCAACGTTTCGAGGCGATGGAGCTCAAGGCCCATGGCCGCACGCGCAACCTTGACGACGAGGACGAGCTCTACTTCGGCGTTCAACAGCGCATGCTCAGCGCCCGGCTCGCGGCTCCGATCGAGGGCGCCCAGTGGACCGGCATTGTGAGTCGCCTCGGTGTGCGGGCCTTGGAGAGCGGCCTGGTGGACGCGGTGCTGTGCGTGCAACAAAGCTCTGAGGATCGGTTCACCCCTGTGCCCGTGCTGGCCCGCACCCCCGCCGAGGTGCTGGCGGCCAGGGTGAACAAACCCACCCTCTCCCCCAACCTGCGGGTGCTGGAGCAGCTTCCCGGCAGCGGCATCCGACGGCTGCTCGCCATCGGTGTGGGTTGCCAGGTGCAGGCTCTGCGGGCCGTTGAGGCCACCCTTGGGCTCGAGGAGATCTATGTGTTGGGTCTGCCCTGTGTCGACAACGTGAGTCGCCAGGGTCTGCAGACCTTCCTCAACAGCGCCAGCCGCTCTCCCGATACGGTGGTCCATTACGAGTTCATGCAGGATTTCCGCATCCACTTCCGCCATGCCGACGGCAGCGCGGAGACGGTGCCCTTCTTCGGCCTGGACACCCCCGCGCTCAAGGATGTGTTTGCCCCCAGCTGTCTGAGCTGCTTTGACTACACCAATGCCGGTGCGGATTTGGTGGTGGGCTACATGGGTGCCGAATTCGGCCGCCAGTGGGTCACCGTTCGCAATCCGCGCGGCCAATTGCTCCTGGATCTCATTGAGGCCGAACTCGACACCGCGGCGGTCACCAGCCGGGGCGACCGCCGGGCCGCCGTTCAGCAGGGCATCGGCGCCTACGACAAGGCCGTGAAACTGCCTCTCTGGCTGGCCGAAGTGATCGGCTTTTTCGTGCAGCGCTTCGGGCCCAAGGGCCTGGAGTACGGCCGCTTCTCGATCGATTCCCACTTCACCCGCAATGCCCTGTGGCTGCAGCGCCACCACCCGGAGCTGGTGGAACGGCACATCCCCGCTTTCGCCCGCCGCATCGTGGCCCGTTACACCCTGCCGACACCGTGAGCTCCTCAGGCCGTGACTGCGGCGTGTTGCTCCACCCCACGGTCTTTCCCGGCACCCCCGGCAGCGGTACCTTCGGGGCCTTCGCCCGCTCCTGGATCGATCTGCTGGGCCTTGAGGGCGTGGGGGTGTGGCAGATCCTTCCCCTGGCACCCACCGATGGCACCGGCTCCCCTTACAGCTCCCCGAGCGGATCCGCCCTCAACCCCTGGCTGCTCGATGCGGATGATCTGCTCGCCGACGGCCTGATCAGCCCCGACGACCACGCCCAGCTCCCCTCCGGATCCGCAGCATCGCTTGATCTGCCCCTGGCCACGGCCCGGGCCGAGGCGATCGCCGCTGCCCTGGCCCGCCACTGGCCCTCCCAGGACTCTGGCCGGCAGCAGGCCTTCCGACGCTGGCGGCGCCAGCAGCGCTCTTGGCTTGATGACCATGCACTGTTCATGGTTCTCCGCCGCCAGCAGCAGGGCCGACCCTGGTGGGAGTGGCCCGAACCCCTGGCGCGGCGGAATCGGCGGGCCCTGGCCGTCATCGTTCGGGACCGCCAACAGGAGCTGCTAGCCGAGGCCCTCTTGCAGTGGCAGCTCCAGGAGCAATGGCAGGCCCTACGGCAGCGGGCCCGCCAGCGGGGCGTGCGGCTGCTGGGTGATCTGCCCTTCTACGTTGCCCACGACAGCGCCGATGTGTGGCGTCGGCCCGGCCTGTTCACCGTGGGTCCCGATGGGCTGCTGATCAGCCAGAGCGGCGTGCCACCGGACTACTTCTCTGCCACCGGCCAGCTCTGGGGCACGCCGGTGTATCGCTGGTGGCGTCACTGGATCGGGGGATTCCGCTGGTGGCTGGAGCGCCTTGACCGACAGCTTGACCTCTTTGACCTGCTGCGCCTCGACCATTTCCGCGCCCTCGAGGCCTTCTGGTGCGTACCGGGGGGCGACCAGACCGCCGAGCGAGGGGTGTGGGTCACTTCGCCAGGGGGCCCGTTGCTGGAGTTGCTGCGCCGCCGCTGTCGCCGCCGGGGACGCCTGCTGCCCGGGGGGATCCTGCCGTTGATTGCGGAGGATCTCGGGGTCATCACCCCACCCGTCGAGGCGCTGCGGGACCGCTTCGCTCTCCCGGGCATGAAAGTGCTTCAGTTCGCCTTCGATGGCGCGGCCGACAACCCCTATCTGCCCGCCAACTACGCCGGCCACCGCTGGGTGGTGTACACCGGCACCCATGACAACGCCACCAGCCGCGGCTGGTGGGACAGCCTCGATCAGGACTCCCGGTGGCGCTTCGCGGCGCTGGTGGGCGGAAGCGTGCATTCCCCCTCCTGGCAGTTGCTGGAGCTAGCCCTTGCTTCTAGTGCCGATCTGGCGGTGGTGCCGGTGCAGGACCTGCTGGAGCTGGACGATGGGGCCCGCTTCAATACCCCGGGTACCGCTTCCGGAAACTGGAGCTGGCGTCTCCATCTCCCCCTTGAGCGTCTGGCCGGGGCGGTGCAGGGCTACGGCGCCATGGCCGCCCGCTATGGCAGGGCTCCGGCGGATCCGGACCAGGGCTGAGCTCCCGGCTCTTCACGGGGGCGAAGGAGCTGGAGAGGGCCCTTCGCCGGGGAGAGGGGTGGACTGGGGGGATGGAACGGCGTAGCGCCCTCCTCCGCCAGGTAGGGGCGCCAGCACCGCTCCCCGCCAGCGCACCGCTGCCCCCGGGTTGTCCGGGCTGAGGGTCAGACGGAAGGGGGGCAGCACGGGGAGGGCGAGCTCCCCTTCCACGCCGTTGAGGGTGGTGGCGCCGCTTCGGCTGCTGCGGATCTCCACCCGGGTTGGGGTTGGAGTCGAGAGGTTCAGGATGCCCAGGCTGAGGTCGGGCCCACTGGAGCGGGTTTCCTTCCGAAGCAGGCGCAGGCCCTGTCCAGAAGAGGCCTGGCTGATTGGCCGCAGATCCGGGAAGGCCTCCAGCAGCTCGGCGTCCGCCCGGCCAGCAGCTGCGGCGGCCGCCGCCGAATCCTTCAGGGGAGGCAGGGGATGGGTGCTGTGGAACCCGCGGGAGGCCAGGTGGAATTGTTGGAGGTTCAGCAGATGGATCAGCCCGAGGATGAGGAGGGCATAGAGCAGGGTGGCCTGCCAGCTCGTGAACACATCGATCGAACCCGGGGTAAACCGCCGTAGCCGTCTTTCACCGCCTGGACCTTCGTGGAGTCGCCTCGGGTTGCTCGGCACCACAGGCTGGAGGCTCCCGGCAGGCATCGCCAGGTGGCGCTCCAGCAGGGGAATCATCGTGCGCAGGTAGGTCGGTTCCGGCAGACGATCGCGCCAGCCCCGCTCAAGGGCCTCCAGCACCGCGGTGCTGATGCGGGTCTCCTGGGCCAGCTGGCGCAGGCCAAGCCCCCGGGCTTCCCGGGCCAGGCGCAACTGCCGGCCCGCCTCCTGAAGGGGATCGAGCTCAAGGGGGTCGCGGCTGGCGGTTTCCGCCATTCCCGGAGCGGCCAGGGGCAGCCGCAGGCGCCGGGCCAGCCTGGCGGCGACGGAGGGCAGGGGCGGAACCAAGGAAGCCAGCCGGAGGGGCCCCATCAGTTTGGGGCAAGGACTTCGCCGGGGGGCACCGGACGCCAGCAGCCTTCAGGCAGGTCGGCGAGCAGAAGGGCGCCGATCGCCACGCGTTTGAGGTCGAGAACTGGGTGGCCGAGCCGTTCTGCGGTCCGGCGGATCTGCCGGTAGCGGCCCTCCAGCATCACGAGTTCCAGCCTGGTGTTCGCCCCCCTGGCTTCGAGCCGCCGAATCCGCACCGGCTGGCAGGGTTGGGCATCAAGGGGGATCCCGGCGGCCCAGCGCTGCAGGGTGGCGGGCTCCGGCTGCCCCTCCACCCAAATCCGGTAGGTGCGGGGATGGCCGTAGCGGGGATGGGTGAGCCGTAGGGTCAGGTCCCCGTCGTTGCTGAGCAACAGAGCTCCGCGACTGTCGGCATCGAGCCGGCCCACTGGATGGAGCCCCTGGCCCCGTCGCAGTTCCGGCGGCAGCAGATCCAGCACGGTGGGTCTTCCCTGCGGATCGTGGCAGGTGGAGAGCACCCCGACCGGCTTGTGGAGCAGCAGGGTGAGCGAGGCGGGGCGTGGATTGAGGGGACGTCCGTCGATGCTGATCTGATCGTGGTCTGGATTCGCCCTCTGCCCCAGGCTCGCGGTGCGGCCGTTCAGGCGCACCCGGCCCTGCCGCAGCAGCTCCTCGGCCCGGCGGCGGGAGCAGACCCCAGCGGCGGCGATCAGCTTCTGCAGCCGTTCGGCTCCGGCCTGATCGGGTTCTGGAGCAGGAAGCATGAACCCGGCCGCGAAGGTCGCCTCCAGTTTCCCGCGGCGGACGCTCCGCAATGGGGCCACGGCCCGGTGCCGCCGGATGGACGGCGAGGTCCCGGTCCAGGTCGGATCGACTCCGGGAAAGGGTGGTAAATTTCGAAACCAAAGGGTTTCTTAACCCCCATCCTCCGCCCGCCGCCGCCGTTCTCGCGATGCCTTCCGTGACCCTGGCCGGTACCGCCCTGCCCTCGATCGACGGCGACCTGGTGCGCTCCTACCTGCGGGACATCGGCCGGGTGCCCCTGCTGAGCCATGAGCAGGAGATCACGTTGGGTCGTCAGGTGCAGGAGCTGATGGCGCTGGAGGAGCTGCGGGAGGAGCTCACGATGCGCGCCGGTGGTGAGGCGCCCAGCGACGCGCAGCTGGCCGAGGCCGCCGACCTCTCGCCTGCCCAGCTGAAGCGCCGTCTGCAGGGGGGCCGCAGGGCCAAGGAGCGGATGGTGGCGGCGAACCTGCGGCTGGTGGTGAGCGTGGCGAAGAAGTACACCAAGCGGAACATGGAGCTCCTGGACCTGATCCAGGAGGGCACGATCGGTCTGGTGCGGGGTGTGGAGAAGTTCGACCCGACGCGGGGCTACAAGTTTTCCACCTATGCCTATTGGTGGATCCGCCAGGGGATCACCCGGGCGATCGCCGAGAAGAGCCGCACGATCCGGCTGCCGATCCACATCACCGAAACCCTGAACAAGCTCAAGAAGGGCCAGCGGGAGCTGAGCCAGGAGCTGGGCCGGACCCCCACGGTGAGCGAGCTGGCGGTGGCGGTGGAGCTGCCGGAGGAGGAGGTAAAGGATCTGCTCTGCCGGGCGCGGCAGCCGGTAAGCCTGGAGACGAAGGTGGGCGACGGGGAGGACACGGAGCTGCTGGATCTGCTGGCCGGCGAGGGGGCAGGTCCCGAGGAGATGGTGGCGGTGGAATGCCTCAAGGGCGACCTGCGGGCGCTGCTGGAGCAGCTGCCGGAGCTGCAGGGACGGGTGTTGCGGCTGCGCTACGGGATGGAGGGCGATGAGCCGATGAGCCTCACCGGGATCGGTCGCATCCTTGGCATCAGCCGGGATCGGGTACGCAATCTCGAGCGGGATGGCCTGGCCGGCCTGCGCCGTGTCAGTGCCGCGGTCGAGGACTATGTAGCCAGCTGATGGCGAGGACGGCATGGCTTCCGATGGTGCGCTGAGGGATCCCGGCGAGGCTTCCCTTGAGGGGTCGATGGAGGTAGTGGAGCTGTTCCCCCGCTACCTGCTCAAGGGCCAGCTGCCGGATGCCCTGCTCAGCGACCTTCAGGCCATGGCGGCGGCGGTGCTTGCCGATCCCGAAGCCCATCCCGATGCCGCACCAAAACTGGCGGGCCAGCTGTCCCTGCAACGCGAATTGGGTCCCCAGCAGCCCGCCGCCGCCGAGCTCTGCCGCCCGGTGATC
>Ga0209088_10001499_pt1 | contig 15059 bp, 20 predicted proteins | sample S_140625_EF_Meta_FD_187324 | JGI IMG/M metagenome (GOLD analysis project Ga0209088, IMG submission 187324) | Freshwater microbial communities from Lake Simoncouche, Canada to study carbon cycling - S_140625_EF_MetaG (SPAdes) (version 2) | ecosystem: Environmental > Aquatic > Freshwater > Lake ... | reverse complement strand
GTCATTTGCGATGCGTATAAAAAATCGTTTATTGCTTTCTCTCTGTTTTGTTTTGCGTTTGCAAGTTTTCTGTTTCGGTATGTTGCTCCTCGTGCTGAGTTGCATGGTTTACAACTGGCAACGTATCCGTCTTCTATGCTTCCGCCTTTGTCATGTTCAACGAGGTGGTCGAGTTCTGTTGCTTTGTTTTTCTTGCACCAATGGCAAGGGGGGGAGTCTCTGAGTAGTTCTGTTCGCGCGGCCTTGTATGTCTGTGTGTCGTGTTCGGTTTGTTTGCGTGTCATCTCACGCGCTCCGCTTGTGCTAGCGCGGCGTAAACGCCTTGCTGTTGGTGTTGGTTGGTTATGCCGGCGGTCGGGTTCATGTTGTCTCTTTCGTTGTTTGTTAACTGTATGTCATCTGCAGGTCAAGAGACGTGTGAATGCTCCACCCACCAGATTGCCCATCCTGGTACCCAATTGCATTCAGCTGATTATGTTTACAGCTCGCCTCGATGCTTTGCCCGTTTCATTTCGTCTTGCATGATTCGGGGCGCACCGATCTACCCACGTTTCCGTGTGTCACCAACTGCCGTGCGAATGGCTTAGGTCGTGCTACTAGCCGATTGTTTATGCTCTGGGATTGCTGAGAGTGTAGAGAATGTACTCCATATCGCTGGGCTTCCAAACCGCTGCATGACAGCCCGCCATCTCACAAGCGTTTAACCAAATCTTTTGTCCAGGCGTCAACTTGCCTTTCTCAGCTTTCAACTCAATCACCAACGGCCGTCCGCCTTGGAATGGGTGCACCATGAACAGATCAGGAAAACCAGCGTCACCTTGGACGTTTGTCATCCAGCGTCCTCGACTGTTTTGTGCCGGCAGATCATGATGAACTAACCAGCCGTAGCGTTTAGCGATGTTTATGACCATGTCTTTGAACACGGCTTCGCTCATCGTGGTGTCGGCTTTCATTAAAGCGATGCCATCCAAATCTTGTCAGCCAGATGATTTATTGCCCACCTAATCTTTTGCTCGGCTTCATTCTGTTCTTTTGTTATTAGCGGATATAAGGCTTGCAAGCGTTCTACCGCGCTAATGAGTTCATCCAATGTCATGGCTTCTCCTTTATACAGACGAGCAGAGTTGCCCATACACCGAACACGATTCCAATAATGTTGAATGATGCATAGATCATTGCGGAACCTTCTTCTCTAAGAACACGCCTAATGCGTATGCACTTAAGAAGCCTGATAGCCATGCGCCAACCAATGCGATCATTTGAGTCGCTCAATGATCTTGGATGCTTCGTGTGATTTAAGCAGCTCTAATACCGCTTCATCGCTATTCAATTCGCGCTGTATTAACTCCAAGAGTCGAAGATCATCAAACCCGCCGTCCTTAGCAAGTTTCTTGATGTAACCGATTTGCTTCGGTGTGGCAAATGTGCCTGTTGGAGTGTGTGATGAAGCCCCGGACGGAGTGGAGAACGCGTGACCTGCGCTGGGAATCTCCGCCCGGGACACCTTGGACATTTCCTCACGGCTTGGACGTTTGCCATGGGTTGCATATCCACAATTTGCAAGTGCACGACCGATCGCGCTTGTCTCACAATTCTCCACGAACGAGGTTGAGTTCACGCCGCGGTCTGATCTAATCTCTTGTGCATATCCTGTTGCTGTCGGCACGGTCTCAGAGTTCTTAAAATATATTTCGGCGCGGAACACACAACTGTCACCGTCATAACTCATCATCGTGGTCTCAACTCGCGCACCTGGTCCATGTTCAGCCCAGAAGCGAACGAGGCGATCCTCAACTGTTTCGTAGTTGCTTAGGTCAAATCCCATTAGGCAACCGTCCAAACGATTGCGAGCGTTCCTGTGTCTGTTTTGCGTCGCTCATTAGAGTCTTTTACTAGACCCATCTCTTGGAGTTCTTGCCGGCGCTTAGCGGCACTTGAGCGCAAGATCCCGCAATGCTCACCGATCTCGTAATCGGTAGCGGTCTTTAAGTCATGTAATGCGAGTAGTACTTTGTCACGTTGTGATGGTCCGCGCTTTGAAGCAGATCGTGCTGCTTTACGTGATGTGTCAAAGTCTGTCGCGCGATGCAATTGCTCTGCTGGTTTGATTTGGTTAACAGAAACATGCCAACCAGCGAGGCCGATTGACGTTGTAAAAAGTTCATCTTGCATGTCGGGATTCTTTCTATTAATCGGGTTTAACTTGTCCACCAAGTTCTTCTATTGCCAAAGTAACACACTCTGCATAGCCATCGTTGCCACTCAACTGAAAGTCAATACGCATGTTTCGTAGGCCGCGGATCAAGTGATCTTCGCGGTACTTTTTTGGTGCGTGGCTGGGTCGCGCAATTTCGTCCAGCAAACTAAACATCGCCATTTGATGCTTGATATTCCCTGCTTCAAGGATGAGCGCTCGAGTTTCCTCGGATAACTCTCCTTGATTCCATGCAACGCCTTCGCTCATTTTGTCCCCCATGGCCCCCAGCCAAAGCCGTAACGCTCCACGCCGTAATTATAAATTTCTAATCCTGCTTGGAGATTAACAACGGGGTGTAACAGATCTTTAGGTCGCGCAATAATGCCTTTGGCGATCAGCCATTTGTGCCAAGAGCCGTTGATCTGGAGTAGGCCGCGCGAACCACCGTGCGGGTCTTTGCGGTTTATTGCGTTTGGTGTGCAATTCGATTCGCGTTTCATGATGGATTCAAGGACGATGCGCTGATCGGCAGGCCAACCAAGGTTCACGCCGAGCGCTGACAACTGTTCGCAGGCTGACGTGTAGGGGTCAATGTAGATCGTTGAGCTGGTCGTCGTGGTTGGCTCAATGATGTAATCACGCGCCACGGGCACAGGGTTAGGTTGCTCTGAGAGGGCGCTAGGAGCCCCTAGGAGCGAGGCAAATCCCCATATGGCAGAGATAATCCCTGCGATGAGTTTTGGGGCGGTTAGTTGCATGATGAATATCCTTTCGTCGGGACTAACGACCCTAGACAGCCTGGGTGGCTATTGCAAGGATTTCGCTTTACGCCACTCCAAAACCAATGCTGGTATGACATCGGCGTTAAAACAGTTGACGTGCCAAGGCTCAGAATCCAGTTCCCAGCTGAACCCGTAGTCCAGCGCGGTTGCAGCCATGAACTCCAGACGCGCACCAGATGCCTCACTCACATCTACCGAGATCCCCCAATTGTGGTGTGATGATCCGGGTTGCGCGATTGGTGCTTTGCCGGGTTTCAAATACCAATTTTGGCCCTTGTAGACGCGAGGCTTAACCCCTGCGATTGGTGCGGTGGTCATGCGATCATTCCATGCAATCGTCTGGGTGGCAAGTGATCGGTAGCAGTCGTTCGCGCTGGTCGGCTTGAATGTTTTGATGCCTTCAGCAAACGCGCGATCACGCCAAGCAAGCCAACAATGGGCAGCTGCATACAACAATTTGCCGTAAGGCTTTACCTCGACAAGCATGTTGTTTGGTATTTCGCCTGCCTGACAATGCGCGACGATGCGCGGCAAGATGACTTTACGCTTGTGGGGTACGGCCAAAGCCGGCGTCTTTCTTGTTTACCCAGCGCATGATCGGCGGAATAAGCGCGGCTATCGCACCCTTTGCATAATCTTTTGGGTCAGTCGTACCTGTTGAATAGACAGCAACTAACGCGCCAACTAGCGAACGTGCATAACTTGCAAGCATTGCTTTATCGGTGGTTTTCAATGTGACCATCAATCTTTTGTTCTATTCGACCCAAGGTTTGGTGTACTTGCCCGTGGTCTTTTTTGTTGTCGTGGCCCATTTTGCTGATGAGCGCAACGACCACAGCGAAACCACCACCGATGAAAGCAACCAAAATTTGAGGCGCCATGACATTACGAAAGCAGCGCCAAAAGTTCGTCGTTAGTGAGACCCAGTTTTTCTAAAACTTTCGCTTTTTTCTTTTGCAAAGCCTCAATCTTTTTGTTGAATGTTTCAGTTTCGGCTTGTGCTTGTTCCCATGCAGCGACCTCGTCTGGAGTTGCTTCGCGGTCCACGCCGTTGTCGTTAATTTTCATGCTGTTTTCCCGTATCCGTAAATGGCATATGTGCCTGTTCCAGTAGTGAATGAAAGTGCTACACCGTCGTACGCGGTTGACACGTTATGGGAGCCCCAATAATTCCACGCGTTTGAGACCGCTGGGTTTTGGTGGCTTTTTACATAAATTGAAGTCGGCGCTGCTAACTGTGGACCGTAAATTTCAATTGGGATGATGACGTTGTTTCCAACTGAACCGCAAGCAAACGAGGCTGCGGCGGAAGTCAAAGCGCCTGTGACTGTTGCACCTGAGAGAGTTAGGGCTTGATAGTTGTAGCTCGCTGCCGAGGCCACACCACCAGTCCTAAGCTGCAGGGTGGCTGAACCTGACACGGTGGTCAAGTTAACCAACATTAAATAGTTCGTGTAGGTACTAGTGAAAACGCTGTCAGCAGTAAAACTTGAAACTGCGCTAAATGCGGTTTCGGATTTCACGCAAGTCAAACCCTGACCTGTAGATGATTTAGCGTCTGGGAAAAATATCGCTGCGGATGCAGTAGAAAAATACAGGATTCCTGATGCGTATTGTGTGAGCGCCAAAGACCCTGCGGTGCTAACAGTTGCAGTCCCGGCGGTAATCGTGCACGTACCAGCACCGATGCTTGTAATTCGAAGTGTGTCGCCAGCAGTAAACAAAGCCGTGTTCACCGTGACCGTCGTGGCCGTTGCAGCGTTCATTGTGATATGTGTGCCGGCGTCGGCAGCTGCAAGTGTGTATGAGGCGGTTTTGGCGCTGACTGTCCAGTTGTAATCGTTGGCCTGCAACGAGGTCATTTGGGCGCTGGTGAGTACTTGCCCTGTGCTGAAGGTTTGCTTTGCCATATTGTCTCCTAGGTTAGTGGGTTATGCGAGGCCGTATGTGGTATCGCCTAAAGCGGATCCTGTGCCTGATGTGTTGAGGCCCCAGACGGTTGTTGAGGTGGATGTGTCGGCGGTTCCGTCCCATGCTTGGAATGTGAGCGTGTAATCGGTGTAGGCGTCTTTGTAAGTTCCGTCAAAATATGAGAGTGCAGTCCCTGAGTTTTCTAGAAGCAAGGCGTCCATATAAATCAAATCACTAATAGACGGACTGAGTACTTGCATGGTTGGTCTCGCACCGTTTGCACCAACGGGTGCAACGCCAGTCACGGTAAATCGTGTAAACCCAGATGTTGAGGTTGTTGACGTTGTTCCAACGGTGTTTGATATAAAAACTGCACCGTTAAACCATCCAATATAAACACGGAAACTTCGTGCAACTGATGACCTTACATAAACCGAAAACGTGTAAGTCTGTCCAGCAACCACGCCAGTCACGATTCCAGCATTTGTGTCAGTTGCTACTGCAGCAATGATTTCTGTTCTTGCCGAATATGTACCTGCATAAGCAAAAGTTGAAGATTGGGTAAGAGTTCCGCCAGACGCCCACCCGCTTGTTGACACTTCAACGCTTGGGTTGGTAATTAAGTTGGTGCGGGTGGTTGTGGTTGTGTAATTACCCAAAACCCATTGCAAATAGGTTGACGCAGGGCCCGTATAAATAGTGACCACATGACTCTCAACCGTGATGCTGTGACTAATCCCCTCAACAAACAAATACTCGGTCACCGTTTGCGGAACCACCCCAGCAGGGAACGTCTTAGTTACCGCGATCTGCTGACCAATCTCCAGGTTTGCAACAATGTTCTTGTTCGCATCAGACAACGTGTTCAGAGATATAGCCAGGTTGCTAAACCAGTATGCCGGCACGGAACGGATGAGGTATTGGGCTAATGCTCCAGCGTCCGCGATCGTTGCCAAAAGGGTAATAACGATAGGGGTTTCTTGTATTCCGAAAGTATCAACGCTGTTTTCGTCTGTTGCCGTGGCATAGGTCGTTTGAGGTGTTGGGTCTAGCGCGGTTGGCGCAGCTGGTGCAATTGCCACGTTGACTGTGTTGACCACCGATTGGCTGGTCTCTTGGAAATAGTTGCGGTTAACAGAGTTAGATGTTGCAAAACTATCTGGTAGAGATGCGATGCGTTCTGCGATTCCTATGGTGTAATCAGGCATGTTCTTAACTGTTCGCTATGTCAAAGGTGTCGTAGTCAATGGCTGTTCCTGTGTCGGTAAATGTTGCCAACGGGTTAGTGATCTCGGCTTGCACTCGAGGTTGTGCGGTGAATACCCCAGAGCGCGAAATGAACATCCGTCCGTATTCACAGTTTTGGATGCGAAGCAAATAGTCCTGCAACGCAGCGCCTTCCTCAATTGGTACCGCTCCGATTGTAGAAACACCTGTTGCAATGTTTCGTTCCCCTGCGCCAGTTAATTGTCCTGTTGCGTTTAGGACGGTGTTTAGGCGGTCACCGTAGGACTGGACGCTGGTGGATTGTGCTTGCAGTTTGATGTTGTTGAATGTTTGAAACGCGTCGGAGCAGGTGACGTTCACGGTTGAATAGTTCGGTTGCTGAATGTTTTGGTCGTAGGTCGTGATCTTCCCATAGAACAGGTATTCACCGTTTCGGCTGATCCGCACAGGTGTTGACACACCAATGGAAAGTCGAGCGTCCGTGGTGTTGTAGTACGGGCTTGCCGTGTTCACGACCGAGAAATAAAAGTTTTGATCGTAGATGCGAAACGATGCGGTCCCAGGGTTACAGGATGGTTCGCGGAACGGGTTTTGCCTACCGCGCATAATTTGCACGTTTTGGATGTATTGGCTGATGTCATACCAGACCGCCCCAGCGAGTACAGCTGTAGAGTCCAGCGCTGATGAGTCAAGGATGAAAGCGTTGACTGGGTTGGCGCCTAATGCGTATGCCTCGATCGTGTACGTTCCACAGTTCGGGATGGTGCTTGCCATGGTTAGGCCGTTCTAATTCTTAACGGGCCCACGTTCTGATTGTAGAAACGCAGGTTCTCATAGACGGCGTTTGCAATGTCTGTGGATGTTCCAAGTCCGCCTGAGATGTTGATGACGATGCCACCCATCCCGCCGCCCTTGCCGAGGGGAACGATTGCCTCTGGGCCGGACTCGCCCGCCAAAACTAATTGCGGAGACGTAATGATCCCGCCGTTTGCCATTGCTGGAATTGCCAACCCTCTATTGGGTGCAACTGGCGGAGTGTAAAAAAATGACGGTTGCGGAATTAAATTCATTGGGGCTTCAGGAATTTTGTTTATGTCTTTAAACGGGCTGATTCTGTTTATCCCTGTAATTGCATCATTAACCATGTTCACTATTGCATTGTTTAATGTTGCAACAATGTTTAACAATTGATTTGCAATAAACGCGCCAGTTGCCGCCGCCGCTTGGCCCGCTTCACGGAAACTAAGTTTCAATGCATCAAACGCGTCTTTATCTTTTACTAAACCATAAAATTCGGTAAGTGTAAGAATTGCTATACCAACACCCGCCGTGAAATTTCCCGGTCCAATCTTGTTTGAAGCATAAGCAAAAGAATCACCCAGTGCATAGTTAGCGGCTTTCACCAATGCGTTGGTTGCTTCATAAATTTTTAAAGTTGCATTAGCGGCAAGAACAGCCGAAGCCAGGCCGCCTACGGTTGCAATTAATACAACAATTGTTGAAGTGTTTTTTCCAGCCCAATCAGCCATGTCTTGTAAATAGGGCAAAAGTTCTTCTAATACCGGAAGCAATGCTGCACCAATTGACTCTTTTGCCTCGGCAATTGAATTGTTAAAGATTGCCATTTTCCCAGCTGCGGTTTCAGCATTTGCAGCTGTTGTGCCGCCAAAGGTGGTGCCGAGAACACCCATCACATCATTAAGGGATGCACCATCTCCAATCATGGTTTTCAATTCAGGGGACAATGTCTGCAATGCTTTATAATTTCCTTGGTAGGCTTTAGCAAGTGCATCGGCCACGGTAGCGCTATCAATTTGCAATGCCGTGCTGATATCCATGACAAGGTTCATGTCGTTCATTGATTTGCTGACATCTTTAGTGCCGCGTGTCAATGCTTCTAAAGCTCTGCGATAATCTGTGTCGGCAATTCCGGTTGCTCGACTCATTTTTGTTATTTGCTCTTCAACACTTTTAATCTGTGCATCAGTTGCATTGGTAACATTTTTTAATGTTTTAGCAAGCATTGCCTGTTCTTGCTGGTCTTCCATAGCGGCCTGTGTTGCTGAACCAAGGGCAACCGCTAGGCCAGTAAACGCGGCAGCTGCAGGCAAAGCCGCTTTTTTTATAGCAAATTGCGCTTTTTCTCCAGTTGTTTCAAGCTGTTTGAATTGGGCAATAGCTTTTTTAATTCCAGCACCGTCAAACTCGGAAACAATGGGGATTACAACAGCCATTAGGCGAGTTCCCTATTCGTGAGATCCATGATACGTTTAACGAGTTGTTCCATTTCGGCGTTTACCGTGCTCTCGTTTTGTTGCCATGCTTTCCACATTACTCGCGAACGGCTCCCATATCGTGCTGTTAGCGCGGCGCCTAAACGCCCCTGCGAAGACATATCAAACATGGTGCCAGTAGCAGATTGATAAACGATGCTAAACGTGCCGACATTGGTAGTCCTGCCGGCGTACTCTCTGATTGCTCGAGTGTTGATCTTTGCGGCGATCTTCTGTTTGTGGCCTGGTTGCCATGGGAGCATTTGGAATCCTGATTTGGTTGTCCAGTTTCGGGCCATGCCAGACAGCGGGACGCCTGACGGGATGAGGCTGTTGGCGTCTGTGATGACTGGTTTGACAATGCTTCGATAGTCCTTGGTTATTTCAATCCGAAGTTTCTTGTCTATTTTGTTCAGCGTTTTCAGAGCGTCTTTAAGTCCAGCGATCTCAATAGTTGTGTTGACTCCGCTCATCATTTGCTCCGTTTGTTTTGCTCATTCAACACAGTAATGACCGTGGCAAGGTCTTGTGAGTCAAACAGGATGTGAGGCGGCCACCAACCGACCGCGACCAAAAGATCGGCTAACTGGCGACGGTAGGTGCCGCGTCGGTGGGGTTTGTGTCGGTCTCATCCAATACTGGCAGGATTTCGATGTCTGGGTTTTTGCTAATCCAGTCGCGCCAAGTGTCGCCAACTTGCTCGCCTTTAAGTTTCAGGATGGTGTGCATCCAACAGCAATAATCCGAGTACAACGGTTGGCTTGAAAGTTGCTGAATGTTACGACGCTCAAGACGTTCCCATTCGGTAATGACAAAAAGGTTTGTCCAATAATGTTCGGGCGTGGCGTCTGCAGATCGTTTGAGTTGCAGTTTGATTTTCATGTTGCTCCTATCGTCGGGCCGGGAGTGGCGCGAAAGTTATGGGGTTATGTCGCGGACCCAAGACCCGCCAGAGGCCGAGAATGTCACCATCGCGAGCTCCCCAGTTGTTGAGTTGATTGGAGTAAATGACTCTAAGAACCCGTTACTCAAAACATACTCGGGATTACTCGCCGACTCAGAAGTGCCAGAAGGGGAAACGGTCAAAGTGAATGTGCCGTTGTTTAACAGATCGTAGAGAGTTGCTTCCACTTCGCCTGCACCGTAGGAAAGGTACAACTCGACTGAACATTCCCAGAACATGAGTCCTGCGGTCTGGCGTTCGCCTGTGTCCCCGAATGCAGTTGATGGCAAAGAGCGTTTGCCTACCGTGATAGTGCAACTGTTGCCCTGATCGCTTAGATCAACTGGGGAGCCTGAGCCCGTCACGTTGATTGTTGCATTGGAAAGAAATGTTGTCGTTGCCATGTTGCTCCTTAGTTCTGTTTCAGTTTGTCATATTCTTGGGTTGTTTGTGTGGATTACGCGACAGCTGCGAGAGCACAGTCCAGGTCGTAGCAGGGGTAGACCTGACCGCCGATTTCTAGGCTGGATGGTCTGCCCCCGGTCACGACAATTGTTGAGCCGATTACCGTTGAAACGATCTCCATGATTGAGCGAAGAACAGGCAATCCTGCTGGGCCTGAGCCGATGACCTTGATTGGGAACTCAACGCGCAAGACGTTCCCTGCGTTTGTGGTTGCCGTAAAAGACGGGGCTTCTAGGTACACACAGTTAGGGACAATCTTTGTGGGGTCGTTTACCACGCGGAGCCCTGTAACGGCTGTGAGCGTGGCTGTGAGATCGTCTAGCGCCTCATTGAGGATGTCTGTGTAAGCCATTAGGCAACCGCTGGACGAGGTATTCCGAGCAACTGTTTCACGATCGGGGTAAGCGATTGCTGGGTTGCTGAGCCCATGCCGTCAAACGTGGCGTACATGGATTCAACTGATCCACGGGAACGCCACAAAGCAGCCGCATACATTGCTGTCCCAAGTGAGACATCATGCCCAGGTGAGGACGCTAAAAGGTCCCCTGTGTACCCGGCTTCTTGCCTTCGACGCCAACAGAAATCGTTTGCAGCGTTAGTTGCCTGAGTTGCCAACGTGTAGTCATCAGATGGGTTTGTTATGGATACGCCCAAATAGGTGATGAGTTGCGCGGTTGTGATCCATGTTGGTGCTGGGTTGTATGCAACTGTTCCAGACGCAGCAACACGCTCAACATCTGATGCGGTCTTAGCGTAAAGCACCTGATCGGCAATCGGAACCTGATAGTCGTAAAGCAGATCGCCCTGAGTGTCAACGCCAATAAACAAATACTGGGGCAGCGCCCTCACGACATACGAGCCGTTAAAGGTCGCATCCACCGATGCAACGACAATTGAACTGCCGACTGCAATCTCGCTGGGGGTCAGGAGTTGCAGTACGGCAAAGTTATCAATCAGGTACTTGTTAGTAACTGTGTATGTAGCCATGAGCGGTTGCTCCGCTCTCGACTAGGCCTGGGTGATCTTGCGAATCATTCCTGAAATTGCAGCAAAAGTTGAAACATAACCATAGAAGCTCATGTTGCGACCCAAAGTTGCTGGGTTCTCAAATGACTGCAAGCCACGGATTGATTCGTAGAACTCGTACGCATCGCCTGCACCTTGACCAACGCGGGTAATGATCATGGTCTTTGCAGCGAAGTTGCTGTCAACTACCAACTGCAAACCAAGTGGGTTGCCGTTCCATGAAGATGCGCTTGCGTCGCCAAGTGCGTTCTGACCGGTCAATCCTGCACCAATGAATGGGAATACTGGACGGCCAGTTGTGTCGGCGAGTTGTCCGAGTTGACCCCATACGTCTGGGCTGACGAACATGTGGGTTGGTGTCCAGTTGCGGTTGGTTGAAATGTCAACTGCGGAGTCGTAAACCGACTTCAACAAGTCAGCAACGGTCAAGTCCCAAACACCAGACGAGGTTGCTGCGGTAAGCAAGTTGTCTGCTGCGACGTTGTCTGATGCAATCATGTATTCGCCCATGAGGTCATTCAAAATCAACTGCATTGCCGCTGGGTTTGTAAAATCAATGTCTTGTGCCGACAGCGTAACTTGTCCAGCAAGTGTTGTCTTAGTGACCGAGTTGCTTGCAATCACCATGGTTGTTGCAGATACTGAAGACAATTCAGTCGCCTGTGATGCAACGCTTGTGTGCGTGGTGATCGTAGGACGGATAAATGTCTTTGACTGTCCGCTGTCTGGATAAGCGCGAGCGCCTACTGCATCAACTACTGGACGCAAAAAGTTCAGGTCTTGAACTAATGGCCCAAGAACTGGAGTTGGCAAAAGACCAGGTGTGTCAGTTGTAATCACGTCGCCTGCAGCTGCTTGCAACGCGGTGCGCTTTGACGCGGTGTGTTCTGCTACTGCAGCGTTCATGTTTTTGAACGTGTCGCCACCGATGTGGTAAGCAGCCATGAACTCGCCTGCTGATGGCAAAACAAATTCTTTTTTGGCCTGTGCGAAAATTGGCGCGGTTGGGATTGTTGCCTCAACTGCTGGTGCGGTTACTTCTGACATGGTTTGCTCCTGTTCTGGGACTTCTGTTTCTAGATTACTAATTTCTTCGGGCTCGTGGGGGATACTCGCAGCAACGGTGGCGATGTTTGCCATGTCACCAAAAGCGCCGATCGGAACAAGCGACAGCTCAGTCCATTGGGCGGCTTCAATAATCATTGTTCCTGCTTCGTCATACGAGAACTTTGTTGGGTTTACGCCCACGGATACTTGGTCAATGGTGCCGTCTGAGGCCATAACCAAAGCATCATTTCCTAGGTTGGTGGCGCTGATCTTGGCGCTAAACATCATCCCTTGCTCGGTGTCTACGCGCTCGGTGACAACGCCGACTGGCATTGAAGCGTCGTGGTACATGAACAGGCGTGGTGCTTTGCCCTCGACAGGTAGTGAGCCTGGACGGAAAATCACTTGGGTTCCATCCGAAACGGTTGCCGGCACGTTGTAGGGGACAGCGGTTCCCGAGATGGTGCGTCGTGGTGCGTCACCTTTGGCGGCGTCTAGCGTGAAATCTCCTGCAATTAGTTTGATCATTCTGCGATCCTCTCCTGTGTGTTTTCTTGAATGTTTATATCTTCACGATCCATGTTGTCGGCCATGAAGTTTTCTTCTAGGTATTCGTCGGCGTCGAAGCAAACATAGGTTCCGCGCGGTAGCACGTTGTCCATTGAAAGTGCGCCAGCGATTGCGTCGGCATACAGTTTTACGCCGAACAGATACAGGTCTGCTCGAGCCTGCTGGGATGACTGGTATGAGTAAGCGCCAGTTGCAACGCCGACTAAATATGGCGGAACGTTTGCAAGCCTGGACATTTCTAGTGACTGGTATTGCGAAGCCTCAATCAGAAGCATTTTGTCAGGTGTTGAATTGGTTTCTGTGTAGGAAAGATATTCGTTGAGCGCGGCAGTCTGGTTTGTTGCTCGCGCCGAATTAAATGCCGATGCCAGATCAGCGAGTTCTTGTGCGCTTAGCGGTTCGCCACCAGTTTGTTTGAGTACGCCTGCAGGGATGCTTGACGATGCGTTTCTGTTTCGTGCTGCTTCAAGTTTTAGCGCGGTTTCAATTGCGCCCGGTGCAGAATAGATGAGGCCTTGTGCTGGGGATAAGAATTGCACAAGGTTGGCTGGGTCAATTTCTCCGCCTTGAAAATACACTTGCGAAGACGGGGCAAACCACACAGGGCCAGCCTGATCGGTGGTCGTGATTGAGCCGGCAGGAAGTCGAGTGAAAGTTGCTGGGTAGCCGTCAGCGGTGCGCGAAGATATGTACCAAAACGCGCGACCGTACATCATCAAATCGTCAAGCGTCCAACTCATCAAAAATTGGAAAGACACATTTGGGTCAGGTCGGCGGATCCATGAACGTGGAGCAAGATAAACCTTTTCCATGTCATCGCCGTTCCACATTTCTGTGTACATCTTCAACGGCATAGATCCGATTACTGAGGCCATCAAATCTCGAGCGCGGTTAATTGTTGGGACGCTGATTGCGCGGTTACGCGCTTCGCCTTCGCGGTAGGTGTAGTACTGGCCAATCATGTTGATCCCAGCGTTCGACGAGTTGTAACCAGGGCTCATGCCACCTGCAGCAGCTGCCTTGTTTGGCGCTGGCGAGATTGCAGCCTTGCTTACTTTGCGATCAAATAAACCCATGTCCCAAGTGTGGCAGATCGGCAGGGATTGTGGTGGCATCCGTCCGCACCTAATCCGATCCCGACGAAAGGCTAGGCATTGCAGACGGACGCCAGAACAGATGTTAGTTGTTGACTGCGATCATCATTGGCTTCCCGGTGTTGGCTGGACGCGCACACATTCCAATTCCCCAGACCATGGTTCGCGCTAACTCAATCGGCCCGGGCGAGCGTTTGCTGGAGAGTACAAGTGTGTTGTCTGTGCGTACAGCAACAGCGCGTTGGACGTGTTCGGCAAGCAGTTTTTCGCCTGTGTGCAATAGGCGTCCCTCAGCGATCATGTTTTTGGCGAGCGGTGTGAAGCGGCCTAGTTCGGCGTAGCCGACGACGATCCGACGGCGCTCGATGTTAGGTGGGCAGGTGGCGTCCACGGTTGGCGATAAAGCAAACTTGATTGTGGGGTCTTTGGCGAGTTCTTGCACGTTGTCCCACAGCTCTGTGATTGACTCGGCAATGAATGCAACGGTGACAAGTACCCGTCCGTCTGGAAGGTTCACACACCTTGTCGCGCTGTATCGGGAATCGTCCAGCGATGACTCAATGGCAACGACCCCACCGTTAGGGATAACCCCGTGGTATTCCAAGGACGGCCACCGCCCGGGCTCAATCCAGCCACGCACTACAGATACCCATAAATTTAAACTGGCCCGTAAGAAACTTGCGCGATCAGGGTTCGTGGATTCTTGCCTAATGGTGTCCATGTCCAACGTGTGACCTAGTGCCGGGTTGCCCCACGCCCATGACGCTGGATGCAGCGGGTCAAGGCTGGGGTCTGGGCTCCATTCCGCCATGTACATCGTGGACGGTTCGCCTTTGTCAATGGCTCGAATCCCTGCTTCACGCCAACGCTGAAACAGCACAGACTGCTCGGTTCCCGCGGTTGAAAAGAAGCAGGCAAGCGGGTTTTTCCTAGCGCGTTGTGCCGGCAAGAGACCGCCTTCCACCGAATCGGGGTTGACGTCAAACAGCTCGTCCACCACGACTAGGTCAATTGACATACCGTGGCCTTGGTTCGGCTTCAATGCTTTAACCCACCACTTGCTGCCGTCTGGCATGGTGGCCTGATAACGGCCGTAAGACTTAACAATCTTGGCGCCGTAATACTCCTCAAGGATTGGTGCAAGATCATCAAACAGCAAGCAAGCAAGATCGAGTCTGTGAGCGCCAGATACCACCGTCTGTTTTTGTCCACGTATCTTTGGCATCTCTACAAGCCAAAACAAGATGAGCGCCTGGATGATTGTGGTCTTACCGTTCTGCCGCGCAACAGACACAAGGCTCGAGCGATGCACAAACTTCTGATCCCCGTCAACAGCAAGCATTCCCTCAAGAACGTGCAACTGCCAAGGCATCAAATCAATCTGCAGCACCTTCTTAGCCATATCCCCCACAAGCCCAGCTAGTGAGCCGGCATGGTCAGGGACAATCGTTTCCAATCTCGGCCGATCGTGCACAGTCACCGCTGGTTCAGGCTGGTTCGGGCTGGTGGCGACAAAATCAAGGA
>Ga0209088_10001498_pt1 | contig 15062 bp, 12 predicted proteins | sample S_140625_EF_Meta_FD_187324 | JGI IMG/M metagenome (GOLD analysis project Ga0209088, IMG submission 187324) | Freshwater microbial communities from Lake Simoncouche, Canada to study carbon cycling - S_140625_EF_MetaG (SPAdes) (version 2) | ecosystem: Environmental > Aquatic > Freshwater > Lake ... | reverse complement strand
AGGCCAGGGGAGCGGATCCCCCCCGTCGTCGAGAACGGTGGCGGCTAGATCGATCGGATCAAGCTGGTGGCGCTGGCCGAAATGACGCACCAGGGCAAGGATCTTCTGCTCCGCGGCATGGCTGACGCGACAGCGCAGACAGAGGAGCAGACCCGCCTCATCCAGCTCGCGTGCCTGCCCCCCAGCGCGAGCCTCCAGCAGCTGGCGATCGACCGCTGCGCTGGGGGTCACCCCCGCCAACCCCAGCCGCTCGAGCATCGCGGCCGCCCTGGCGCAGAAGCGCGAGCCGATGGCGATCGCCCGGGCCAGGCGGGGTGCCGCCACCACGGTGCGCATGTGCTGGTAAGGGTCGGAATCCATCGAGGGGGTGGGGACCGGCGCAGGGTGGATGGGCGCCCGCCGACCTACCGATGGGTGCAGCCTGACGCGGCTGATTCAACGGCGCCGCCCCCGGTCAGATCTGGGCGACGGAAGGATGCTTGAAGCCCTTGAGCTGCAGGTCCTCGTGCCCCGTCCAAGGCGACGCTGGCTGGCGGTCATGGCTGTTCACAACTCAGCACCAGCGCCTTGGGATACTGACGCCGTAGGGACGCCATTTGTCGCCCAGCCGCTTCACCAACGCTGGCGAAGCTGGAGAATTGCGCCAGCGATGGTGGATCTGAGCTCACCTTCACGCCAAAGACGTTCACTTCCATCACTGGCGAGAGGCGCTGCTGAGAGAGTTGATGGCTGATCAAGACATCGTGGTAGCGCTCAAGTAGCTGCTGCCCCTGCTGTTCGCTGCAGAAACTGCGATCCACCAGCAAGGGCCGCACGGGGATCGGCGCCAGTTGGCTCAAGAGCGCGGCCAGACCCAGCTGAGTGATCCAACAGGTGCCAAGCACCGCCATGGAGAAGGGGCTCAAGGGAGCAGGAATCAAACCAAAGGCTGAATGGCGCATCGGAAAGGGCGATGAAGTTGCTTTAGAGATTGGTTTGGAATAGGTCCTTCATCAGGGGCAAAACCAAAGCTGGCGTCCCTTGATAGACCAGACTTTCGCGCAGGTCGGCGATGGACTTGAGCTCCTGCTGATTCACCTTGCCATAGGCAATCGGTGTGATCACGATGCCGCTCTTTTCAATGACGTCACGCACATTGTCAAAGTCCAACCCATCGGTTCGTTGGCCATCGGTGAGCAGCAGCAGGTGGAAGCGACCGTTTGGATCCTTCTGACGTGCTCTCATCAGATCCGCCATGCCCACGGCCAAACCGTCGTAGAGAGCCGTGGGACCATCGGCCTGGAGGTTATTGATACTGGCGATGAGTTGATGGCGACCTTGGGCATTGATGGGCTGGAGCGGCATCCGGCGTACAGGATGGTCACTGAAGCTGATCAACCCAACCTGATTGCCGTCATTGATGGCTGTTGTGGCTAAGGAAATTGCCTTTTTCAGCTGGCTTAGGCGCTGGTCTTCGTTCATCGAGCCGCTGGTGTCGATCACCAGCTGCAGATACACCGTGCGGCCACCATCCTTGCGTTGTTTCCATAGGGCCTGGGCCTGACTGAGCAGAGCGCCATCAGGCTGGGGCGGTTTGGCAGCAGCAGCAACGCCTTGCGATTCGCCGTAGCCCCGCTGCCGGGCCAGGGCCTGCATCGGCTCGGAGGTGGCGAATTGGGCAAACCGTTGCAGGGCCAGCCGCTCTTGAGCTGTGGTCCAGGCAAAGGCGGCCAGCGGCGAATTCTGGGGCGTGCCGAAGGGCACCTCCACCAGATCCTCGAAGCCCGGTTGCTGCTTCAGTTGGGCAAAGCTCTGGTGCGCCATCACGACAGCATCGAATCGATTCGGCTGGCTTTTCCACATCTGGATCGATTGGGGGTACGTCGGCGCGGTGCCGGCAATTCTTTGTTGCAGCAGATCAAACCCCTTGGTGACCTGGGGACGGCTCAATTCAGCGGTGGTCAGGGGTTTGCGGTCTTGGCCATGGCCGGCAAGCACCCAGAGCATGGTCTGCAGGAAATCCAAGCCAGCCGAGCTGGTGTAGGGGTTGGAATAGCCCAGCTTCAAGTTGCCGGCAAGGATCTGGTCGACGACCTGCCCGAAGCTGATCTCGCTTGCAGAGCCTTGATTCAGCCGTTGCCAGGCGGATTTGCGTACGGCGATCACCGTGGTGTTGGCGACAAGCTTGTCGCTGATCAGCGTGGGGGTAAGGCCTTGGTGGCGCAGCAGTTCCAGCCAGGACTGGCCGGCGGGGGAATAGCCGGCCGGCCGCATCTTGCCGGCGGCCAGCATTTGGGCGCCAAGACCCGATGGAATGGCACGGACCACCACCTCGATCGGCGGACCGCCGCCGATCCGCTCGCGGCGCTGGTTGAAGCGCTCCGCCACATCCACCAGCCAACGATTTTCAGGATGTCTGCCGTCAGCCTTCTCCACCGAGCTAACAATTTCGATCCGAAGCACTGCGTTGCCGGGGTTCTGGGGCAGCGCATCGCCGCCGTAGAGCGGAAACGCCTCAACCGCTGGTAGGCGATCAGCAGCTGTGAGTGCCGAGGCGGTCGTGATGGTTGGATCCATGGTGATTGGTGCGGCCGCTTGCACTTCGATGGCGGGCAGGATCTCGCTCTCGAGCCGCTGCAGGGCTGCCTCAGGAGAGGTGATGGGTGTACGCCAGGCGGGTTGCAGCATCGGGAAGATGAAAACCGATCCACACAAGATCAAAACAGTTTTACTGAAGGCGTTCATGATGACTTGGTGAGCAGTTGTTGAAAATCGATGGCTGTGCCTGAATTGAGCATCGATTGCTCCAGGGCGTTGTCGTGAATGTCTTGCAGCCTTCTGATGTAGCTGTTGAGATCAATATCGAGCTCCTCCATGCGCCGGTGGACCAGCCCATAGCTGCCGGAGAGTGGAGAAGGGACGTGCCGATTCAGCTGCTGCATCATTCGGCCCACCGGTTCGATCCGATCCAGCAAGCCCTCCATGAACACCAGCAGGGGAACCGCCGCCTGCGGTTCCAGCTCGACACAGCGAGCGGCCAGGGAACGAATCGATTCCATCTGTTGAACAAGGCCCTCCCAGCGCGAGCGCCACATGGCGTTTTCGGCTGCGTTATCGCCTAGTTGATCCAGACGGTTGCGCAGGCCCCTGGCCTCCAGGAGGCTGGTCGTCGCCGCAGGGCTGTTAGCAAGGAACTGGCTGCTAGCCCGAGCCTGTCGCTGCTGCCAGAAAGTCCCAGCCGCCAGGGGTGGCAGCACGGCACTCACCAGCACGGGCCCCCGCAGGCCGAGCCAAGCCACAACCAGGGCGCTGCCCAGGGCGAATCCCAGCGCTAAAGACAGGGCTTCGCTGCTTGATCGGAACTGGGAAGGATCACTGCGGGTGCGAGGAGCGAGAGTGGCGAGAACGTGCATTGACTGGGGGAATGATAAAGGAATGAAAAAAGCGGAATGGCCCACTGAATCAACAATCTTCGATGCCTACATCCAAGTCAATATTGGCAACATTTAGGCAGGTGTAATCAAGTGGAAGCCGGATCGCACCCCATAGCCTTTCTCGGGGCTGCACTGTCCACAACGAACGCCAGGCTGACGCTGTTTCCAGTGCGGCGGCTGCGGCAGCGTCCGCCTCAACGTTCTTGATCAGGCTCTGTGATCATCCAACTGTCCAGCGCTGATGGCGATAGGAGCGAGCAGGGCAATGCATTGCAGGAGATCCCCCAAGAGGCTGCGCAAGCCAGCCTGCGCCCATCTGATGTCTGGGATCATCCAGTTCGTAGGCGCAGATTCGTTGATAGAGCTGTAGCTCAATCTCCTTCATCGCTCGATGCAAGGTGTTGGATGGCGAGGCCTTCAGCACCCACAGGCTGCAGCGGCAGCAGCGATATCCGCCTCAACGTTCTCGATCAGTCTCTTGAGATCATCGAGCCGTCCACCGGTCATAGCGGCAGGACCGTGCAGGGCAATCCGTTGCAGGGGATCCGCGTGAGCCGAGGCACTTTGATAACAATGAAGCACAGTATCGCCCCAGAGGGTACGGCCACTCGGCTGCTTAATGCCCAGGCCGAGTCCCAGGAAGCAGGGTGGCAGGAGAAAGGCCAGAAGTGGCGGAACATTCGGCATGAACAACCAAACGATCAGATAAAACATAGGGATCAGCACCAATGGGTGCCAACTCCAAGCGGAAATGTTCTTCGCCAGACCTATCAGCAGCAACTTTTGGGACTGCAAAAGTTCCTTTCTTGCCGAGAAATCATAGCGGCTGAGTGTTGCTACATTGGCAAAAGCAATCTCTGTTGATCCAAGGGATGCCCATTGGCGATGGACCGTGAGCATCTGATAGGCAATGTCCGGCATGCCCCCATTATTTCGCCCGATCAACTCCAGTGTGCGAGTGCTTGGATTGGGTCTCAAAACCCCTTGTAGTACCAGCGAAGCCAGGCCCATCTCAAGCACGCGGGTGGGTCCGGCGGAGAGAAAGGCGAGGTCCTCATAGTCCAGCTGCGGTACGTCAGAGAGGCCGCTTGGCTGGAGCAGCAGTGGACGCAGGAGCGAGGAAGAGACCGCTAATCCCAGCATCAGGCTGGTGGCGAAGGCGATCAGGCCGATCACCATGCCCAGCAGAAAGTCGCCGCCCTCCGGGGGTGGTTCGGAGCTGGCCCCAGCGGCCGCCGATGAGATCCCGCAGGCCATCAGGCCAAGGCCCACCAGCAGGAGGCTGGCCTGACTCGGCCAGCGCCAGCCGCGCCAGGACCGAAACGGTCGACGGATCCTGCCGCGCTGCATCTGTAGATCGCGGCCGAAGCGCACATCCACCGGCGGCCATAGATCGGCGGGAGGCTCGCCGAAGTGCTGCCGGTAGCTGCGGATGGTGGCGCGGTACTGCTCGTGGAAGCGATCCCGTTCTGCTTGGCCGCCCTTGGCGGGGTGGTGGTGCAGCGGCCGCCCGAGCACCCGCGGGCAGAAGTCGTTCCAATAGGCGTCGCTGAACAGCAGATGCAGATGCCACACCTGATCCACCTGGTCGGTCGGCGTGACCGGATGGTCTGCCACCAGAGCCAGGAAGACAAACTTCCGGTATTCCTCAATCGCGCCCAGGGCAAAGGGCCTGCTCCAGCCGTTGGCGCGCATCAGATGGGCGAGAAAGCCGATCTCATGGCTGGGATCATCCAGTTCGTAAGCGCAGATGCGTCGATAGAGCTGCTGCTGTTTCTCCAGCATGGTGACTTAATCAGATTTTGCTATTAACAGTGACTGCCGGCCTTAAAGTCTGTCAATCATGGCTAGATGGAAGACGATGGAAGATACTGGAACTTGCAGCCTTACGGCCCCGTCGGGGTATAGACTAACGCCAGCGCCAACCTCCTCATGCCCCCGCTATCACGCCTGCAGCGATGAGCTGGACAGTCTTCCTGCAGAGCCTCGGTGAGCGCCAAGAACACGCCCTCACCCCCCATGAACTGGAGGTGATTCTCTGCCTCAATCAGGAGCCCGGCCAGAGCAAGCAGCAACTGCTGGAGGTCTATCAGCGCCGTCAGGGTCCGATCGAGGAGGAGGCCTTCACCCAGCGCCTGCGCACGATTTACCGCAAGTTCAATGTCAGCGGCAAGGGTTACAAACTACCGCAATTGCAGCGTTATCTGGCGCAGCAGTATCAGCAGAGCGGGCCGGGTTTGTCCCGTTTTGGCCTCAGCCGAATCCACGCCGCTTTCCCCACCGATACCTTCGCCGCCGCCCTTGAGCGGCTCCTGCATAACCAGGAGCAAGCCAAGCAAAACGTCCACGAAGAAAACGATCACAAGGTGGACGATCCCCCGGTCGAGAATCACAAGGAGGTGGCCATCCTGCAGACCTTCGCGCCCAACCTGGAGCACTACCGCACCCACCTCAGCCGCTGCCTGCAGGCCGGGGTGCGGGTGCGCATCCTGCTGGCATGGCCCTATTCCCTCGCCGCGGGGTTGCGGGAGGAGGTGTTGAAGCGCTATGCGGCCGAGCCGCTGGCGGAGGATTTCGCCATCCAGAGCAGCGTGATCGCCAACCTGGAAACCCTGGAGGCCACGATTCGCGCCTGTCGCCATCCAGCGAATCTGGAGATCCGGCTCTACGACACCCTGCCATCGCTTTCCCTGTATCGCGCCGGCTCCACCCTGCTGGCGGCGCCCTTCCTGCACGGGGCCCTGGCGATCCACACCTTCCAGCTGGAGCTCGATCTGCACGCCAGCGATGCGCTGCTCACCGGCACCCTGCTGAACGACTTCGAGCGGATGTGGACCGTGGCGCGCCCATTCCTGCCCGCACCTGATCGGAACTGGCGCAATGAGCTGAAAATCCTGTTCACCAACTGATCGCCATGCTGGCCCCCCTCAACGTCCACGAACAAACACGGATCTCCAGCCTCCGGGCCCACCCCCTGCTGGCCAATGTCGCAGCACTCAGCTGGGACGAGCTGCTGGCCCTGTTGCTGCAGCGGCGCTTCTTATCGCTGTCGATCGTGAATGTGTATGAGGGCGTGATCGACTCCCTGGAGAGCGACGCCATCAAGGCCACCGTGCGGCAGATTCTGCATGAGGAATACCCGCGCAATACCCGCGGCGTGCCACTGGCCTCCCATCGCGAATTGCTCTTTCGCGACCTGCTGCATCTGGGCGCCAGCCGGGAGTGCATCCTGACCACCAGCGAAGCCGCTGTGACGCAGGCCGTGCGGCTGGCCAGCCTGCAGGCGTTGCAGTGCTGCCTGGGCCAATCCCACAGCGACCTGGCGCTGATCACCTTCCTGCGCTTCTGGGCCGAAGTGCTGGTGTCGGTGGAGTACGAATGCCTGTGGCCGCGTCTCTCGGAACGCCTGGCCCAGGGCCCCGCAGTGGAAGGAACGCGCTCTGAATTCTTCTACTACCACATGATTCACGACCGCCGCCAATCCGACATTGGTGATGAACAACTCCTGGGCGGCCTCACCCACTCCCAGGAACTGGCCCGCCACATGGCGGAGCTGATCGACAGCGAGGAAGCCCTCCAGATCGCCATCAGCCAAGTGGAGCGGGCCTGGGAACTGAAGAATCGCTTCTATCGGCAATTCCTGCCCCAACCGGCCCCGAACCAGCATCCGGGGGGTGAGCGGTGATCCGGTTGAGGAAGGATGGCAACCGGGCCCGGTTGGTGGTTGGGGGGTCGCGCTGGACTCGAGCGAAAAGCACAACCGCCTGATGCATGCGCTGCCCAATCGGACCCTTCTTAAACTGATTCCCTTGTTCCGCCGGAGCCATGACACTGGCTCCACCCGTTGCCGATCACCCGATCCTATTGCTGCTCCTCTGCCCGGGCCGCGGTCAGCACGAACATCGATCGCAGAGCGGCACCCAACTCAAAGTAGACGCGGCAGCGCCGCATGTTGCTGACCTGGCAGCCCCTGGCAGATCCGGTTGACTTCCAATTTTGAGATGCCGCTCTCGCAGACCAGAGCATCCACCATGGCATCGACTTTGCGGGTGGAGATGCCGCCGGTGTACGCGTCCATCACCACGGCGTAGAGGGCTTTGTCGAACCGGCGGCGGGACTCCTGCCAGCTTGGCAATCAGCTGACCTACCTCAGTTTGGGGATGGTCAGGATCAGGTCGCCCACCTGGGTGGTGAGCAGCCGCCTGCGATAGCCGTTGCGGTGGGTGGAGCGCTGATCGGGGCAGCGCTCGTGGAGCTGGGCGCGGGTGAGTGCCGAAACCTCCGCCTCAAGCAGCTGTTAATGCCGCATCGCACGATCTCAGGGATCAGGGCGCCAGCGGTGGCGCCCTCCATGAGCTGGGCCAGCTCGTAGGCGCCATTCGCTGATGAATAAGGGTCATGGTCTGTGTTCGGTTTGTTGGTAGTGCTCCAAACAGGTTCAGAGACCGGCGCATGCATTGCCACAGCTGAGATCTGAGGGAGACGAGCCGTCAGCCCCGGCTACGCCGGGGCTGCTCCTCCCGAGTTACACCACTCCATGGGACGCTGATAGAGCGGTCTTCGCCCCCCACCTGCATAACGAGTTAAGGAGTATTGCCAAGAGCTGGGCCTTGCCCTGCAATGACAAAAGGGCACCTCGAAAAATCAGCTATCGAAAGACTTACTTCTCAAGCCAGGGCTGATGCGGGAATGAACCTCAATTGCTGCATCCCGCTGGAACTCGAATCTTCAAGGTACCTTAAAATTAGATTGTTGATATCAAAAAATCACTTCTCAGAGCATGGCTTCCACTACCAAGGTTTATCACGAAGTCACTCAGGCGATTTTTGATTGTGTCAAGGCCACAAGCTCCAAGCAGCATGGGACTGTGTACACGCCCGCCGATGGCAACAATGGAACCTCTCATACTTCAGGACCAGGCTGGTCGGTAGACATGACCTTTGATTTCAACTCGTCCTCTGGCGATCTGACATATACACTGACACACAAGACTTGGATCGTACCCGAACACAGCATCTGGGATGGCATTGCGACATCGATCAACAATTGCCGCAGATAGCAGAACTGGCTGCGTTCAAGTTGCGCCAAGGCCGCCGTAAGTACCCATGAAACTCACAAGCACGGATGCATTCCCATGAACGAACAAGGAAATCCTGACCGGTCAACCTGGCAGGAAGACATTGCAGTCAATGGTTTTCTAGACTTTTGGCAAAGAAATATCGGGAACATCGCGCAGGCTCACATGGAGGACCACGGCGATTTTCATGGCGCGGACATGGAAGCGTTGCTGGGCTTCGATCCGGCTCTTGCCCCGTATGTCAAGACGGTGTCGAGGACGGCAGGAAACCCTGCTGAGGGTACGCATCGTGGCTTTGTCGCTGATCTTCTAAAGGCATTAAGGGCCGCCGAAGATAGCCTACCCGGCGTGGTCGAGGCCGATGGAAAGCCAGTCAAAGTGTTGATGGGACGCCCCTTCCAGAACTGGGGCCGGACCGTAGCCAACACACCTGCCGTGACTGCAATTCCCAGGACCAAGGTCGGCATCTGCAACCTGGTGAAATGGGCAGTTGTCAACGGCAAGAAAGTGCGGGTGTCGGGCTACCGACACACATGGGGCAACCTCTATGGTGCTGATGACGGCGTGCTGATCTCTTTACTCCCACTGGACGTGGTTGAGGATCTTCCTGCTTCGGAACCTGCGATCGCGCCGCAGGACCAGTTGCAGGGCATTGAAGTAATCGGCACCGTGACCGAAGACGGCGTCGAGAAGGCACTGTGCAAGATCGGTGCAGGCACGACGAACGAACAGTTCCGCCGCTGGTGCCTTGACCCAAAAGGCGGCGCGTTGTGCTGGTCCGTACCCCTGAACGTCATCTTGGTCGAGATCACCTGGGGGGGCAGCAATGGGCCAATCTGCCACGGGGCGGGTTTGCGCAACCAGACCTTGAGCGACCTTGTAGCCGAGATCGAATTCGTCAATCCCAGGGGCGAATTGCAGATCGTCACTGACCCCGGAGACTTAAGAAGCGCCTCAGGGGCATTCGGGCTGATGGGGGTGGTCACGTCGATTACGCTCAAGCTTGATGCGATGACCTATGCACGCCTCCAACCACAGAAGACCCGCGTCGCGCTAACTGTGCCGCCGCCGGAAGGGTTCCAAGTGCCGCCGGAGATCGACATGACAGGTGTGGACGCAGCCTCCCTAGAGATCGCCAAGAAGGAATTCATCGCTCGGGCCAGCGAAAGCTATTACGCTGAATGGTTTTGGTTCGCATTCGAGCCAGACTGTTGGATTAACACCTGGAACAATGACGGTGATGCGCTCGACAGTCGCGATTATCCCAGCGACTTTGGCTCTTGGATGCAGGCAGCGGAGGAGTATTTGTCGCAGATGATTACTGGCGCAAGCTGGTACAACAACCTGCCCGAGATCCTGCAGGCCAAGTTGCTGGCCAAGGGCGCCATGGCTCTGCTGCCGTCGGGGCAGACCATTGTGACCCCGCTGATTGACGGGCTGCACTTCCGTCGCGGGATCCAGAACATGCGAGTCTTCGACATGGAATGGGAGATTCCCATCCCGGCGATGCCCGGCGACCCGACCAGGCCCGACTGGAGCATCTGCCAGCGCGCCTGGTGGGAGGCCATCGCTGAGGTGTGTAAATGGGAGAGACAGGGCAAGGCGCCGATGCGCCTGACGCTGGAAATGCGTGTCATGGGCGGATCTGGCGTGACATTGGCACCGCAACATGGCAATAACTTTGGAACCTGCTCAATCGAGGTACTAACCACCATCAATACTGATCGTGACGAATGGGCGGCCTTCATGCAGGGGGTGACTGACCGCTGGCTGGCGATCGCCGACGGAAATGGTGAGCAGTTGAACACGCGCCCGCACTGGGCGAAGGAATGGCAGGGTCTGACCGTACGCGACCGGCCAATTACCGATTACATGCGCGATACCGCCTATCGCGATCGGATCCCTGAGTTCCGCGCAGCTCTCTCCCGTATTGCAGCGGCTGGGGGCTATTCGCTGCAGGATCTTAAGGAGCGATACTCTAACGAAACCCTATCAGAGATCTTGAGCGCAATCTACGACTGAATTACAGCGAAGACGGCATCGGGGTCTATCGCATCGTCATTCAGTGGGTGCAGCCCCCTTGAGATCATGGGAAGCTAGGTGCCGCACTCAAGCTGGCATTTAAACCAATATCCTGAGGGGTTGCGGACGCCTCAACAATCAGACCCTCAACCCAGTGTCATCAGTCTTGCGCAAGCTGCCGGTTTGCCCCCCTGCAGCTGCCACCGGAGCTGCGGCTCACCCCGGAGCCGTTCGCCTTGGTGTGCGATGCCAACCCAGAGGCGGTGCTCGAACTGGCGGCCGATGGCCGGCTGATCACTCTGACACCCACCGGCGGTGAAACCAGCCACCGCAACAGTCGCCTGCTCACCAGGCTGCAGAACTGGGCTGATCTCCAGGGGGGCTGGATGGTGTTCGATAGCTCTGGCGGCTTCCGCCTGGACGATGGCTCCGTACTCAGCCCCGATGCGGCGGTGCCTTACGCCGCAAGATGGCCGCCTACATGGCCAACGACGCCCGGCTGGGCTGGCTGCTGTTTGCCGAGCAGCGGGCTGTGGAGATCTGGCGGGCCGGTGGCGCCGCAAATGCTCCAGGCGAACCCCTGCGGATTGAGCCGGCGCTGGAGCTGGGGGATGTAGAGCTGTTGCCGGGGTTACGGCTGGAGCTGGTGGAGAACTTGAGTAACCGAAGGGTAGAGCTGGGCTGGGAAGGGGCGGATTGACTATCTTGGCAACTTGACCGACTGGCAAACAGCAACTCATGCAGTTCAGGTTAGATCAGTAGGCTTCTAGGCTGACGCTTAGCGAGCTTTGCGATGTGACTGAACTCGAAGGCCCGAGATTCAAGACCAACGACAACGCAGCGTGTCCCATCAACGGATAACCGTGCGTCGTGGATGGTCAACCGTAAGGACATTCGCTTTACGGCTACTCGCCGTCCTCCTTGGGCTGGCCGGGGTCTTGCTACTGGGCTGGGCCCTAATCCGGGCCATTCTTTCCTTGGGGTTTCACTCCAGGGTTGGGCAGGTGTTGCTCGCGCTGGTCGCGCTCTGCATCGTTGTGGAGGCCCAGGCCAGTTGGCGGTGGCGGACGCGGGGGCTGTTGCGCAGGTGGCGGCCTGAGAGCTCCAGCAGGGCAAAATCCCAGCGCTGGGCCTGGGCCTCGTCGCTGCGGCCGAGGGCCTCCAGCGCCGCCAGGCGCGCATCACACCACGCCTCGGCGCCAGTGCGGCGCTGGCGCAGGGCCGGGTCGGCCGCCTGCAGCAGGATCAGCGCCTCTTCCGCCCGGTCGGCCTTGGTGAGCCGCTCCGCCACCTTGGCCGCGATCGCCGGCACGTTGAGCGCCTCGGGGTTGTGGTCGCGATACTCCGCCAGATAGGCCTCGGCATCGCCCAGGGCATCGGCGATGTTGAGCATGGCGCTGCTCACGACCCAGTCGGGCTGGGTTTTGGTCGTCGTGCTGCTGCTGGAGCGCTGGCGCAGGGTTTCCAGGCGCAGGCGCAGGTGGGCCAGCCCATCGCCCCCCAAGGCCGGGCCCAGATCGCGCACGTTTGGATCGAACTGGCCATAGCTGTTGCTCACCACAGCGGCATAGACCTGATCGGCCAAGTTCTGCGGCTTGCCGCGGGCCGACACGGCCACCTGGCCGAGGGCGGCGCTGGCCTGATGGAACCAGTCACGCAGCACCGCATCGCGGTCATCACAGCGCTCGATCAGCCCCCCCGACAGCTCCAGCACCTCCCACAGCAAATCCACCGCCAGATCGGCGTCGTGAGCCGCGATCGGTCCGCAGATCGCCTGGCGCTGCCGCTCCAGCTCCCGCACCAGCTGATCGCGTTTGTGGTCGTCGAGCAGGCTGCCGGCGCGGGCGATGCTGGCCAGCCGCTTACGCAGGTCCCGCGCCATCTCCAATGGCCCCTTTTGCTCGGCCAGCGCCAGCCGCAGCAAGCGCTTGCTGGCGTTGTTGCCCTCGCAGAGCGTCATCAACAATTCCGCCAGCCGGGCCGCCCCCAGGGCTTCGAGATTCTTGGCATTGAGGCTGCCCTTCGCTGGGCCTTTGGCCGCCATCGCTGTTGCTGCTGCTGAAGCTGTTCCCTCCAGTGTCGGTCGGCTGGGCTTGCTCCCCACCCCTTCTAGTGTTCAGCCCATCGCATGGGGGTGGAGTGCGGTGCGGTGGACCTCAAACCCCATCGCCATCACCCAGGGGTAGCGCTGAATCAGCGATGACCCGCTGAATCCATAGGAGTCAGGTCAGGGGTGGTACCACCCACAACGTCTAATCTACCACCCGCAGCGCCTAATCCATCACCATGGCAGCAACGCCCGCCCTCTACCCAGGTCAAGCTCCCTCACCCTGGCTCTGGATCTTGCCGCGAATGCGCCAGTGGATCGCCACCGTGCTGCTCGGTGCAGCCCTAGTACAGCTGGCACCAGCTTCGAGAGCTGCCGCACCGCCGGCTGATCGCTACGCCGAAGCCCGCCGGGAGATGGGCGGAGATCTTTACCCCGCATACCGCATTCTGGAGCGGTTGATGCTGGTCAATCGCATCGCCACCCCGATGGCGATCACCCTGCGCAGCACCACCGCGGCTGACTGTCAGGCCACAGCCGCCAATCCGGCCCCCTGCCCCAGCGGCACCCCGCTCCCCAGCCAGCTGCCGAAGGACGCCACCCTGGCCTGGGCGGTGCAACTGATTGCCGCCAACAACTCCCTGGGCAGCAGCCAGAAGCTCAGCAATGGCGGCTACCTGCTGCGCATCGACAAAGCCACCGTCGACAGCCTGGCGCTGAAACCGACCCAGCTGGCCTGCGTGATCGCCCAGGAGCTGGCCCAGGCCAGCCTCGATAACCCGCAGCGATTCCGCACCAGAAGCCTTGAACTCGACGGCCAGAGCGCCACCCTCATTGCCGCCGCCGTGAACAACGCCCACACGGCCCAGCGCAACCGCGACACCTGGATGACCATTGCCATGGGACTCAGTGCCGTGGGCAGCGGCCTCAGTGCCGCCGGGGGCAACCTGGCCATGGCCAATCAGGCGGCGATCGACAACCAGTTCCGATCTCTTACCATGATGGCCGATGCAAAGGCCGGCGGGCAGGTCTTCCAGGCCTATATCACCGCCTACTACCCCATCCTGCGCACCAATGCCCCCCGCTCCCTAGCCGCCATCGCCGGCATGGAGGGGCTGAGCCTAAACTTGGTGAAACGAACCCAAACTGATATCGATCGCTACTTGGTCGACTATCGCAAGCAGCTGGAAACCAGCCAGCAGCAACTGCAACGGGAGGCCGATGCCCGCAGCGTCGAATTCGTGGCCAGGGCCGGCATCAACCCCCAGACCTGCCTGGAGGCCCTCGCCGCCGATTCGCCCCCGGATGTCCAAGCGACGTCTAGCGCTGACAACACCCCATCGGCCCCTGCGGAGCGCCGCAACGCCCTGCAGGCTGCCATCAATGCCTTGCCAGCGGGCCTGCGCAACAGCGACAAGAAGCCCCTATTGCCTTACCCACCCCTGGCCTATGGGCTCGATCGCAACACCAACACGGTGAGCATTTTCCCCACTGGCACCGTGCCGCCGCGGCAAACGGCTCAGGACAAAACCCGATCGGTGGAAAGCCTGCTGGGCAGATGAGCCCCGCGGAGTGTTTGTCGTCTCCTATCGATAGGGATCAAGGTTTAGCCCTCGATCCACAGGGCTATCAGGCCTGGCGGATCCTCTCAGCCCAGCTCCCCCAACCGCCCCCGCACCAGCTCCGCCTGGGCCTGGGCTTCCGCCAGATTCGCCTGGCATTCGGCCACCACCTCCGGCGGCGCCTTGCCGGCGAAGTTGGGGTTGGCGAGGCGGCCGGCCAGACCGGCGATTTCCTTTTCGGCCTTGGCGAGATCCTTCTGCAGCCGCTCCCGCAGGGCATCGAGGCTCTGCTGGGGCACGCTGATGCCCACTTGGGCGTCGCTATCCACGATTCCCAGCAACTGGCCGGCGGTCGGTTCGGCTTCCCAGTGGAGCTCGGAAGCACCCACCAGGCGACTGATTTTGTCCTGGTTGGCGATCACGAAATCCTGGCGAGCGGCGGTAGGGGTATGGATACCGATCGACAACTTCTCGGAGGGTTTCACCCCCGACAGGGCCCGCAGGTTGCGGATGGCACGCACGGCGTCGATGCCGAACTGAAAGGCGCCTTCGTGGGAAGCATCGAGCCAAGCCGGATCGGGCTGGGGCCAGCGCTGCAGGGCCAGAAATTCAGTGGCCTCGGCCCCAGTAACCGCATGCCAGAGGTCTTCGCTGAGGTGGGGCATGAGCGGGTGAAGCATCACCAGCAGGGCCTCCAGGCTGCGGGCCAGCACCCGGCGGGCGGTGGTGCGGGCGACCTCGTCATCACCGAAAAGGCGTGGTTTGGCCCACTCGATGTATTGGTCGCAGAGGTCGTTCCAGGCGAATTCGTAGAGCAGCTTGGCGGCCTCACCGAGGCGATAGCTGCCATACAGCTCGGCGGCCTGGGTACTGATGCGGGTCAGGCGCGACAGGATCCAGCGGTCTTCGCTCTCCAGTTGGGCCGGCACCGGTTCCCCCAG
>Ga0209088_10001493_pt1 | contig 15103 bp, 16 predicted proteins | sample S_140625_EF_Meta_FD_187324 | JGI IMG/M metagenome (GOLD analysis project Ga0209088, IMG submission 187324) | Freshwater microbial communities from Lake Simoncouche, Canada to study carbon cycling - S_140625_EF_MetaG (SPAdes) (version 2) | ecosystem: Environmental > Aquatic > Freshwater > Lake ... | reverse complement strand
AATAGAGTAAAAAATTTTGCTCCACTTTTTTAAAAAGTGGAAAAGTGGAAAATATTTTGCTCCACTTTTTTAAAAAGTGGAAAAGTGGAAAAGTGGAAAAGTGGAAAAGTGGAAAAGTGGAAAAATTTTGCTCCACTTTTTTAAAAAGTGGAAAAAGTGGAAAAAGTGGAAAGGTTGATAAAGTAGATACCTTGCAAAAAAGAATCCGCCAAATCATCTTTTTTTTTATGAGCATTGAAATAATCAACATGTTCATGAAACCGAAAATCATTACTAATGATCTCCAAACATTTTGCAATACCCAGTTTTTTTCGGTCGCTATAAGTAGATTTTTCACTAGATGTAAAATTCTTTAATTTATTTGCAGCCGATATAAATTCCATATGAGGAACTACTATTGACGACATAATAAAATATTGTACTATCATTCCTTGAATCGTCTTCATTCTAGTAGCAATAGGACTAATCTGGTTTTCAATAATGACATAATCAATAATGTCTTCTTTTTCAAACAATTTATTGAATTTATTTTTTATATGTACTCCTATATTAAATAAATCCACGTCTGCAGCTTTTATTGATTCAATATGTTCAAAATAATGGCTAGATATATGATCATTGATTTTTTTGGCTAAATCCACTTTTTTACATTTTGGATCATATACAATTTTATGAGCATCAGCAATTTCATAGAGTTTTTGCAATTTTTGTTTATTAATAAACGATGATTTTTGTTCCGCACCAGGTATTTGCAAAGATTGTTTTTTTGAATGCTTTAAACAATAACATAGGTCCCCTTTTTTGAATTTGGCAGGTTTGTTACATTCTTTACATAAACTAGTTTCTTTGGATTCTGATAAATTAATAATATCCCATAATTGAATAGAAAAATGGTCAGAGTCTTCGGGTTTTGTAAAGAGACAAAATGCTAAATTCTTGATGCCTACGTCAATAGAGAGAACTTTCATATAATAATTATTATTGAAAAATTATTATATTGTTTTTATTAAAATACTTATTTTCTGCGTGTTTTTCTTCCCTTTCGTTTGGATTTTTTTGTGTGCTTTCTGCGTCGCGTTTTTTTGCCGCCTTTTTTATAATTAGACAAACTATTTGATCTAAAACGAAATGATTCAACAGGTCCTCTGTAAAATGCTTGTTCTTCGGAAGTATGATTACTAGAATGTGATTTATCAGAAGCTGAATGAAATTTACAAGTTTTTTTTTGATCATTCATAAGTTCATCACATATTAATTTTTCTGTAAAAGTTGCATCAGGTTTCAAAAAATAATATGCTTGACCAACTTTGAACTCTTCATATGGTGATTTTTCTTTATAATGTCCTTTTTTTGTTGCATATTCTACTGCATTTTGTTTATCTTTAAAATGAGGAATCTCCATACTTTATTATATATATTATACTATATAATAAATTTTTTACGCGCATCCTAAATATTTATTTATTCGGATTAATATGCGCAGACATCATTCGCGAATTCAATTGTTCTCTCGATAGATAAGGATTTTTTAAATCGCTATTACAATATCCATAACCAGGTCTACTTGTATCAAAAGTATTTTTAAAAGTGTATGGAACATTTTCAGAAGGAGTTCTGTCTGTTTGAATATGTGGATCCAATCCTAAATCATAACAAGCTTCCGTCGAATTATAGTTCATAATTTGTAGTCCATTTTTTTGCAAATATTGGCGATATTGCCAGTTTGATTGAATACCCTCTTGTTTTTGTATTCTCTCATTTACTGCTGCATCTGGTTGCCATGATGCATAGTTGCGACCATCTGCCATAATAGGAGGAAAATTGAAATTTATATTATTAGATGCTGAATAACAAGTTGCCCAACTCATTTATATAGTTACAAGATAAAAATCTTTTTTACTTTACTCTACTCTACTCCTTTTTTTACTCTACTCCTTTTTTTACTCTACTCCAAGCAATTTTAGTAATTCATTCTTCTTTAATTTGGAAACATCATTTGCCAATTTTCGTTCTAAAACAATTGTCTTTAATTTTTGTAGAGAGAATTTCCTATAATCGATCAAATTCATTTTGGTTTCTAATTCTAATGAAGATTCGGAGGCTAACTCTTCTAAAGTAAGATTATCTTCGCTATCCAGTCCTTCGTTATCCAGCCCTTCGTTATCCAGCTCTTCGTTATCCAACCCTTCGTTATCCAGCTCTTCGTTATCCAGTCCTTCGTTATCCAGCCCTTCGTTATCCAGCCCTTCGTTATCCAGCCCTTCGTTATCCAGCTCTTCGTTATCCAGTCCTTCGTTATCCAGCCCTTCGTTATCCAGCTCTTCGGTATCAAATTTTTCCAAAAGTGAATTCGACTCCATATTGATGTTTAATATTTTAATAGTTGGTTCTTCGTTATCACTATCACTATCGCTTTCATTATCGCTTTCACTATCACTATCATCTATTTCTGACTCATCATCATCAGAAACTTCAATCAAATGAGTACCACCCATTTGACTATCCATTTGACTACCCATGTGATTATCCATTTGCTCATCCATTTGCATTCCCATTGGGAATCCCCCTGTACCCAAAGAATATTTTACTACATTTAAATCTTCTGCTAAAGTAGAAACAATGCTAAACATGGATGTAATTTTATGATTTTGTTCTCTCAATTTAGTTTCAAAATAAACAACTAGAACTGCTGCTACAAGAACAAGAATTCCTAAAAATGCTAAAAAAGATGGATTAAATAAATCTACTAATGACATATTATTAAAAAATACAAATATAAATTAATTATTGAATTAACGAATTCCTTCAATAATTTCCTTAGGATAATTTAAAGAAGTAAGTACATTGATTCCTCCTTTTACTTCTGATATGCCTTTCATCATTTTGTATGTGTATATTAATTTGTTTTCATTCAATTTTGTAACCATCTTATAATTCTGTATTGTTTTTGTTTTGTCCAAGTCTTTACATACTTTAAAAAAATGGGTTGTCAATAAACTAGATACCAATTTATATTTTTGCAAATAAAGCATAAAAGCAGTAGCCGAAATCTCCGCTTCTTCTGGATTTGTACCAGAATAGAGCTCATCAAATACACAAAAATGAGTTTGATTCTGATTACTCTGTATGCAATCTAAAATTTCCTTGCAACGTCGCGCTTCTGCTTGAAACAAACTATCGCGACCAGAGGTATCAGGAATATTCAAATAACAATGAATATGATCAAAAGGCACCAATGATGCTGAATCATAAAAGCCGCAACCAAATTGTTGAGTAAATATGATATTGATTAATGTAGATTTCAATATGGTTGTCTTTCCGGATGCATTGGGACCCGTAATAATCAGATTTTTCTTCAGTTTGATTGTATTTTTCACCGGATTCTTATGTAAACAAGCATAATAACTATTTTTAAATACAATCTTTTTCTTGTTCTTACTCTTCTCTCTTGACAAAAATGTAGCAAAATTGATTTTTTTGTTTGCAATAAGTTCTTGTAATCCTTGTAAACAATCTATGTAGCCATTGAAACCAAGTGAATATAATATTGCATCATTATACGTTTCATTTGTGTGTAATTCATAAAAGTATTTAAAAATGGTACCGATTTCCCTTAATTTTTGCACATTGAGTATACTATAAGTAGACACTCTGGCCAATTTCTGGTTCAATTCTTGAAGAACAATTAATTTGCTCCTAATAGTAGTGTTAAAATCATTATGTGAATCAAAATCCTTTGCGAATTTCAAATAATTTTCCATATTTTGGCAAGATTGCTCTAAATACATTTTTATGGTTGTAAAATGATTGTGTATTTTAATCATATTGTTATTGAATTTCACACATACCATTACATTTTGGTAAATTGAAAACAAATAAAAACCAGCAGAGAGAAGTATATATATTTTTTCTTGGAAAGAAATATCTGTAAAATTTGTTGTAAACAACTTTCCAATTGCATTTGTTTGCGCCACAATTTTTAAAATATTTATGTATTCATTTATGGTAATGTTCATGCCTTTCACTTTAATAATAAAAAATGGTATAATGAGAATAAAGATTGGCATAACGAGAGAAAAAATGGGGGAAAATAAATTGTACAAACTAATCAACTGCAAAAAGATTTCAGATGTGTTTAAAAACTCGAGCAATTCCCATTCTACGTAATAATATTTCTCTCTAAATCCAATATCCAGTTTTATTTCATTCCATATGTCGACAATGGATTTGTAATCGGGTTTTGTGGAAAGTGGCACATATTCTTGAATCAATTTTTGATTGTCTTTTAAAAAATGTGTATCTGTTGTATAATGGTTTGCCATTTGTAAAGTAACTTTTTTAGAAATATCATTTTGCGCATTGAAATAAAAAGAATAAATAGGATTGGAAGATGGATCAATCGTTTTGATTAATTCTAAATCAGTAACAATGTTTTCCTTTAATTCCACTTTATTAGCATTGTAAAAAATAGGAACTTTAAAATGGTCGTTGATTTTGTCGACAACACTTATCATTGATTTTTCTAAACTTTCTTTCTCTTCTTCATTTTTACTAAACAATAGATTCATTATATTTTAAAGGAGAAATAGAATGAATTTATTTTACGTATTTTTATCAATATTATAAAGGATTTTCTATATCATGCATCGGATTTTCTATACTTTGACAACCATTTTCAATTACCTTTACATGTTTATCTCTGTTTTTATAAGCATAATAGCTCCTCATACTTAAAGCAACAACATCAAGTATAAATAAAGGGGCATAATTAATAATAAGGGAGCGATTATTTATTTTGATTGAATAGCTTAATGCAAATATACTTGCAATAAGAATTATAATTTTTTCAATCACATTATTTAAATTTGCATTTTTATTTACATAATTTGCATAAAATTCAGGAACATAACAAATAAAATATAATATAGATGCAATATTCATGAGATAATCGTGAGACATTTCATTACTATATTTACAATCTGTTTTTTATTTTCCTTGATTTTCTGTATTTCCTTAATTTTCTTTTGGATTTTCTCTTGGATTTTCCTCCTCTTTTTACTGGAGTCATTGCTTTTTTTTCATTAGTTGTGCTATATGGATGATCAATGTTTTCAGGAATATCACTCAAATTTAAAAGACTTGAATTATAGCTAGTTGTTTGACCTTGAATAGCTCTTTGTCTTTCTTTTTCTACAAAAGGATTTTCGATTCTCGCTTCAAGTTCACTTAATCGTTCTTCTAATTGTTCTTGGCGTATTAACAATTCTCCTATTATGCGTGCTTCACTATCGCTATCAGTATCGCTATCAGTATCACTATTTTTTCGTTGTCTCGATAAAAAATCTCCTATTCTTCGTACTTCTTGTTCTTGAAAACTATTATCACTATCTTCATTTTGATCAGGTAAATTATCTAAACCACTTTCTATTTTACTCATATATATTAAATAGAAGATAAAAATCCTAGATCAGCAGGCATTTCCGAAATTTCTGTTACATAATGTTGCTCAATTTCCTTCATTTTGTTAATATCACGCCGAGTAATAAAATTAATTCCTACACCTTTTCTTCCCCATCTTCCACTGCGGCCAATTCTATGCAAGTAATTATGCACATCTTTTGTTAAATCAAAGTTAATCACAATACTCACTTGCTGAATATCGATGCCTCTGGAAGTAACATTAGAGGAAATGAGTACGCGCGACTTGCCATTTCGAAATTCGTTAAATGCGCTTTCTCTTTCAGTACGATCCATCCCGCTATGGATCCTGCAAACTGGAAAGTCATCTTCAATCATTGCCTCGTATAAATCCTGCACACGCTTTATGCTATTGCAATAAATAATACATTGTGACACCGCCAAATGAGAAAACAGGTTTTTCAGCGTCGCATATTTTTGTCGGTCATCGTCCACTGCAATATAAAATTGCTGAATGCCTTCCAGTGTCAACATTTCTTTCTTTACACTGATTCGCACAGGGTTTTGCATGATTTTGTCAATAATAGGCAGAATATTTTCAGGAATGGTAGCACTAAAGAGCGCCACTTGAATCTCATTGCTAAAGTACTGAAAAATATTATACACTTGCTCCTTGAATCCACTAGATAACATTTCATCTGCCTCGTCAAGAATAACAAGCCTAATTTTCTTAGCTGAAATTTTATCACGACGCATCATGTCATATATGCGACCAGGACATGCGCATATTACATGTGGTACGTTTTTATTCGAAAAACTGCTCGTCTCTTCTATAACCGAGCCACCATAGAGCACTTGCACACGTAATCCAGGCATCATAGAACCTAAACTTTCAAACACATTTGCAGTTTGTCGCGTCAGTTCTTTTGTCGGAGACAGCACAAGCACTTGCGTACTATTATTTGTAACATCTACATTTGCCAATGCGCCAATGGTAAATGTGGCAGTTTTTCCAGTACCGGATTGGGCTTGCGCTACAATATCTTTCTTCAATAAAAGAGGTTTAATGGCCTTTTGTTGAATCGGACTCGGCTTTTCAAAACCATAAGCATAAATACCTCTTAAAAGTTCTGGGCTTATTTCTAAATCATCCCAGTTTTGAATTTCATACGAAGAATTGTTCAATTCCTCGTGTTGCTCGCTCACTTTAGCAGTAAAAGTTGACATTATACTATAATATTGCTTGATGTATTTAAGTTTCTTTAGTAATATTTATTATATTTTTAAAAAATTGATATAAATAATACAATCTATAATATAGTACAGATCTAGGATGGCGAAAATTTATTCATTGCAAGATGTTAACAATATTTTGTTTCAAGGATTTGATTTTCATTTGCCAGAAGAAACGTTGAAAATCATATCCGAATTGGCGCTGCAAGTAGGATCACCGGATTATGTAAAAACTCCAGTGTTTCAAAAAAGAGAAAATCCGATGAAAGTGGAGCCAACCAGGGATTCTAGTTCTAGTTTTAAAAAGGGGAAACGAAATAAGGCATTAGAAATTGTAAATGACGAGGATTGGGATGCACTTAGAAGTTCTTTTCAAGCAACTAAACTCGAAGAAAAGGTCGGATTTGAAGCAACCATAATGGAAATTCAAGGCATTATCAATAAAATGACCGATAAAAATTACATAGATAGTCGTAATAAATTGGTGTCTATTATTGACACGTTAATAGAAGAGCAAATTAGTTTGGAGAATATGACTCGCTTGAGTGGAATCATCTTTGAGATTGCATCCACAAATCGATTTTATTCAAAAATATTTGCCGACTTGTATTCGGATTTGGCTGGCAAATATGAAATGATTCAAGCTACTTTTGAGCAAAATTTGAAGGAATTTACTGGATTATTTGACAATATTCAATATGTGGATCCGAATGTAGATTATAATAAATTTTGCGAAATCAATAAAATGAACGAAAAGAGAAAGTCGTTGGCTGCATTTTATTTGAACTTGATGAAAAATGGTGTTGTTCCAAAGTTGACTATTATGACTATAACTAGAAATTTATTGGAGCAAATGTATAGATTTATATCTGAAATGGATAAGAAAAATGAAGTAGATGAATTGGGTGAAACAATATGTATTCTTTATGATAAACAAATGTATGAAGATGACGAAGGGGAAGACTATCCATTGATTGAGGGATTCACTATTTCAGAAACTATTGAGAAAATAGCAAATTCAAAGGTGAAGGATTTTAAGAGCTTAACAAACAAGACGTTGTTTAAATTTATGGATTTGGTGGATATGTAAATCCACCTTTCCACTTTTAAAAAAAGTGGAGCAAAACCTTATTAATTTTTTTCCACTTTTAAAAAAAGTGGAGCAAAACCTTATTAATTTTTTTCCACTTTTTAAAAAAGTGGAGCAAAACCTTATTAATTTTGGCTATTAATTTTTTTCCACTTTTTAAAAAAGTGGAGCAAAAATAAAATAAGGTTTGGCTCCACCTTTACTAAATTCAGAAACTATCTTTGGCTCCACCTTTACTAAATTCAGAAACTATCTTTGGCTCCACCTTTTCTAAAGGTGGAAAAGGTGGAAAAGGTGGAAAAGGATGGTTATTATAATTGCAAAAATATTATTTAAATAGTAAATATGTATTTAAATAATGTCCGACGAAAATAATATTATTTTTTCATTAGAAGAAACAAAGGAACAAAATAATTTTGATATAAACGATTTATTACAAGAAATGAATGAATCTGAATTTAAATTAGATCAAGATCAAATTCTTTCGCAAATGATTCATTATAAAGAAAATTTCAACCTAAAAGAATTATTGCTTATATGTGAATATTATGGAATAGCCAAAGATTTGAAAGCAAACAAATGCAACAAAGATGTTATTGTACAAGTATTGGTAGAATTCGAATCCAACCCATCTTTTATTGAAATCGTTTGCAGGAGAAAAAATTTATGGTTTTATATGAGTGAACTTAAAAATGATAAATTTATGAAAAAATATATAATACAATGGTAAAAGATAAAAAGAATAAAAGAATAAAAAGAATAAAAAGATAAAAATAATATCATAAAATATATATGGTGTTGTCAAAAATCAATAGTGATGTAAGTTATCCGGAATTAAAAAGTGTGGATGCAACTGATTTAAATATGGAAGCAAATTTATATCAATTAGAAATAAAAGGTGTCGATGTCATTATTGCAGTTGGAAATGCTAAAAATACGTTTGAAGACAAAAATATTTTGTATTTTCCAATTTATTTAGTGAAACATAATAACAAAGTAATGCAAATTGGTGTATATGAAATCAAAGCATCTGATTACATGTCTTATATGGATGAATCTAACAATTTAGATATTGAAAAAATGGATTCTCCCTTGATTTATTCTTTTGCAAATGCATCTTACATACATAAAATGAGATTAGAACCGGAAGTACCACTTCGCCGTGTTAAAGAAAAAAGCGGTAAAAAGAAAACAGAAGAGGAAAAAAAAACAGAAGAGGAAAAAAAAGAAGAATCCTCTTCTGACGAGGAAGAAGACATAGGGTTTTATGAAATACCGCCAGAACGTGCGGATATTTTTATTGTAACCAAGGGAGTACCATTGCCGCCATTATTAAAAGAAGAGACCAAACAACAAGCCAAAGATTATAGAGAGAAATACCATGAATCTCCTAAAGATACATGGGTTGTAAAATTTATGAAAAATGGACATTTTTCTATTGTCGATAATGAAGGCGGAGGTGACTGCCTTTTTGCAACTATTCGCGATGCCTTTTCTAGTATTGCACAGCAAACATCGGTAAATAAACTGCGTAAAAAGTTGGCATCAGAGGCCAATGAAAAAATATTTTTAGGATATAAAGAACATTATGATATGTATAAGGATAGTTTAGTAAGAGATACAAATAGAATAAAAGAATTAGAAGGCGAATATTTGCTTTTAAAGCAGCGTTTTGCACAAGTCATGGATCGCAATGAACAAAAGGCTATTTCTGTAGCAGCAAAAGAAGTGAAAAAAGAGCACGATCGTCTTGTCGAAGAGAAAAAGGTGACTGCTGAAATATTGAAAGAGTACAAATTTTTGAAAGGAATTGACACATTGGAAGCATTTAAAACGAAAATAAAGTCATGCAATTTTTGGGCAGATACTTGGGCAATTTCTACATTAGAGAGAATATTAAATATTAAGTTCATCATTTTTTCGAGCGAATTGTATAGAAGTGGTGATCATAAAAATGTCCTTCAATGTGGGCAATTAAATGACGAAATTTTGCAACAACGCGGGCGATTTACCCCGGAATTTTACATTATAGTTGAACATACTGGGGATCATTACAAATTGATCGGGTATAAGAAAAAAATGATTTTTAAATTTACAGAAATTCCTTATGATATAAAGAAGATGATTGTAGAACGTTGTTTGGAAACAAATGCTGGTCCTTTCTCTCTAATACCTGATTTTCAAAAGTTTAAAAGTGGAGAAACAAAAGGGAAAAAAGTAGTAAAAGATGTTGATGTGGATTATGAAGATCTTTCGGAAAGCAAATTGAGGGGGCTATATGATGACAATATAGTATTTCAGTTTTATTCAAAATCGATTGATAAAAAACTACCTGGACAAGGCAGTGGAGAGAAAATCCCCAAGGAGAAAATGAAGGACTATGCTGAATTGGCAACGATTCCACAATGGCGCAAGAAATTGTCTAATTTCTGGGTGCAGCCCTTTTCATTAGATAATCACCAATGGGCGTCTGTAGAGCATTATTATCAGGGGTCGAAATATAAGAAAGGGTTTCCTGATTTCTATTTGAGTTTCTCTCTAGATTCAGGTACAGATTTATCGAAAGATCCTTTATTAGCCAAAGCCGCTGGTGGTAAATCGGGTAAATTTAAGGGTGAACGTTTGAGACCTGTTGAAGTGGGTCAAGCTGATTCTGATTTCTTTGGAAAAAGAGGGAAGAAAGAAATGTATGCAGCACAATTTGCCAAATTTACGCAAAATGAAGACTTGAAGCAGCTACTTTTGGCGACCCAAGATGCCAAGTTGACGCACTTTTCTAGAGGTGCGCCACCAATAGTATTTGACGAATTGATGTTGATTCGCGATAAAATTAAACGAGATCAGGTGTAAAAAGAGTTTTAACAAATGAAGCAGCATTTCTCATATTGCAACACTTTTGGAAATTTCAACAAATGACTACATGAATCAACAATATTGTTCAATCTAGTTAAAAATTCTGCCTTGTCTTCTTCAACAACATTTACTTTTCTCTCTTCAATTAAAACATACACAATAAATTTCAAAAGAGTTGCACATAAATCCGCACATTTTTCATTGTCATTTTTTGACAACTTTAGATTGTATATTCTTTCATAAAGTATTTGAACAACTACAATAAATTCTGGAAAATCGTGAATGTGAATATTGTTATTCTTGATGACTTCTGTAATGGATTTTTCAATTTCATCCATTATAGTGGGTGTTTTTTCAATTATTTTTTGTAGTACTTCAAAATCTTCTGAAGTTAGTTTGTCTGTAGGTTTATTTTCTTTGTAAAAAGAAATAATTTCTGATAAAGTTTTTTCTTCTACTTTGACAACAGGTTCTTCTTCTACTTTGACAACAGGCTCTTCTACTATTTTTATAACAGGTTCTTCTACTTTAATAACAGGTTTGTCCTCTTCTACAATAGGTTCTTCATCTAAAAGATGAACCTCTTCCTCTAATCCACTTTCTATAAGTGACATTTTATACTATTTAAATATTTTAATTTTAAAAATTCAAATATTTATACAACGCAATTGCTACCTGCAGCATCTATTTTTGGACGAATATTATTAGCACAACAACCATATTGAGTGCCAGCACAACCACCGACAATAGGTCTTGGTGGGCGATAAATAGGATGTGGTGGGGGAGGCAAAGGATGTGGTGGGGGAGGTAAAGGATGTACTACGGGATTTACTACGGGATGGGGATGTACTACGGGATGGGGATGTACTACGGGATTTACTACGGGATGTGCTACGGGATTTACTACAGGAGTGGGTAAATAACCAGGTGGTGGTACATAACTAGGGCAATTGGTGCCATAATAATTTATTTTCGAATTGACTCCATCTGGACAACAACCAAATGTAGTTTGAGAACAAGAGGCTGCAGTAGATGTTGTAGTTTCTGTTTGCATGGATTTCATATAATTAAGAACAAAAAATCCAATAAAAACAAATGCTAAAAGAATAATTATAATTGTTATGTCCATATGAATTGTATAAAGATTTTATTATTTGTATAACATAAGAATCATGAAGTCTGCTTTAAAACAACCTTCTTCTGAAGAAGAACCTGCTGAATATCCATGGAGTGTTGTTAAAGATAAAGTAAAATTAAATTTAACCCCACATGAAAAAATTTTGCATGATTCTGATTATGATACACCATTGGTTACAAAGGCTAAATGGGAAAAACAACGAACACAAAAAAGTAAACCATTTAATTGTAATGATGAGTGTGCACCTCTTTTATTTAAAAAAGATAAAAGTAAGTATAATGAATGTATAGAAGATTGTGTCACGAGAAAAACAGAAGAGGTACATAATAAACAATTGAATAGAATAAATGCAGAGAAAGAAGCAGAAACCGCAGAGCGCTCGCAAGGAATAATTAATACTGACGATATACAAAAAATAATAGATTTTTTAGTAGAACATCATTACAATGATGATAGTAGAAAACAAAAACTAATTGATGTTTTATTTAAATTCAAACAAGAAAATCCAGAATATCCTGATATAGTTCAAGATATACTTGAATTATTTACATTATTATATGAAAGATATAGTAGAAATAAAATTTCAAAAACTTTATTTAGTAATAGATCTCGTTTTTTTAGAAGAATAGATCATTTTATTGATAATTTGGAAGATACTCTTGTTCATTTTAAATATAAAGAAAGTATACAATCAAATTTTCATAAATTATTGCTTGTTAAAGGAGGTAGAAAAACAAGAAAACATAATCAAAAGAAATCAAAAACAAAAAAGAATCATCAAAAGAAAACAAAAAGAAAAATAAATAAATCCAGAAAAAGAATATAAATCAAAAAAGAAATACTATACTAATATAAACATGAAATTATCCGATAAAAGTAAAAAACTAATGTTATTTTTTACCAAAAACAAACATATCAATCAAACAAAACAAACATCAAAAACAAAAAGTATTTTAAAAGAATTATATCAAGATCTATTTGCTGCCTATAAGTATTTAATGCAATTAAAACAAAAAAATGTCCCTTATTTTACCTTTCAAATAAAAAAAATAGACACTTCTAGTCAAATTGCTCGCCCACGTAATTTCAATGCAAAAAGTTTTCCTGATTTGGTAAGAAAACATATTGATCATTTAGCCATGTCGGAACTCACTTATACTTTTTCTCTCTTTGGTCGAAATATTACCATTCATTTTATAGTAGAAGACCCTCATGTTGAACTTAAATTGGACACCTATCATAAGCATGTAGATTCCATGTTTATGTGGATACATATATTAAATCAATATGCCTCTAAAAAATGTTCCACTACTTTGACCATTTATTTGTATTTCACTTCTCTCGAAAAGAGTCTTCCTAATTCCAATATATTTATTTTAGATGAGCTGAATGTAAATACCGCATTTACTACCACATGTCCGAGAGATTCGGAAATTGTTGTATTTAGAAAAGAAGAATGGTTTAAAGTCTTTATTCATGAGACTTTTCATAATTTTGCATTGGATTTTTCAGATATGAACAATGAAGAAGCTCATAGAATAATCTTGCAATTATTCAAAGTCAAATCCGAAGTTACTTTATTTGAATCGTATACGGAATTTTGGGCGGAAATGATGAACGCATTGTTTTGTAGTTTTTTTTCTTTAAAAGACAAGACAGATCTAGCGGTATTTTTAGAGTATTCCGAATTTTTTATTAATTTCGAAAGAACATATAGTTTTTTTCAAATGGTAAAAACATTGAAATTTATGGGTCTTTCTTATACTGATTTATATGCAAAGAGTCATCATAGTGCTGTACTTAGAGAGAATTTGTACAAAGAAAAAACGCACGTGTTGTCTTATTACATTATTAAATGTATATTGATGAACAATTATCAGGATTTTTTGTCTTGGTGTAAAACAAACAATTTCTCTCTATTGCAATTTAAAAAGACAATTGCAAATCAACGGGCATATTGTTCATTCATTGAAAAAAACTATAAAACACGATCAATGTTGGCATCTGTAAAAGAAACAGACTATTTTTTGCATTCTATAGAGAGAAAAAATAAAAAAGAAAATTATAAATATATATTATCCAATTTGCGAATGAGCATTTGTGAAATGGGTTAATATTTACGAGATAAGATAATATTTACGAGATAAGTTAATATTTACGAGATAAGATAATATATTATTTCTAACAATGTATGTAATGAAGTGCTGATCCAGACATATTAAAAAATATAAAAAGAATATGAATAAACAATACAAATCCTGCAATGTGAGACATAGGTGTTTCTAGAGATAATATACTATATATACAATCTCCAGTAATCATACGCCATGGCATGTAAATAAATAGAAACCAACTATATAACCATAAATAAGAATTATGTAAATCGTGAATGGTAAACAAATTCATGCTACATAATTCGGGTTGGATCCATAATTCTCTTATGAATAACAGAAGTGGCGACAAATGATTACTATAACACCATATATTTTCAAAATTTTTGAAAATTTCTGGTGTATTTCTATCGTCTTGATCTTTTAAATTAAATAATAATATACCTCCCCAATATCCGATGGTAATAACGCCATGAATATTGAACGCAATTGGGAAAAAAGCAGGATTAAAAAAATAAATAAAAGAGGCCAAATGTCCAGAATCTGTAAAACGTATGAATTGTTTCAATACTCCGGTCCATTTTGGTAGGTTATTATACTGGTAAAGAGACTGGAACATATAAAAATAATTGGCTGGATACATTTTGAAAACAATGATACAAGAAAGGAAAAAATTATTGGTGAAATAAAAAAGAGCAACATGTAAAAAAGGGATATAGACCCCATTTTTTATGCATTTTTGTAGTAACTGATTTATCATCATGAATATATATAAATAGTTATAAATCTTTATATTTATTTTGCAATTGTTTTAGCAGTGCGTCTTACAAAAATGGCTCCCTGCTAAGCATTTTCTCTTACATGGCCCACCTGCAAGTGTCTTTTTCTGACACACATAAGTATAAGTGCAATTGGGCCCTCGTTTCTTATTTGCCTTCCATGCTGCAATCGAAGCGTCGAAATCGAAAATGAATTCTAACTGAGATAAAATTGCCTTGGTTTGACTTCTGGTCTGCATCGTTGTTGTGCATTTAATTTTAAGATGAAAAAGGATTTCAATTTTATTTTGAGGGGAACCAAGGTTCCCCTACGACCCCTCCTTTTTATTTGAGGAGCTTATTACCCTCTCCTTTCTATTTTGAGGGGAACCAAGGTTCCCCTACGACCCCTCCTTTTTATTTTGAGGAGCTTATTACCCTCTCCTTTTTATTTTGAGGAGCATAAGACAATCTGAATCCAAGGTTCACTCCTTTTTATTTG
>Ga0209088_10001490_pt1 | contig 15110 bp, 12 predicted proteins | sample S_140625_EF_Meta_FD_187324 | JGI IMG/M metagenome (GOLD analysis project Ga0209088, IMG submission 187324) | Freshwater microbial communities from Lake Simoncouche, Canada to study carbon cycling - S_140625_EF_MetaG (SPAdes) (version 2) | ecosystem: Environmental > Aquatic > Freshwater > Lake ... | reverse complement strand
AAGCTCCGTGGTACGCGACGGGTCCTTGGCGATCTTGAACGGCTCAGTGCGGTTGATGAAGGCGTCCACCTCGCGGAGGAGTGCCATGGGCACGCCCGCCGCGGCCACCAGGTCGAGCTCGTCGATCGCGGCGTTCCACTGCGCGGCGGCGGCGGCGCACTTTGCCGGCCATTCGCCGCCCTGCTGCGTGTCGGTGGGCATCTTGCCCTCGAAGTACTTGCCGATCATGGCGGTGACGCGGCTCGGGCAGTTGCCCACCACGTTCACCAGCTCGCTGGTGTAGGTGTCGTGGAAGTGCTGCGCGCGGAAGTCGGAGTCACTGGCCTGCAGCGGGCCCTGCGTGGCCATGTACCAGCGCCAGGCGTCCAGGCCGTACTTGGCGAAGTAGCCCTCGATGGTGGGCAGGTCCACGAAGTTGCCCATCGACTTCGACATCTTCTGGCCGTCGGCGATCCAGAAGCTGTGCGCGTGGATGCGCCGCGGCATGGGGAGCTCGAGCGCCATCAGGAGTGCGGGCCAGATGACCGCGTGGAACCAGAGGATCTCCTTGCCGATCACGTGGTACTGCGCGGGCCAGTACTTGGCGCGCTGCTTGGCGAGCTCGCTGCCGGGTTCGCCCAGGCCGAGCGCGGTGACGTAGTTGAAGAGCGCGTCGATCCACACGTAGATGACGTGCTTCGGGTCGCCGGGGAAGGGGATGCCCCAGGTGAAGTTGGTGCGCGTGACGGGCACGTCCTGCAGGCCGGCGCGCAGGCGGCCGAGCACCTCGTTCTGGCGCGCGGCGGGCTGGACGAACGTGGGGTTCGCGGCGAAGAACTGCTCGAGCCTCTCCTGGAACGCGCTGAGCTTGAAGTAGTAGTTCTGCTCCGTGGCGCGCGTCAGCGGGCGGCCGCTGATGGGGCTCTTGTACTCGAGCTCCTTGGCGCGGGTCTCGGTGTAGTACTCCTCCTGGCCCTCGTCGTACCAGCCCTCGAAGGTGCCCAGGTAGACGCTGCCGGAATCGAGGAGCCGCTTCACGAACGCCTGCACCTGCCGCTCGTGGCGCGGCTCGGTGGTGCGGATGAAGTCGTCGTTGGTGAGGCCGAAGACCTTGAGGACGCGCTGGAACTCGGCGGCGTTCTCGTCGGCGAGCGCCTGCGGGCTGATGCCGCGCGCGGCCGCGCTCTTCTCCACCTTCACGCCGTGCTCGTCGGTGCCGGTGAGGAAGAAGACGTCCTCGCCGCGCAGCCGCATGGCGCGCGCCCACACGTCGCAGATCGTGGTGGTGTAGGCGTGGCCGATGTGCGGCCGGTCGTTGACGTAGTAGATGGGCGTGGTGATGTAGGCGGGCATGCGAGGGGCGGATGGTAGTCCGGGCAGGGGCGCGGGCCGCCGCCGGGCGCGGCGCCCGTCACTTGAGCATCTTCGCCACGCCCGCCACCGCGGCGCGGTTCTCGGCAAGCACCAGCCACAGGATTCGGCCGTCGGCGAACGCGAACGCGGTGCGCGCACGGTCGCCCTCGTCGTCGGTGAGGGCCTCGAGCCACTCGTCGCCGGGGGCGAGCGGCACGGCGCGGCCGAAGCCGTCGTAGCGGACGGCGCGGCCGTCGTCGGGCAGCATGGTGACGGAGAGCGCGTCGGTGCCGGCGGCGTTGCGGTAGATGACCATGGTGCCGAGCACCTGCGGCGCGAGCTCCACGTTGCGGGCGTCGTTGGGCGTCCAGCCGGCGTCGGCAAGGTCGGCGCCGCTGGTGCGGCCCACGGTTTCCGTGGCCAGTTCCGGCAGCTTGGCGAGCGCGGCCTCGCGCCTGCGGCCTTCCTCGATGTCCTCGGCGGCGCGTGCCTCGTGCATGGCGGCGATGGCCGCGAGGTCGCCGACGGGCAGGTCCTGCTGCACCGTGCCATGGCGGTCGCGCAGGCGCGGGGCGGTGATGCCGATCACCACCGCGAAGACCAGCACCGCAATCGTCAGCGCCGTGGCGGCGGGGCTGATGCGCGTGCCGCCGCGTGGGGGCCTCGATTCCCGGCCAAGCGTTGTTGCGTCGGTTTCCTGCATGGTTCCTGCGTCGGTTGAATGCTACGCTTCGGTCATGCAGCCGATGACGCTCCGCATTCCGCTTGCATCCGCGCTCCTGGCCCTTGGCACGCTGGCGGCATTCGTGCCGGCGCAGACGGCGTCCGCGCAGAACGCGCTCGGTGGCGGCGATGCGCTCTCGCGGGACACGCGTCACTCGGACCCGCGCCGGACCAGCAACTCGGGCGTGCTCGATGCCAACACGCGCGTGGGCGCCAACGGCGACAACGGCACCGGCGGGCCGAGCAACAAGGTCGACTACTTCTCGCGCAACCTGATCGTCACCGGCGACGTCGGCGGCGGCCGCCAGTTCCGCGGCAGCGTGGGTTACCGCGAGCAGTCGGACTTCACCGGCCAGACGGGCTCGGACGACAACCGGTTCTGGCGCGCGTACAGCGTGTACTCCAGCCCGTACATGGCGCAGGCCAACTACAACCCGTACCAGGCAAGCCAGTCGTTCGGCGCCATCATGTACACGCGCAGCTACGCCAACGCCAGCGCGCGCGACATCCTGACCAACCAGCAGCCGCTCGATGCGCGCATCGCCTTCGACCGCTTCACCGCCGACAGCGGCAAGAAGATGAAGCGCCAGGCCGACATCATCGACCCGGCCAACGCGCGCGACACCAGCGAGCGCCTCAACTGGCGCGTTTCGCAGGCCATTTCCGCGGCAAGCACGCGGGACGAGCGCAAGGAGATCCAGCTCGACGACGCGCTGGCGAACATGGGCCTGAGCACCTACGACCGCCAGCGCCTGCGCCAGGACATCCTGCAGGGACGCACGCGCCGCGACATGGTGGGCGAGCCGCTCGGCAACAACTCGCTGCTGCCGGGAAGCTCCCTCGCCGAGGACGCGCGCATCCGCCCGACGCTGACGCCGGAGTACTCGTCCATCTACGACGCACTGCGCGAGCGCGCCGGCAACCGCATTCCGGAGCCGACCTCGGACGCCGACCGCAAGGCGCGCGCAGCCACCATCGAGCGCGAGCTCGGCACGGACATGGACTGGCTGCGCGGGCAGCTGATCCGCAGCGGCGTCGAAGGCGGCCAGCGCGGCGTCAACGGCCCGCGCGGCGAGAAGAAGACGGGGGCCGAGGGCACGCAGCCTGGCGGCGCGAACACCGGCACCACGCAGGAGAATGCCGCGCCTGGCACCGATCCGAACGCGAAGCCCGGCGCCAAGACGATCGAGTCGGATGGCTCCGATGGCATGGGTGCCAAGAGCGGGACCAAGAGCGGTGCCAAGAGCGACGGCAAGGATGGCGGCGCAAAGACCGATGGCAAGGGCGGCACCGACGGCAAGTCCGCCGACGGCGCCGATTCCAAGCCCAGCGTCGACGACCTGGCCTTCATCCTCCGCCACGGCCGCAAGATGCAGTCGCTGGTGCCCGAGGATTCGAGCGCCATCCGCGACATGATGGAACTGGGTGCCACGGCCATGTCGCGCGGCGACTTCTTCCGCGCGGAGGAGCGCTATGCATCCGTGCTGCAGGTGCTGCCCAACAGCGCGGCCGCGCTGGCCGGCGTGACCAACGCGCAGCTGGGAGCGGGGCTTTCGGTGAGCGCGGCGCTCAGCCTTCGCAAGCTCTACGCAATGCATCCGGAGATGATCGACACGCATCTGGGCACCGACGTGCTGCCTCCCTCGGTGCGCATGGATGCCGCGCTCGGCTCGGCCCGGGCACGCCTGGCGGCGGCCTCCGCGCCGGATGCCGCGGCCGACATCAAGAGCGACCGCTTCGACTTCGGATTGCTGATCGGCTACATCGGCTACCAGACCGATCGTCCGGAGGTGATCCGCGAGGGGCTCGACGCCATGCGCGCCGTCCGCCCGGACGACGTGATGCTCGATCTCCTTCAGCGGATCTGGCTGCCCGCCGCGGCCGATCCGACGCGCCCGGCAAGCCCGAGCGTGCGGTAGATCTGTCGCGTCGCACCGCTGCGGTTGAGCGTATAGAAGTGGATTCCGTCCACGCCGCGATCGATCAGGTCGCGCGACTGTTCCGTGGCCCAGTGGATGCCCACGTTCGCCACCGATTCCGGGTCATCCTGGCAACGCTTGATGGCGCGCAGGAGCGGTGCGGGGAAGCGCGTTCCCGCCGCAAGCTCCGCCATGCGCTTCAGGCCCGCAAGCGACGTGACGGGCATGAGGCCCGCGATCACCGGCACCTTGATGCCGGCCAGCGCGCAGCGATCGCGCCAGTCGAAGAACGCGTCGTTGTCGAAGAAGAGCTGCGTGACGATGAAGTCCGCGCCCGCGTCCACCTTGGCCTTGAGGTGGTCCATCTGCACCAGCGTGTTGGGCGTCTCCGGGTGGCCTTCCGGGAAACCGGCGACGCCGATGCCGAAGCCGCGCGGATCGGGGTGGCGGCCGGAGTCGTTGAACGCTCGCACGGCACGCACGAGGTCCGCGGCGTGGCGGAACGAGCCTTCGGCGACCGATGCCTGGGCGCGCGGAGCATCGCCGCGCAGCGCCAGGATGTTGGAGACGCCGCGCGATGCGTAGCCTGCGAGGATGGAGTCGATCTCCGCGTCCGTGTGCCCCACGCAGGTGAGGTGCGGCACCGGCGCAAGCGCGGTCTCGGTGGCCAGCTGCGCCACCAGCGCATCGGTGCGGTCGCGCGTGCTGCCGCCCGCGCCGTAGGTCACGGAGACGAACGAGGGCTTCAGCGCCTCGAACTCCGGCAGCGATGCCACGAATTCCTGCCACGCATCGTCATTGCGGGGCGGGAAGAACTCGAAGCTTGCGGTCATGCCGTCCCGGGCGAGGACGTCGCGGATGTGCATGGCCGGAGTCTAGTTGCGCGTGCGGCGGGGCTACACTCGCGCGCATGCCCGGACGAACACGAGTCCCGCGGCCGACCGTCGATCGGCTGAGCCTGTACCTCCGGGAGCTTGAGCGCCTGGAGACGCAGGACCGTGGCACCGTGAGCAGCCGCCAGCTCGGCACCGCGGCGGGGGCGGCCGAGGCGCAGGTGCGCAAGGACCTTGGGATCATCGGCCATGCCGGGCAGGCGGGCATCGGCTACAGCGTGCCGCTCCTGGCCGAGGCGATTCGCCAGGTGATCGGCGTGCACCGGCAGTGGCGAGCGGCGCTGGTGGGTGCGGGCAACGTGGGTCGTGCGCTGGCGGCGTACCGGCGGTTCCGCGAGGAGGGCTTCGAGATCGTGGCCGTCTTCGACGAGGACGAGGCGGTGGTGGGCCGCACCGTGGCAGGCATGGAGGTGCTTCCCATGTCGGACCTGCCCAGCACCGTGAAGCGGGAGTCGGTGGGCATCGGCATCATCGCCGTGCCGCCCGATTCGGCGCAGCAGGTGGCCGATGCGCTGGTGGACGCGGGTGTCCAGGGCATCCTGAACTTCGCGCCGCGGCGTCTTCGCGTGGCCGACCGGGTGGCCACCGTGGATGTGGATTTCCGTTCGGCGCTGGAGCGCCTGGTGATGGAGATCTCCGAGCGGCAGGCCCCGCCGGCACGCAGGTAGCGCGGTCGCGGGAGTACGATCACGCCATGCACGCCCATCGAGCCAACGCCCTCCGCATCGCGTCCGCCTGTGCGGCGGCGGTCTGCGGGTGTGTGCTGGCGGGCTGCAACAAGCCGCTCTTCCCGGAGAGCGCCCCGCGGACGCAGTTCGAGAAGTTCGACACCATGCGGTCCGGCGCGGCGCCGAAGGACGAGCCCGATGTCTTCGGCACGCCCCAGCCCGCGCTCCGTGCCCGGCTGGCCCCCAAGACCACCGACCAATAGACCATCGGCCCACAGGCCGCCGACCTCGCATGGACCGGGAATCCTTCCCGTGATTTCACGCTCCGGCGCGCTCCTGCCGATGATCCTGTCGGAGGCGGTGCGACGGAACGCGCCGGCAGCAGTGACCACGGACGCAGCCCTGACGCAACAGCCCATCGCCTCGCCTGCCCGCCCCAAGCTGCCCCGCACGGTGGTGGTCTGGTCGGCCTTCGGGCTCGCCTGCGCCGCCTCGGTTGGCTTGCTCTGGGCCATGGCGCCCGCGCGCCGTGCCGACACCCTCCGCAGTACCCGTGACGCCCGCGAGCCGGCGGTGGCCAGCATCGCTGCCACGCGCGCCGTGGCTGCGCCGCGGATCCTGCCCCGTGACACGGCCCTTGCCCATGGACGCTGGAAGGCCATCGTGATCCATGACAGCGGCTCTCCCGCCGGCGACATGGCCTCGATCGAGCGCCGGCACCTCGATGCCGGACTCACCGGGCTGGGATTCCACTTCGTGATCGGCAACGGCCATGGGCTGGACGACGGCCAGGTGTCGGTTGGCTACCGCTGGGAGCGCCAGCTCCCCGGGGCCCACGCGTCGGCCGGCATGCGGACCACGCGACCGATGCGCGCGGTGGCCGGACCCCTGGACGCAGACGCCTTGAATCGGTGCGCCGTCGCCATCTGCCTGGTCGGGAACGCGGACCGCCGTCCGTACACCGATGCGCAGTTGCGCGAGCTGGCCGGACTGGTCCGATCATTGCAGGCAGAGCTTGGAATCGGTGCCGATGCGGTGTATTTCCGTAAGGAACTGTCGCCCGGGCCGGTTCCCGCGGGGTGCATCGATGCGCCGACCTTCCGTGCTCAGTTGCTTCCCTGAATCTGTGTGGCGCCCCGGAAAGGCGCCGTTGCATGCCCATGGACAGGGGACGCCAATTCCGGGCAGATTCTTAAGATTCGTGTCCCTGCCCGAGAGCAACGGCAAACTGGCAAACCCGCCGGAATATTGCGATTCCATGGGCGTTTTGCTACCCTCTTTCGACTTGCCGCCGCCCCGTTCACGGGGTCACGTCCAATCGGCAAACCTCGCCGCCGCCAACCCTTGCGGCCCGGACGAGCCTCCTGTCCGGAGGAGGAAGTTGAAGGGGACCTGCGCTCGTTGAAGTTGTGTCCATGCTGAACTCCCCGTCAATCCCCGCCGAGCTCTTCGGCTACAAGGTCGTCGACAAGGTCGGGGAAGGCGCTGCCAGCACCGTCTATGCCGTCATGGACCCGAAGTCCAAGCAGGTGATGGCGCTCAAGCACGTGCTGCGCCGCGCCGAGAAGGACCAGCGCTTCATCGACCAGATCGAGCAGGAGTATAAGGTCGGCTCCAAGCTCGACCACCCGAACATCCGCGCGATCACCAAGTTCCTGACCAACCGCAAGTTCATGGTCGGAGCGGTGCTCGATGCCGCGCTGCTGATGGAACTGGTCGACGCCACCACGCTCGACCTCTCGGCACGTCCGTCCGGCTACCGCATCGCCAGCTACTTCGCGCAGTGCGCGCGCGCCCTCGGCCACATGCACGAGCGCGGCTTCGTCCACGCGGACATGAAGCCCTCGAACATGATGGTCTGCGAGGACCACACCGTGAAGGTGATCGACCTCGGCCAGGCATGCGCCGTGGGAACGGTGAAGAAGCGCATCCAGGGCACGCCCGGCTACATCGCGCCCGAGCAGGCGTTCCGCAACGAGATCACGCCGCTCACCGACGTCTACAACTTCGGCGCAACGCTCTACTGGGTGCTGGTGCGCGACGAGATCCCGTGCGCGCTTCCCTCCAAGAACGGCAAGGTCGGCAGTGCGGTGAATCCGGACCAGATCCGCATGCCGCGTCCGGTCCATGAGCAGGATCCGCGCATTCCGGCCGGGTTCAACGAGATCGTCATGCAGTGCATCCGCGTGCACCCCGAGGCACGATTCCAGTCGATGGAGATGGTGGCCGAACGGCTTGATGCCTTGGCCGATCATTGCCACTCGACCGGCGCCGGCAGTGCGCTTGCGGGATTGCAGACGAGCACCGGGGCCCCGGACCGTGCCTACGACAGCGAACCTTCCAAGGCCGGCTGACGGCGGGGAGACCACATGATCCGAATGACTTCCTGGGAACCGTGGCGTGCGATGGCCGCGGTGGCTGTGCTTGCCGTGGCGTGCGTTGCGGCGCCCGCGTTGGCCGGCGACGAGATCGATTCACCGCAGGCGCTGCAGGCGCTGGAGGCGCGCATCCGCGCGGTGGCCGCGAAGGTGCGCCCCGCGGTGGTGGGTCTCGTCACCGAGGATGAGCAGGGCACCGAGAAGGGCTCGGGCAGCGGGACGATCATCTCCAAGGACGGCTGGGTGCTGACCGCCGGGCACGTGGGTCAGCAGCCGGGCAAGCGCATGAAGGTGCTGCTTGCCGACGGGACGGAGATGCGCGGAACCACCGCCGGGCAGCACTTCGGGCCGGACGGCGATGTGGGTTTGGTGAAGATCGAGACGGGCGGCAAGGAATTGCCGTTCGTGGAGCTCGGTGCTGCCGCGAAGCTCGCCACCGGCGACACGGTGGTGGCGTTCGGGCATCCGCTCGGGCCGGAGCGGAATCCGTGGCGACCGCCGCCGCTGCGCGTGGGCCGCGTGATCGGGCGCGAAGGCTGGGTGCTGGCGATCGACGCGCCGCTGAGCCCGGGCGATTCCGGTGGTCCGGTGTTCGCGCTGGACGGAACGCTGGTCGGCGTGAACTCCACTGCCAGCGAGCGGCCCGACCTGAACACCGCGGCCACCGTGGAGAGTGCGCAGCAGCGCATGGAGAGCATGCGCGAGGCGATGGCCACCGGCGAGTACCTGGCGGATCCCGCGAAGGACCCGGTGGAGGTGGCGGCCGAGTCGCGCGGCACGGATGACGACGCCGAGGGCGACGGTGCCGGCAACGGACGTGTCGGCGACGGCGGCCACCTGCGCCAGGAGCAGGAGGAGCGCCGCGCGGCGATGCTCCAGATGCTGGCTGCGCTCACCGACCCGTACGCGGATTCGATCGTGTCGATCATCGTGGATTCGCGCGACGCCGCCTACGGCGTGGTGGTGGACGACGAAGGGCACGTGCTGACCAAGGCAAGCGAGCTCGGTACCGGCGCGCGGCGCATCGATGTGCTGCTCGGCGACGGGCTCTCGGTGCCGGGCAAGCGCCTCGCCGTGGACCGCGACCTGGACCTGGCGCTGCTTGAAACCGGCATCAACGACGTCACGCCGGTGACGTTCGACGCCGCCGCGGAACCGGCGCTGGGGGATGCGGTGATCTCGGTGGGCCGCGGCATGGCGCCGCTGGCGCTCGGGTTCCGCGGGCTGGGGCCGTACATGTCGGGCGGCTCCGATGCGGCCAGCCGCGCGTACCTGGGCGTGGGACTGCGACGGCCGAAGCCGGACGAAGCGACCGGCGCGCCGGCCGGCGTGGGCCAGGTGGTGGATCGCGTGATGCCGGGCTCCGGCGCCGCGGAAGCCGGCATTGCCGAGGGCGACGTGATCCTGGCCGTGGACGGCGTGCCGGCGGATTCGCCGGAGGCAGTGGCCGCGCCCGTGCGCTCGCACGCGCCGGGCGAGCAGGTGAGCGTGGACTTCCTGCACGCCGGCGAGCGCCGCACCGTGAAGATGCGCCTGCTGCGGCCGCCGTTCCGCGACATGCGCGACGCCATGTCGCAGGGCGCCGTCCTCAGCCGCCGCGCCACGGGATTCGGCGAGGTGATCGCGCACGACGGCATCGTGCCGGCGCAGTACATGGGCGGTCCGGTGGTGGACAGCGGCGGTCACGTGGTGGGCATCAACATCGCGCGCGCCGATCGCATGAAGACCTATGCGCTGCCGGCGCGCCGCGTGCGCGCCTCGCTCGAGGCGATGCTGGCGCGGGTGAAGGTGGGCGACGTGCTGCCGCCCGAGGACCCGGGCGCCGGGCTCGCGGTGGTGGAGTTCGCGCCGGATGGGTTCGCGCGTCTTGGCCCGAAGGAAGGCCGCGTGCTTGGGCCCACCAACACGGTGGAGGAGCGCGACGGCGCGCCGGAGATCGCCGGCTGGGGCGATTCCGACGACCTGGCCGTCTGGAAGCTGCGCCTGCCGGAGCCGGGGCGCTACGACCTGTCGCTCGACGTGCAGGGCGAGGCCGGCGGCAAGGTGGACGTCTTCTTCGGCGATGACCTGATGACCACGGTGGTGAGACCGTCGCGCGCGTTCGTGAAGGCGCGGGTGGGTGAATCGGTGTCCACGGAGGCGGAGGTCGTCCTGGTGCGCGTCCAGCCCCTGGGCCGGCCCGGCGGGCCCATGATGCGGCTGCGTGGTATCACCGTGCAGCGGACCGACCAGCTGCGCATGGCCGAGGCGGCATGGCCGCTCCTGCGCTGGAAGGACTTCGAGCGCTACAAGCGCGAGTGGGAACGCGAACAGCGGCGCAAGGATCGCGAGGCCGCACGTGCGGCGCGGGCCGCGGAACTGAAGGGCGCGGCAGCGGGCCAGGGTGGCGCGGGCGAACCAGGAACCAAGGAAGCGACGAAACCATGAGCACGCAGCACACGACGCACGACGAGAAGTGGGACCGCCGGTTCCTGGAGCTGGCGGAGCAGATCGCCGGCTGGAGCAAGGACCCGAGCCGCGGCGTGGGCGCGGTGATCGTGAGCGGTGCGAAGCAGATCGTGGCCACCGGCTTCAACGGCCTGCCGCGCGGCGTGAAGGACCTGCCCGAGCGCCTCGAGCGCCCGGCCAAGTACGACTACGTCTGCCATGCCGAGCTCAACGCCATCATCCAGTGCGCGCGCAACGGCGTGAGCCCGGTGGGCTGCACCGTCTACACGAGCTTCAGCCCGTGCATCCAGTGCACGCTGGCGATCGTGCAGGCCGGCGTGGCACGCGTGGTGACCTACGAATACGGCGGCGAGCAGGACGCGCACTGGCAGGAGAGCTTCGCCAAGGCGAAGGCCGTGATGGCCGAGGCGGGGGTGGAGTACGTGGCGCTGGTCAAGCCGACCGCCGGCGCGCGGGGCTGATCGCCGAACCGTCGCGTGTGCCGGTTACATGCGCTCCGGCGCGGTGATCCCGAGCAGGCCCAGGCCGTCCTTCATCACGTGCTTGCTGATGGCGCACAGGCGCAGGCGGCTGGCGCGGAGGGCGGGGTCCTCGCACTTGAGCACCGGGCACTGCTGGTAGAAGCCGTTGTACGTGGTGGCCAGGCCGTGGAGGTAGGCGCAGAGGCGGCTGGGGTCGAGGTGCTGTGCCACGTCGCGCACCACCTGCGGATAGCGCAGGAGTGCGAGCGCAAGCTGGCGTTCCGCGGGCTCGGCCACGGTGATGGCGGGGCGCGGCGGCGCGTGCGCGGCGGCATCGAGCGCCTTGCCGAGGATGCCCGCGATGCGCGCGTGTGCGTACTGGAGGTACGGGCCGGTGTCGCCCTCGAAGCTCACCATGCGGTCGAGGTCGAAGACGTAGTCGCGCGTGACGTCGGAGCCGAGGTCGGCGTACTTCACGGCCGCGATGCCCACGGCGCGGCCGATGGCGGCGAGGTCCGCGTCGGCCATGCCGGCGGTGGGTGCGTTGGGGTCGGTGCTGCGTGCGCGCACCTCGCGCGTGCCGCGCTCGATGGCCTCGTCGAGCAGAGCCTTCAGCGTGAAGTTCTCGCCGCTGCGGGTCTTGAGCGGCTTCTTGTCGGCGCCGAGCACGCTGCCGAAGGGGACATGGATGAGCTCGGCCTCGGTTCCGTCCGGCAGCTTGGTCCAGCCGATCATGCGCACAGCATCGAAGACGTCCTTGAAGTGGTCGCGCTGGCGGGCGTCCACCACGTAGATCACGCGGTCGCTCTTCAGGTCCTGCACGCGGAAGTGGCACGCCGAGAGGTCGGTGGTGGCGTAGAGGAATCCGCCGTCGCGCTTGCGGATCAGCATGGGGCGCTCGCGGTCCGGGTAGCGGACCACGATCGCGCCGTCGTCCTCGGTGCCGAGGCCGGCCTTCACGAACGCCTCCACCGTGGGGCCGAGCTTCTCGCGGAAGAAGCTCTCGCCGCGGCTGTGCTCGTTGGTGAGGTGGACGCCCAGCGTGTCCGCGGTCTCGAACACCTCGCGCATGGTGCAGTCGATGATCTTCTGCCACTCGGCCACCAGCTGCGCGTCGCCCGACTGCAGGCGCACGAGCGTCGCGCGCGCATCTTCCTGCGCAAGCGCGGCGCCGGCATTCTGCGCCTCGAGCTCGGCGATGCGGTGCGGTCCCACCTTGGTGCCCTGCGCGGCAATCATGCCGGCGTGGTCGTCGCGCCCCTCGAGCTGCGCGGCGCGGTAGGCGCGGTTCAGGTCCTCGAGCGTGATGCGGTCGAGGTCGGCACCCGCGCGGCGCAGCGCGGCGAGCGTCATGGCGATGGGCAGGCCCCAGTCGCCGAGGTGGTTCTCGCGCCAGACCTTGCGGCCGAGGCGCTCGTGCACGCGCGCCAGCGTGTCGCCGATGATGGTGGCGCGCAGGTGGCCCACGTGCATCTGCTTGGCGACGTTCACGCCGCAGAGGTCGATGGTGACCGCATGCGTGGCGCTCGAGGGCGCGATGCCGAGTGCGGGCGAGTCGAAGGAATCGAGCGCCGCGGCGAGCGCGCTTCCCGCGAGGTGAATGTTGACGAAGCCCGGGCCAGCCACTTCGAGCTTGTCCGCGATGCCTGCCATGTCAGCGCGCGCGACCACGTCGGTGGCGAGCTGGCGCGGGTTGGAGCCGAGCTTCTTGGCGAGCGCCATGGCGAAGTTCGCCTGGAAGTCGCCGAACTGCGGGTTGCCGCTCGGCCGGATCTGCGGGTCGCACTCGGCCGCGGGCAGGCCGGTGACCGCGGCGATCGCCGCGCGCAGCGCACCATCGAGGCGCGTGACGGGATCGGCGGAAGTGGCATGGTCGGCTGAAGCGGCTGCGGGCATTCGCGGAAGGATAGAAGAGCCGCGCAGCGGGTGTTATCCGGCAGGCGCATTCGAGCCATTCCATGAAGCGACCCCAGTAGGATTCCGGCCATGAGCGATCTCGAAGACATCGGCGGCAACGACCAGTCCGTGGCCATCCTGTTCGGCGAGATCATGGGCGAGCTGCGGCTCCTCAGCACGCTCTACATGAAGACCAGCCCGCCGGACGTGACGCTGCAGCCGACGGTGATCGTCAGCGAGGCATTCGTGCGCCTCGCGCACCACAAGCCCGAGCAGTTCAAGGACGAGGACGACTTCAAGGCCACTGCGTCGGCCATCCTGCGCCAGGTCTTCGCGGAGCGCGCCAAGAAGCGCCTTGCCGAGAAGGTGCGCGCCGCCGATGCCGTGCGCGAGCGGAACGAGCGCAAGCCCGCGCCGGGTGCTTCGGCGCCGGTCGCGGAGCCCGAACTCCCCAGCTTCGAGGGCGCATCGCCGGAGATGGCCATGGCGCTCGAGAACGCGCTCGAGGCGCTCTCCGAGGCCGACGACCGCTCGGCGCGCGTGGCGGAGCTCAAGATCTTCGGCTCGCTGCCCATGTCGACCATTGCGCCGATCGTCGGGCTGACCGAGGACGGCGCGGAGAAGGACTGGCGCTTCGCGAAGGCGTTCATCGCCAAGCACCTGAAGGATCGCGGCAAGATCGGCTGAGCACTGCGCGGCGTCCGTGGTTCGCCTCAGGCGCCGGTACCGAGCACCGCCTTGGCCCGCTCCGCGTAGAGCCGCTCCATCAGCTGCGCGGTGGTCTCCGGCAGCGGGCGATCGATCCCTTCCGCGGCCAGCACCAGCATGGTGATCATGGAATGGAAGTCGTCGACGCTGACGAACTCGCGGCCCATCTCGGGCTTTGCCGTGCCCGCATCCACGCCCGCGATGTCCACCATGTTGTGGTAGTTGCCCAGCGGCAGGCAGATGCAGGTGCTCGCGTATCCGTAGCAGGCGAAGGCGCTGGCCTCGCAGCCGCCGCCCGGCATCAGCTTGCGCTGCCAGCGGAACGCCGGGTTGCGCTTGGCCTCGGCGCTGAAGAGGTGCGCGAGGTGGTTGGTGAGCTCGGGAGTGAACACGCTGATGCGGTCGCCGACGCGGAGGATGGCGCCCGCACCGATCGGGGAGTCGTGCGGGAAGCTGCGGGAGTTCTCCAGGCACAGGAGTCGCGCGTCGCGCGGGATCCAGCCGCTGCGGGCGGCGTGGATGCAGCCGAGGAAGCCGACTTCCTCGGCCACCGTGAAGAGGAGCCCCACGTGCCCGCAGCCCGGGCGGTCGAGCACCTCGTCCAGCGCGCAGAGCGCGGCGGCGGCGGCGGCCAGGTCGTCGCAGGCATCGGTGTGGATGAGGCCGTCACGGATCTCCGCGCGCGGGAACTTCCAGCGCGCGATGCAGCCGGTGCGCAGCCACGCGGGTGCCGCGGCATCGAGCGTGGCGGTGATGCGCTTGAACGTCATCGCGTCCGATTCCATCGACGTGATCCGTGCGGAGGCACGCTCGCTGCCCGGGCCCACGGCCTCGATGGCGGCGCCCACGAAGTACGGGTCGTTGACGCCGCCGCGGAACTCTGCGTGGAGGGTGTTGCCTTCCACCTGCGTGACGATGAAGGCGGGATGGTCCAGGTGCGCCGTCACCAGCATCAGCGGGGCCGTGCCGTCGTGGCGGCGCTGCGTCACCATGTAGTTGCCGGCATCGTCGCGACGCACCGTCAGCCGGTTGCCGCGTTCCGCCAGCCAGCGGTCGATGTAGTCCATGACGCGCTGCTCGTGGCCCGCCGCGGTGGGGATCTGCGTCAGTTCCAGGAGTACCGCCTCTCGGGCGGCGCGGTGTTCGGGGGTGGGTTCGGTGCTCATCGGGAAGCATGGATGGTAGGGGGTGCACGGCCCGTTTCCGGCCGGTGCCTGCCTCGCCTACCCTGTGCGGTCCCATGCCGCTCAGCCCGATTCCCGAGATCCTCCAAGACCTGCGTGCAGGCAAGGCCATCGTCCTGGTGGACGACGAGAACCGCGAGAACGAAGGCGACTTCGTGGTGGCGGCCGAGTTCGTCACGCCGGAGATGGTGAACTTCCTGACCCGCGTCGGCGGCGGCTACCTGTGCGTCAGCCTCGACGGCGAGACCTGCGAGCGCCTGGACCTGCATCCGCAGACCACGAGCAACACGAGCGTTCGCGGGACACCGTTCACGGTGAGCGTGGACGGCCACCCGCGCCACGGCGTGGGCACCGGCATCAGCGCCAAGGACCGCGCCAAGACCATCCAGATGCTCATCGACCCGGCGATCCGCGCCGATGACTTCGTGCGCCCGGGCCACATCAACCCGCTGCGTGCGCGCGATGGCGGCGTGCTGGTGCGCACCGGGCAGACCGAGGGC
>Ga0209088_10001488_pt1 | contig 15115 bp, 14 predicted proteins | sample S_140625_EF_Meta_FD_187324 | JGI IMG/M metagenome (GOLD analysis project Ga0209088, IMG submission 187324) | Freshwater microbial communities from Lake Simoncouche, Canada to study carbon cycling - S_140625_EF_MetaG (SPAdes) (version 2) | ecosystem: Environmental > Aquatic > Freshwater > Lake ... | reverse complement strand
TGTTAGTTTTTCTCCTGACGGGGTCATTAAAATTCGGTTCATATCCAATCTTGGTTCATTGTCATTCATGAATTTTCTAATATATTTTGAATCGGCAATTGGTAATGATTCAATAAACTTTGCAATCACCGCTTTATCGGTTGAGCCATCAACTTCAATAATTTCTTTTTGCATTCTCCACGTAATTTTTGGAACAACCCTACCTTGTGGGTATGTATCAGCTAATTTACCGATTTCAATTATTTCACCATAATTTAATGGTTTAAGTTTAACCGTTGATTGTGATTTAGGTAGATTAACAATAAATGTTCCATCATCATTTGGTTTTTGTCCATTAATAATGGATAATTGGTCTAACATTACCGTTGACTGAAATTGTTTTTTAGTTAGTGGGTCAGTAAGATTCAGACTCATTTCAGGACCAAATGCCGTATTTCTTAAAAAGATTAAGATAGCTTCAACATCTCCCTCAATAAGTTCTTCAACTCTAATATCTGGTTCATAAATTTTTGCCCTTAATAAATTAATTGTTAAATCATTTCCTCCACCCATAATGATATTCTCATCTGAAGCGGTAAGATAACCCACCTTAAGTGTTTTTTTCTTGTTTTTATAAAAAATACCTTCTGAAGGTAATGGTACCACATCGTGTGGTAATGTAAAATTTTCTTGACCGTAGTCTCTTGATTGATTGTCCATATAAAAAAATAACCGTAAAGTTTATGTTCTTTACGGTTAAATATAATTAGGTTTAGTTTTTTATCAATAGTATTAATAAACTAGAACACATCTATCCATTCTTAGTACTGCTGTGATTGTTGCCAAAGCATCTGATTTATAATCTAAAGCGTTAAAGTTAACATCTGATAAGAATGTTCCATAAAGAATCCACTTCTCAACAACAACCCCTGTTGGGTCTAACATTTCTAAATCAATATCTTTTTTATAACCCGCAGCATATCCCATACGACCCGTTACTGATTCAGCATGTAAACGAACCCACTCCATAAGAGCTTGAGCCGCTGACGGTCCAATTGGGTCTCTAAACGTTACGTTAATTGTTTGCCATTTAAAAATACCCGCAACATATGTTTCAGTATTTAAAAAAGGAATTGGAATTGGGTTAATTGTTATATGTGGTCTTGATGAAGATTCTACGAACCATTCGTTGATACCCAAACTTGATGGAAACCTTAGGATAAAACGATTTTGACGTTTTGGTTCGTAAGGTATCGGCATTTTCATTAATAAATCAGCCATGTTATTTTAATTTTTGTTTTTTATTAGTTGTTTATATCTATAAATATAGTCTTGTTAAAAATATTTCTATTTACTTTTGTTTTTGAGAAATTATTCTTTATTTATATTCTTTTTTAGCTCCTCCAGCAGTAGAATATGTCTTAACTATATTATCTGGTTTATTTTTAAAGTGTTTATTAATTACTTCTACATTCTTAATATCATCATCTGAAAATCCAATACTAGGTTGTTCTGGTATAAAATTGTTAGATATATCATTTTTAACAAATGCTCTTTTATTAAGTATACCAGCAATTCCTTTTATATAAGAAACAAATTCCTCCATTGCAACAACTTTTAATTCTTCAGGATTTGCAGCACTTCCTTCACCAAAAGTAACAGGGTGGAACTTACAAAGTTCTAAATATGATTTAATTAATTCATCATCACTCATATCTTCTTCACCAACAAACGTCCTATATTTTTTTAAATTTTTAATTAATAGGTCTTTATCTATACCATTAAAACCGTCTATAATATAGTTATAAACTGCTTGTTTTAAAGTGTTTGGATTGTGTCCTCTTGCGGTGATTATGGAAAAAATTGACCCGTTATTAATTGCCTCTCTAAAATCATCAAATGCGGGACCTAATCTAGCCCTCATCGCATCAATTAAAAAATCTTTATCACCTTCAGTTCTAAAATTTCTAAATGGTGAATCCGCAAATCCTACTATAGTTTCACCTTTATATTTGAATGGATTTTTACCAACATCGTGTCTATATTCCGCAAAATCATCCGTACTCATTGGAACTTCGTCTCCCTCCTCATTTTTTAATATTATCTTTGTTGGCATATGAACAATGTTGTCATCCCAATCAAATGCATAATATTTCATATCTGGAGTTCCCTCTTCCTTGAAACCTTCTTTAAGTTGTACTTTCATATTTGGCTATTAAGGATATCACAAATTGTGATATCCTTATTTTTTTTTAGATATTTTCAAACGAAGCTCCTGTTGGAGTTATGAAGAACTCAATATCTATGAATTCTAAAGCCTTCGTAGGTTTTAAGTAGATTTTACCTACTAATCTATTTGCATCTAAATCTTCAGGTGAAGATGATACTGTTACACGGAAATCGTATAAACCTCTATCTCTTCTGATTGAATCTAAGATTGGATTAACACTATCTAAGAATTGTTGTCTAACAACTTGGTCGTTTTGTTCAAACAATAATCTTACAGCTACCGCTGAAATTAATTTACGAGCTTGTAATAATAATCTTCTAACATTTAATCTGTTTAACGCTGAATCAGCAACTTGTAAGGTTTTGTTACCCCAAATTACAGTTCCAACATCAGAGAAAGTTGCAATAGGGTTAATTCTACCTTGATACAATGTATCTCTATCTGTTTGTGTTAGTTTTTGTCTAGCTTTGATTGAGTTTACAAGACCTCTTGTATAACCCGCAGATGCGAACCAAGGGAATGCAATATTATCAGTCAATGCTAAGTTTCTACAAACTTCACCTGTTGGTGGTAAATAGATTTGTGTGTTATTAACAGTATCTCTTGTTAAAATCCAAGGATAGTATGTTGCAGTATAGTTAGAGTCAATTCCAGTATTATCTAAGTTATCAACCGCTTCTTGTGAATAGATGATATCTTGAGGATTTGTAGAATCAGGTGTATACATATTATAATCAGGAGTTGTTGCAATATAAACTGAATCAGCTCTTGAGTATTGTATCATATCTATTGCTTCTTCTACAAGGTTTGAGTTGTTAACATAATCAATCGCTGTTGTTGCAAACACGTTAATGTTTGTTGCTTCAGGGTTTGAGAATGTTAATATACCAAGTAAGTAAGCATAATAATCTGTATTTGCAAAATCTTGAGTGTTATTTTGAACCACAATTCTCTTAAACATACCGTCACCTGTTGCAGTTGGGTATTTTGTAGATGGTGCCGCTCCCGCTAAATAACCTGAAGAACCTAATTGGAATCTATCTTGGTTAGTTCTATATTCTCTATAGATATCCCATCCGTCAAATCCACCAGCAAAACATACTGTGTATTTTCTTGAGTAAATAAAATAATAAGGATTTTCCTGAGTTTGGGGGTCAAATCTAAAATCAGCCACACCACATTCAAATGCGGTTTGACCACTTGTCATTGATGTATTTGCAATTGTAACAACCGTTGCTCCTGAATCCATATGGAAACCTTTACTTAGGTAATTCCATTTAATAGAATCTGTTGCAGTTTCCCATCCAACAATTGGATTTTGTTTTCCTTTATATGTTAAGAATGATTCGTCAATTCCAAATTGAGTTGAGAATCCTAAGTAACTTCTTCTTACAATATCTCCTCCTGATTCAACAGCGTTTGAACCTCCCGCAGTAGTACCAAATGGTGGGTTATAAATAACTTCACCTGGATAATAATATTGTGTTTTGAATTTAGGATATGGTGATGGGTATGCCGCAGCGTCTTCGTATTCTCTTTGAGTGTATCCGTAGAATCCACAAGGGATTGCGTCAATCGGATATTCATTTGCTAATTCAATCATAATGAATTTTGATATTAAAGCAAACTCTCCGTTAGAAGAACCAATCTTTTTAGCCACAAAATTATTAGAACCTGGGTCCATTGTACAATTTGTGAATTTTTCAATTACAACTGGGTTAGCATCTGTATCAAAGAAATTTCTAACTAAAACATCAAATGTCATATTATTAAATGATAAATTAGCAATTGATACTTTGATTTCAGTATTTGCAGCATCACCATCGGAAATTGAAATGAACTTGAATAAGTTATAAACTTTATTACCTCTTAATTCTGAAACTAAGAATGGTGTTTCTGGTGATTGGTATTTTTCCAAATTCCAAGCAATTGATGAAGATGATTGACTTCTAGCTTCAGGTAGTGCAATTAAATCACACGATAATCCACGAATATAACCTTGGTTATATGCATAATTTAAACTTGATTGATAAAATTCTTCAACATAAATTGGAACAGTAAATCTTGACTTACCAAAATTATCAACACCTAATACCTTTGTAATGTATTTTGCGGATGCCGCTAATAATGAAGTTTCAAATGAGAATGTATTATTGTCTTTAGTTACACCCGAAAGTAAGAAATTAGCATATGGTGATTTTGTAATACCCGAATATTGTTCAGTACAAATTAATTGTAAATCAGTAAGTCCACTTACTTCGTAAACAGGTCCATGATTATTACCTGAAGTATTTTCATAAAGAGAAATACCTCTTGAACGTATTGTTCCAACAACCATATTATTAAAGTCGGTGTATGCTGTTCCTGAGAAAATATAAGAATTACCCGATACAGTACCTGTGTAACTATTTGATGCTCCTGAAGTTAGTGATGTTACAACGTAATCAAAAGAATAACCCGAATAATTATTATTCGTGTAATTTTCAAAGTTAGCATAATACCAAGAGTCATTACTACCTGCTGTTAAATCATTATATGCCAAATCATTTGAATCACAAAGATAAACATTTTGAACATTAGTATATGTTGATACTAAATTTGTATAATCATCACTAGGTATTCCACCATATATTACAGCAGTAGTTGCCGATAATGATGGTGTATCCATAATAGTATCTAAATAATAATTAAAATCATCAGACAATGTTGATGTTGAACCATCAGATAATCTATATTGAACATTTAAGTTTGCTTGAACTACTGCAGGTAAACTTGATGTAAAAGTTACAGTATTTCCTGAAGAATTTCCTGTGAAAGTTGCAGACCAAGGTGTTCCTGTTGATGGGTTAGTTCCGATAGTTGTTGGGTCAACATTTGCAGTTACCCTAAGACTCCAAGAAGGACCCGCGTCATAGCCAGATAAACCAAGTACTCTAGTAACAAACAATTGGTTTGATTGTTGTAAATATGATTTAGCAATATATGCCGCCTCATATTTAGGAATCTGAGTATTATAAAACTTAACGGGTTCTGTTCCCCCGAAATAAGCTTGAAACTCATTGTAGTTTGTTATGAAAACTGGTTCAAATGCTGGACCTTTTATTGTTTCTCCAACCAGTCCTAAAGTAGTTACTCCCACGCTTTGGGCTACGAATGATAGGTCGGTTTCAGATGTGTAAACGCCTGGTGATACGAATACTTTTTGATTTGCTTGTGCTGTTGCCATTATTAAATTATTCTGTTACAGATTTATTTTATAGATAAATATTCAGCATTATATGAAAAAACTTTACTTTTCAATAAGTATTTATAAAGAGTAGGAATAAATTCTACCTTTTTTCATACTATGAAAACCAAGAAAGAAATAAAGAATATTAAAATATCACCTGAATCACACGATATCTTAAAAAGATACTGTGATAAGAGGGGAATGAAAATTTATAAATTTTTAGAAAATTTAATATTAGAAAAGTGTAAAGAGAAGAAAGATATCTACGGAGAAGATTAAACTAACTTATTTTCGTACAATATGTTAGCTTCTTTTGTGTTATCTTCTTTGGTTGATTCAATCCTTAAAATATCATTTGTTGTGATTTGAATTGTTTGAATATCACTACCATAAAAATCACCATTAATATAAACATCAAAGGTGTCTATATTATTTGACGATACTAAATTCATATTCGCAGTAAAATCAATTCTTTCACTTAACGCAGTATTACCTGTAATAAATAAAAAATTCATTTCAAACTCATCAGGATTTTCAGGATATTTTTTTCTTTTTTGTTTTCTTGTTGTTGTATCTATTTCAAATAGTTGAGTAACTCTTGCAATTGCGGGTTTAACCTCAAACTCTTCTTCATCAATTAAATAACCTAACATAGTGAAATCATAATTCTGAATATAATATTTTCTTGAATCAATTGTTAGTTGAGATTCATCTGAAACATTATTTAATATGATTGGAACATATTGACCTTTAATAAAGGTGTATGCTTGTCTTGAAGAGAACTTTTGCATAATCACTTTATTTAATTGGTTAAGTTCTCTCATTCTATTACAAATAATTTTTACACTATAGTTGATGTCAACTGGCACGGGTTGTGGTATTGTGTAGATATCCATACCTTGTTCATTACCATTCCAAGTTGGAACTGACGCATAATAAAATTGTTTCCTATTTGGAATGGTATACACCAATGACGGATTTGAACCGTATTTAACTTCTGGGCTTCTAACTACAGTAATAAATGGTGGTGATGGATTATTATCTAAATCCGAGAATAATGCTGTTTCGGTATATTGTGACCAATTTTGTGTTGTAATTATAATATCCAACATTGGTACAATTTTTCCTGCAGAAACAACCTCCAAATCCTCCTTAACAAAATTAAGCATACCTTTATCCAAGTCAGCATGTAATACCGATTTTGGTAAATAAGTCCCATCTTTATTAATGTATTCTAAAAGTTGTTCTCTACGTTCAGATAATACTTTCTTTGGAACTAAAGGTAATGTCGGTTTAACTATATTTCTTGGTAATGGCATAATTTATTTAACTATGAATAATTTATCTTTTGAATTTATCATATCAACCTCTTGAGCATAATAAACAGGCTCTTCACTATCTTTAAATACAAATGAATTATGTTTATAAGGATTATATGTTACAACTTTATCCGAACTTGGTATTGGTATATTATCACAAGGATAATCACAATAATCTAATAATGTCCCAATAACAAACGCGTGAACATTTTTACTTTTTTCTTTTTTAACCCTTTCCTGTCCCCCACGTCTAACCCTAAATTCAACATCACCTAACTTAACATAATCGGCATGAATGATTACTTTATTTTGATAAGTAACTGAAAAGGTATGTTTGTGTAAGTTATAATACACCATAACTTTTTCACCTAAAAATAAATTATTAAATTGCGACTCTGTTATAATAACTCTCATTATAATCCTCTAAATTCATCTTGACTTACATAAGTCGCGGTTATGGTACGATAAAAAGATTTATATCCTCCGTATGTGTGTTTTAAATCGGAAACAACCAATCCATCATCAATTACTGTGTAATATCTAACTTTATCTTCAGTTTCATAATATCCAAAATAATCCCCCATTAAAATATTAACTTGTAAATCATCAAGAGTTTTTTGATAAATAGAAAATGTCATATTACCTGGCTCTTGTTGTTTAACTTTACTATTACCTAATAATTTATTGGTTGGGGCAACAATTTTAACATATCCATTTAATTCAATTGGTGCCATAAATTGAATACCGTCTTCCAATACTTCACCATAAACATCATCGGTTTTTGTGCGATATCTGTCAACACGGTATAATACAACTTTGAAGTTCATATCCCCCTCCAGCCACTGCCTTCCCATATCAATGTCTAAATTAAAATCTTCTCCACCGAAGAACATACCTAATCTTGTTATTGGAACTAATTTCTGCATGTTAATTTTTTCTTTACCATTTATTTCCGTGTTCATTATAGTACGATTGTGATGATATACTTGTTGAATTAATGATTACTCTAATATCAAAATAATTTTTAATTGAATTTTTTATTTCATAATTCCAACGTATTCTAATGTCATCGGAATTTCTCATATTATCAGACCTAAGATATTCACTATCATCAGGAACAATATATGTTATATTTATATAAAATTCATTATCTTCTAATGGTTGTAAATTAAATCTAATATTAGATACTCCATTAGGTTTAATTACCTCAATCATTTTACTTATTAATTGTTTTGCCTTATCTATCTTCATACTATATTGATAAATACTTTATTTTTACTTATATTTAAAGCAAAGTTTTTATTAAAGAATGGAAATAAGTTTAGAGTCCAAAGCGATGGCGATTCTTGAGACCTATGAAGGTGGTAATAACTATCTTTTAGAATTAAAACGTAAATCACAGATTAACAGAAAATTCTACCCAACAAGAAGTCAATCGGAGTACATAATCTCATATCACGACAAACAACCAAAGGTTGCTAAGAAGTGGGTGATACTTGATGCTTATTTCGCACAGAAATTAGCTGATGATAAACTATACACGGAAATACCACAAAAAGTATGGGTTGAAAAACTTTTAGCCGATAAAGAAAAGGCGTTCCATATTTGGGGTAGGGTATTTGAAACTGAAGAATTTCACGATTTTTGGTTACCAAAGGCGGCAGTTATAAAAGACAATACCGTTAAAGATGTTGTAATTGATTATGAAAAATATTCAAACAGACCCCCACTTCCACACCAAAAAGAAGCAATTCAAAAATTAGTAGAAAATAAAAAATTTATTTTGGCTGATGATATGGGATTGGGCAAGACAACAACAACTATTATTGCCGCCCTTGAGGCAAACGCAAAGAAAGTTTTAATTATTTGTCCTGCAACTCTAAAAATAAATTGGAAGAGAGAAATTGAAAACTATTCTGATAAATCTATCTATATAGCTGAAGGTAAGAATTTTAGTACCGAATCTGATTATGTAATAATAAATTACGACATTATAAAAAACTTTCACGACCCAAAGAAAAAAGAGGAATCTCAAATTCTTTTGGCAAATTTTGATTTGGTTATTATTGATGAAGCACATTACATTAAGAATGGTCAAGCACAGAGAACAAAATTAATAAATGATTTTGTTAAAAATATTGACCGACTTTGGTTATTAACGGGAACACCTATGACATCAAGACCAATGGATTATTTTAATTTATTAAGTTTGGTTGATTCTCCTGTAAGTAAGAATTGGTTAGCCTATGCGGTTAGATATTGTAGTGGATATCAATTTAATACTGGAGGTAGAAAAATATGGAATGTAACAGGTGCTAGTAATCTTGAGGAATTAAGAGACCGAACATCAGGAACAATACTAAGAAGATTAAAAGAAAATGTTCTTGATTTACCCGATAAAATTATTACCCCAATTTATTTAAGTTTAAAATCTAATCTTTATAAGGAGGTGATGGGAGAATATTATGATTGGTATGATAAGAATCCAGACGAATCAAAATCTCTAACGGTTCAATTTTCTAAACTAACAAAGGTTAGACAAATTATTGCTGATGAAAAAATTAGTCAAACAATTGAACTTGCAGAAAACATAATAGAACAAGATAAAAAAGTTATTATTTTTTGTAATTTTACCGATTCACTAAACAAAATCGCAGAGCACTTTGGAAAAGTTGCGGTTAAACTTGATGGAAATTCTTCCCAACTACAACGACAAAATGCTGTTGACCAATTTCAAGATAATACAAAAATAAAAGTTTTTGTTGGTAATTTAAAGGCGGCATCGGTTGGGATTACTTTAACCTCCGCAGAAGTGGTTATTTTTAATGATATATCATTCTTACCTTCAGATATGGCACAGGCAGAAGATAGGGCATATCGTTATGGTCAAAAAAATAATGTTTTGGTATATTATCCAATTTTCCAAAATACTTTGGAGATGATTATCTATGATGTTGTTAATAACAAGAAAAAAATTATTGCAACTGTAATGGGAGACAATCAAAATCCTGCAGATGCTGCAGAAGAAATTATGAATAAAATAAACGAGTTAAGATATAAAAGTTAAACTTTTACTACATTTATAGATATTTATTATTATGGGAAGACCAAGTAAAGAAGAAGAAGATAAAAAAATAAAAATTGGTATTAGTTTAGACAGAAAACTATATAAATTAATAATGAAAGATGGTGGTAAAGTTTCTCGTATAATTGAAAAAATAATCAAAGAGCACTGTGGAAACAAAAGTTTGTAGTAAATGTAAGGTTGATAAAAATGTTTGTGATTTCAACATCCGAAATACATCTAAAGATGGTAAGCGAAGTTCTTGTAAAGAATGTGATAATGAAAACATTAAAAAATGGAGACAAAATAATAAAGAAAAAGTAAAATTACAAAAACAAAGACACATTAAAAAACATAGTCAAGAAAATTTAGATAGAGGTAAAACCTATAGGGAAAATAATAAAGAAAAAAATTTAATTCGTAGTGGTAATTGGAGGAAAAATAATAAACAATATTTCATAAAATATTACCAAGAAAACAAATCTAAAATTACTAAACAATCTTCAAAAAGAAAAAAAATAAATATATTATTTAAATTATCTTCATTACATAGAAGTAGAATAAATAAAGTTTTAGGGTCAAATAAAAATATTACAACTTTTGAAATTATTGGTTGTACCCCAACACAACTTAAAGAACATCTTCAAACTCAATTTACGTATGGTATGTCTTGGGAAAATCACGGATTATTTGGATGGCATATTGACCACATAGTTCCCCTTTCATCTGCAAAAACAGAAGAAGATTTATACAAATTATGTCATTATACAAATCTACAACCATTATGGGCGGAAGATAATTTAAGAAAATCCAACAAACTGGATTATTTATATACAAAGATAATTTAAAGATTTAAAAAAAAATGTTTGGAAAATCAAGAAAAAAAAATATCTTTGCAATGGATAATTCAAAATTATGAAAAAAACCGAAAATAAAATACAACAATTAGAAGTAGAAATCCTTGAAGGTCACGTTAACAAGGAAAAGGAATTGTTGATAACAGAAATGAAAAAAATAGGAATAGAAAAATTACCCTATTCTTATACAGCCCTCAAACAATTCATTGACCCAGAGACAATGGATTTTCATTATAACAAACATTATAAAGGGTACGTAGACAAATTAAATGACGCATTGTCAAAGAAAAAAGAAGGGGATTTAGATTTAGAAAAAATTATTAAAACCATCAGTCGTTTTGATAAAAATATTAGAAATAACGCGGGGGGAGCATTTAATCACGCATTGTTTTGGAAAATGTTAACTCCAACACCAAAAAAATTGGAGGGTGAACTTTTCAAAAAAATAACAAAACAATTCAAAACGTTTACGTTATTTAAAAAAGAATTTGAAAAAACCGCTAAAAATCAATTTGGTTCTGGTTGGGCTTGGTTGGTACTTACACCGAAAAATACATTAAAAATTATGGCAACTCCAAACCAAGACAATCCATTAATGAATGTGATTGAAGATGGGGGATTTCCATTATTAGGATTAGATTTGTGGGAACACGCATATTATTTAAAATATAAAAATAAAAGAGATGAATACATTACAAATTTTTGGAAAGTTGTTAATTGGGACTTTGTTACAAAATTATACGAAATGAAAATTGAAACCAAATTATCCGAATCTATCCATATGAAACAAGTGTTAAGTGAAAGCAAATCAGAAATGTGTTCAAGGTCTGATACCGAATATTATAAAACTTTATTTAATGTTAATGAAGCGGTTAAGAATACGTACATGCACGGTATCAATAGAATTATTAAGGAAGTATTTAATGAAAACTTTATTGAGAAGCCAGAAAACAATGAAATGTCAGGAGTTTATAATATTGAAGGAACTGGTAGGTCGGTGTTGAATAAATTAAACACAAACTATACAACCTTTTGTATTTTATTAAGAGATGTTAACAAAGTCATTGCTACTTACCCAAATAAAAAACCAATTAGTTTTATTGACAAAATCCCTAAAGAACAAGTTAGAGAAACTGAAAGATTTATACACGCGTTGGACTATTTTAAATTTAGAATTTTTGACAAAGAGAGTTCAACATTTCATAATTTATTGAAGACATTGGCAGATAAAAATGCTGCGGGTATTAAAAGAGAAAAAATAACTGAAGCAATTATTAAACGTTATTTTGGACCAACCGTTAAAGTTGAAGTGATTGGTGGACTTGGTAGTAAAAAAGACGCTATAGGTGGTATTGATTTAGAACTAACTATAGAAAATGTATTATACACCGCACAGGTGAAAAAATTTGGTGAAAAAATTATAGAAAAAGATAAAATTACCTTAGAAGATACGGGACACGTTAAACCATATCACACAGATTTAATGATTTTCCAAAGAGGTAAAAACGTTTTAATTTTTAATAAAAAACCAAGAATTGTTAATGGAAAATATGTGTTTCCTACTGATTCGCTGTGGTACAGCATATAAACCTAAAGTATTTGATATTTATTTGATATGTCAGTTATACCAGAACCAGAAAGGTCAAAAATTTATACAAGGATTAAACACTTATTGGGAGCTCCTCTTAGAAGTGTTGAAATTGAAGATGAAATGATGGATTCTTTAATGGAATTATCAATTCAAGATTACGAACAATATATCCAAGATTGGCTTATTGAAAGCCAATGGGTTAACTTAGTTAACTTAAATATGACTGAAAAGTCGGTTTCAAATGCATTGATTACAAGAACTATGGATTTTGAACAACAATTTTCATACTCGTATTCTAAAATTGTTGGTCTTCAGGCTGTAGGTCCTTGGGTTCTAAAGAAAGATTATATTGTTCTTGAAGAGAACAAACAAGATTATGAAATTCCAGCAGGAAGAGAAGTAAATGAACTTTTATGGTTTAGTAACCAACCATTTACCGCTTTCGGTATGGGTGGTATTGGTGGATTTGGTGGTATTGGATTAGGTGCTAACGAAGCGGGTTTTGCTCAAGCGGGTAACCAAGGTTCTTATTATATGATGTCGGGGTTTGACTATCTAATAAGAATGCAAGAAGCTAACATTATGAACAGAATTTTAGGTGGTTCATTAACATATAGAATTACAGGATTACCTGACGGAAAGAAAAATATACAATTATACAACGCACCTGGTAATCATTTTAATTGGAACAATTATAGTGGATATGTTGGTAAAGCGGTTTGGTATTGGTATTACGATGTAACACCTGATAGTAGAGCAGATTGTTTAAAGAACAACCCTGATGTAATTAAATTACCATCAGATGTTCCTTTAGGAGAATTAAATTGGATTGATTTAAATGTACCCGCACAACAATGGGTTAGAAGATATTTTACAGGATACGTTAAAGAAACTTTAGGTAGAGTTAGAGGAAAATATAGTGGAAACTTAAAAACTCCAGATTCTGAAATAATGATGGACTATACCAGTCTTTTAACCGAAGGTAAGGATGAAAAAATGAAATTAGTTGAAGAATTACAATTAAGACTTGAAAGATTACGTCCTGAAAAACAAATGGAAAAAGAAGCGTTGTTAGCTGAAAATTTAAATAAACAAATGAAATTTAGAGCAATGCCTCGTCAAATATACGTAATATAAAAATATGACAATTCTTAGAACAATACCGTCCACAAGATTAATTAACGGAGAAATATTAGAAACATCAGAAATATCAATTATCTCTGAAACAAATTACAGAACAAATGGTGAAGAATGTATCGTTGTTAGAGGTGTATCCGAATCTACAGTTATTTTAGATTCCAAAACAACTGACCACGTAGTTATTAAATCAATGACAAGACTTACAATCAAACCAGATATCGGTAAAATTGATGAAGATTACGACGAAATTGTTGCCGATAGATATGCTTGTATTGAGTTTAGATTTTGTGCTGGTAACTGGTACATACTTTCGTCAGATGGATTAAAGAACTCCTAATTTCTCTTTCCAACCATCTTCGGCTAACTCATACATATAGTCAGAGTTAAGTCCTCGTTTTTCCCAATAAGATAATTCACCCGAAGATAATGTCATAACTTCTTCTAAATCATCTTGGTCTCCTTCACCTAACGGATAACCATTGATTAATTCACATTGTGCCGTAGTGAAAATACCCCTTTCTTGTGGGTCAGTAACAATCATTCCATTTCTTACCTCGTCTTTGAATACAACCATTAAAGGTTCCATCCTTTTATTAAATGTTGCTATTGCTCTTGGAACATTATAATCACCAGTTAAGGTGGGGTCATTATCTAAAATGTCTTTATCTAACATATAACAATTAATCATAACACCATCGGTGATAGGTTTTGATTTACCATCATTAAATAAACTGGCAGCATTAGCATCTTTAATTTGTTTTGGTGTCATCTTCTGTACATCTCCTTGAGATGATTTGTCACCATTATTAACATACATAATTACATCACCCAAATTCACATTCAAATTATTCTGAATGGCAAGTTCCATATGTGCCATACGACTCATACTATTACCCGATTTAGTTTTAGTTGTTAATCGTTTTTTGTAGTCATCAATACTCATCTTAACTTTTGCCCTTTGAGCAATCTTACTTAAAGCAATTTCTTTATCATAAATCTTTTGGACGTATTCATAATAATATTCAACAAACTCTTTACCATTACCTTCAAGTAATAATTTAATACCCTTATCCAAAAACTCTTCAATATATAATGGAAGTTTCTTTGACTTAATACTATTACCCGTTAGTTTGATTTTTCCTTTAGAATCCATAACTGCATAATTCTTACGAGCCAAGTTAATACACGAAGGCCAAACTCCATCCGTATCAAGAGCCATTTCACCCCTCATAAAAATATCGTTATACTCCGCAACATCTGCCTCAGGGCCATAATATTCTTTACCTAACTTCACCTTCCAATTCAAACCACGACCAACATAAACTCGGTCTTTGGCATCATCTGGTGTTGAAAAGTTCACACCATCCGTATCCATAACCAATGGAATATATCCTTTTGTTGTAAAGAACTTAATCATCTGACGGAGATATTGTCTACCCGTACAAGTAATCTGTTCTCCCATAAACATATCACCCCAAGCATAAACCTGTGGTGCTGACAACGCCCCGAACATTGAGTTAATAAAAATCTTAATTGGTAATTGTTTATTACCATATGATTCAGATTTCTTTTTATCTATCTCATAATACTCTTCGGCAAGTTGTTTGTATTTGATACGGGTATCACGGAAATACTTTAACATACCTTTCATTGCTCCCGTTACATCACAATCAGGGAATACATCGTGTACCAACTGAATAGAGGGG
>Ga0209088_10001487_pt1 | contig 15123 bp, 26 predicted proteins | sample S_140625_EF_Meta_FD_187324 | JGI IMG/M metagenome (GOLD analysis project Ga0209088, IMG submission 187324) | Freshwater microbial communities from Lake Simoncouche, Canada to study carbon cycling - S_140625_EF_MetaG (SPAdes) (version 2) | ecosystem: Environmental > Aquatic > Freshwater > Lake ... | reverse complement strand
AACTTATTGCCATATTTATTGTAAATGGTACTGATTGCTGGTGTGTTTTTGACGTAATTGTTGTTGGTTGAATATTTACCAGTAAATGTTGTTGATACGATTGCTGTGCCATTCTTAACTACGTTACCACTAATTGCAGCTTGAATGTCTGTGTATGGTCTAGCCATTGTTTGATTCTCCAGAATAAGGGGTTGTAATTATATACACTATTTTTCGATACGGTCTTCTAGGGCTTCTAGTGTTTTACCAAGGATACCAATTTGAATTTTTAACTCTGTCATAACTTCAGTGTTTCTTTGTAAAGCATTAGCAAAAGCTGCTTGAGTTTCTTTATTAGTATTTAATCTTTCCATAATAAATTGACGATCATGAATATATGGAGATTGTGTCTCGATCATAACTAAAACTTCTGCTTTGGTAGTCATATTTCGGCCTATAGCTACCCAAAATCCTACCATAGTAACAATAATGCCAATACTGGTTGTAGCAATATTTTCCCAGAAATGAATAATTGTTTCGCTCATGAGATTTGCCTTCTAAGTAATAACTAAAAGCCAACGACACTCAAGGCATCGCTGGCTTTAGTTGTATAGTAAAATTGATTAGTTATACTCAGCCAGTCTTAGCCTTGTAATCATTGTTCGTAACTGGTACTTTAGCACCAGTTCTATAAGTAAGCTGACCAGGAGCAGAACGAGTTGGGGTAGCAGCAGTATCAGTAGCTAATGTGTCAGTAGCTACAACAGGATAACCACTATCAAATGCACCTGTGTAACGATTGTACTTGTTAGCTCTGATAGCTGTTGTGAATCTACGAGTTCTAAGGGTCTCAAGCTTGTGAATACTGCGAGTAATGCCTGGAACATTAGCACCATTTAGTAATGCAGTATTGGCTACACCAGCTAATTCTGATGTAGTCTTCATAGCAACGCCATTCTTATCATTATAAGCGAACGTGCCACTACTTAGAGCCTTATCTGCAAAACCATTATCAAGAACTGTTGAAGCAAATACTGCTGTGTTATATCTACTAACACCTACATTAGTGAGCTTGCCAGAAGCAACTGAGCCACCACGGGCTACTGTGCCTCTGTTATTAACTGAGCCACTAGATTTTACATTTGGTGGTACTGAATAATCAGAACCAGATATTTTTGCTATAGCCATTTTATTCTCCCATGGTTGACGGAAATGCTAATTATACTATACCCTAAAACTAAAAGAAGGTCTATTATTTTTGTGATAATAGTTGTAAAGCATTAATAGAGTTGACCTTAATACCATAAAGATCGATCTTCTTGATATTATTAATATGGCCAATATTCCAAACATTACCATTACAAATAATATTAATTGGTACTTTTTTGTTGATTAGAGCAGCAGCTAGGACATTATCGTTAATATCATCTAAAGAATGTCCTGTTGAGGGATATATGGCATCTATTCCAAAATCCATCAAGATTTGAGAAACTTTGTATAGTAACTCATATGTGAATACTCTATACTCTAACATATATCTTAGTTCTACAGAAGCTTGGGTGCATATTTCTAAATTGATTTTAATATCTTCTCTAAATTTATCGTATTTACGATTACAGAAAAAAGATGGTTGAGCCACTAAGTTTATAATATTAGCACCAGATTTAATAGCTGTCTCTATAATAGTTGCTCTGTTTTTAGTATCTAAAATACCTAATGGATAATCTATTGGAGTAGAAATATTAATACCGGTACCAGCTAAAATGTTTTTAGCGACTTTAAGATGTGGCAATAATACAGAAATTGTATTTGGTTTATACTGAATTGCTTCAGCTAATAGTTTTTTTATTTCTTCGTCAGATAAAGAAATATCATATATTGAATATTCAATTATCATTTTTTAATTCTGTGTGTTTTAAGTAGTTCAATACTGGGGTATTTCTTACTACCTAATACACCGTCTGCAAACCCATACTCTACTGCTTCGTTAGAAGTTAAAATCCAATCACACTTATTAGCCAATTGGGAAGTGATGTGTTTTCTCGCCATCATTTTCTTCCAATTTTTTTGTTTAGCTAGTTCACTTTCCATACATCTATCAGTAAAAATTTCAATCATCTTATCACACTCTTGTTCATTCCATTTGATAGAACTAGCAGCAGCCTTAGAATGTTCACTATCCATACTAAATGATCCATAATGAATTAACATTGTAGCATTAGGAGTTAGAATCCTTAGTGGTGCAGCTTGGAAGATGACACTACTTGAGGACTCTACTTTTGCATAAGCTAGTACAACAATTCTAGATTTAGAAAATCTAATAGTATCATATATTCCTAAGCAGTCTTGCCATTCTCCTCCCGGCAAGTGCATATGAACTAATATAGGTTCGGAAGATAAAGTATTGAGGTATCTAATATTTTTTTCAAATACAACAGCTGACCTATAATCAACACCACCTTCATCTGCACCATCTATATATGAGTGTAAGTATACCTCTCTATTTTTGATATCTATATTAAAATTATGGATATCATTGATTTCACTATCATTAGGAGAGGCTATTACCATATTAATTACCTAGGTGATAATATACTTGATCGTTAATTTCTTTCATAACTTGAGCATCATCAAATACTTTACCTATAGCAATACGAAATCTATACCTGGTAAAAATATCTAATGTCTCTACCCCGTCGGTATTTTCAATGATGTCTACCACATCATTATTGATATTGAAGTTGGTATGACCAACCCAAAAATTAAAAATCTTACCAGAAGCAGTATTTTCTGTATAAGGTATCAAGCCCATAGGAGTAGCAATAGCTCTCATGGGTTTTTGTATCTCTCTGAGTTCTTCTTCGTAATGCCCTTCCATATCATCCGACTCCTCATGGTGGATATGAGGAAGAACTGCATCTGGAGCATCATCATCTCCGAAAGGATCAAACCATTTTTGCCAGACTATTAAATTATCCTCATTATATGCGTTTTTCATATTGTCCTATTTAAAGAGGATATTTACTTGGTATAGTTTTTAAATACACTAGATGGTCTAATCATTGGGTCTATATTATTGTTTTTTGATTCTATTTTAGGAGTAGCTAATTCTAGCCATTTAGATAAAACCTTATTCACAAAATAAGCATCTTCAATATTATTTTCCTGAAAATTAGATAAAGCCTTAATAATATCTTGATTTAATAATCCTCCATTTAGTAGATATAATAAAGCAGCGTAGGGATTAGCAACATTATCGATAACATTCTCGTCTAAATTTGTCAAATCAGGCCAATAACAAATTATATTAAGAGAACTATCATGATTGACTTCTATTTTAAGACTACATAAATGATTAGGATTTTCTTTTGTTTTCTCTTTTTTTTGATTGAAAGAACGATATATGGATTTTAAAAAACTAAACATATGATAAAGACTTTCTAGCAATTTTATTTATAATAGCTAAATTGACACTTATAGGATAGCCTCGTTTGATTTCTGTTTCTGGAGGGATTGCACAAACATAATGAATATTAACAGAATCAGTTTCTTTGGTAACATCAACAAGAAGAGGATTAGCCCATTCAAAATCCATAACAACAACAGACTCAAATAACTCTTTCAAAGCATCACGAACTATCTTATGATAATCTTGAAGCTCAATTGACAAAGGGATATATTTTTCTTCTGTAGTTGAAAGGATGAATCTTTCATTTTTATCTAAATCAAAAGAGCTAATAAATAAACAGATATTGGTTTTATACATATTCTCTGATTCTAGAAAGACCCTTCTGGATATTTTGTCTAACTGCTTCTCTTGTTACTCCAAAATCTTTACCGATCTCTGACAGTGTTTTTTCTTCAAAATAATACTGTTTAATCTGGTCTCGTTGTTTATCAGAAATAATACCACAACTAAGGATATTGTTAATATTAGACTTTAGAGCATCGTTGTATTCTTCTTTCTCAGCCAAAAGAGACGGATCATACTCTTCTTTATCACTAATATTATCCGAAAAATTAACGTCATTAACATCTGTAGCATCTATAGAATAATGAGTATTGCACTTTCTATATTTATTAGAGAGATAGGTTTTAATTGCCCAAATACCACATTGATTTCTATAAGAATATTTGGTCTTAGACTTACCATTAAATCCTGACCTATTCTCATCCCATCGCCAATCTCCAATCATGATAGCGGAAGCAATATCTGCTATAGCATCTTCATTCGATAGTAATTCTTGACGAAGATTACTATAAAATGTAGGAGCAAACTTAGATATAATCTTTTTAGCTAAAGTAATATACGCAGACAGACTATCAAATTCTTTTTCCATTTTAATTTCCTTTTAGTTAGAATCCTAATTTATCGAACTATCTAATTAGTTCTTCTTTTTATCATCCGTCAACTTATCCCAAGTATCTGAATCTGGTCTATCCTTATCTCCCTTTTTGGCTGGCTTATAATTTTTGCCCTCTCGCTCTTTTTTCTTGCGAATATTTTCCCAAAGTCCAGGAAGATTTTTGGAAGCTCCTTCAGAAGAGTTATCGTCAGCTTTATCACTGAACATGACGAAATCCCTGATCGTAGTCATGTTGTTCTCAGTTATGGCGATCATACCCTGTAGCCAAGATTCTGTCAAGTTTTGTTTTACTTGATAGTTGTCTATATTCTCTAGTATATTTGAGACACTATAAAGGATATTCTTAAGAGAGGCTATTGACATTCCTAAAAATTCAGCTTGATAATCCTCTAATTCAAGAATACTGTCATCTTCTGTATTTTCTACTATTTGATTATCAATAATAGTGGAACCTATCTTATTAAGAATATCATGAATTCTTTCCATTATTTATCTCCTATGCTTGAATAGATAAAAAGTTGTCTAGGCCCATTTGTTCGATCAGCTTAAGGAAGCCAGTATATAAAACAATACCATCTTCGCTACCTTGAAGTAAAGGAATCATAATATTTGCAGTTATTTCGTCTCCTACTGCTCTAGCAGCAGATATTGTTGCTCTTTCTGTCGTAGCAGCTTCTTGGACTGAAGCTAAGTTATATTGAATAATAGCCAGCATGTCGTGTCTTTTCCATACCGGAGGTTGTACTACTAGTGGCTGGTAATCTGCATCAAAAAATTCTAATCTTTTGATATTAATAATAGAGTGTTCATGTTCCTGGAGAGCATCTGCTTTAATTAATTTTGATAGCTTTGTATATCCCCACCTTTCAAGATGTACAGCTTGTGCAGATAATGATGTTGTTTGTTGCCAGTGAATATTCAAAGATTTTTTAAGTAATTCAATGACTTGATCAGTTGAGTTATTTTTGAGTTCTTCGTCTGATATTACATCTGGATGAATTGGTTCTTCTGCCACAATAATGTCCTTTACTTCAATAGTTCCTGATTGTTCTCTTAATAATTCTTCTATAGTTTTTGTCATAATTAAAAATCCATTTGTAGTTAATATATTACCCTAAATACTATTTCACCAAGCCTTACAACTCCAATATTTAGCTTTCCATTTTGGACCAGGATTATCGCAGTTATGTCTAGCTCTAAAGCTTTTTCTTCTTGCAGGAATATCTTTTTTGATTTTCATATTTGGATCACCAAAATTTACTTTAACAACATTCCCTTTTTCATTCTTAACATAAACACTGGATTTTTTAGGACCGTCTGGTGTTCTGAATGGTTTGTTTAAAGTTATTTTTCTTCCTTGATATTCTGATGCTATTATATGAGAAATATCATATTCTTCAGTTTCATCTTCAATATCCATATAGTCTTCTTCTTTAGGGATAACTAAATTTGATATTGTCAATTCTTCAGAATTACCACACTCATCACAATCAAAATCATATGTAAAACCCAAAATAGCTAAAACATTATCTAATAGACTATTTTTTGATTTTTTAGTTTGACCCAAACAAATAGCTATTCTTTGTTGATTTTCTGGGTAATCTTTTTTCATTATATCGTCGCTCATGCAACGACTAAGAAATTTTTTACTATCTTCATTTTGATTTGGTGTTGGTATTGGCATAAAGTTATCTCCTTATTTTTCTATACACCTAACCAATTGCTTGGCCGAATTTTCCCAAGTAAAATTTTGTGATGTTTTTAGACCTTCTGGATTAGTATTAATTTTATTAGAATACACATATCTCATATGTTCGATAATTTGATCTTTTTCTTTTTCGCCAATCTTAGCCCAATTACCCTCTCCATGAAACCATTTGCCATCATTAGCTAATTCTTTATCTGATATATCGACCAAATAAGAATTTTTTGAATTACAATATTCTGTATGGGCAGAATAATTTGTTACTATAACTGGCTTGTTCATTGCCATAGTTTCAAGTATCTCTAAATTCCATCCCTCTGCCCTTGAAACATATAATCCACAGTCAGCATAGGACAACACTTCTGCTAAATTTTCTTGACTAGGTAATCTTGGGAAAACTTTAATTTTGTTTTTAAGGTTTGAGGTATTAACTAATGATAACCATTCTTTTTCTTGTGTTTCATTCAAAAATGGATTATGTGTGACCATCCAAAGCTCAACATTATCTTGATTAGAAAATGCTTTATTAAAACATTCTATAATTATATCATGGGATTTACGCACTTCCCATTTTCCTATAGTGATAAAGATAAAATTTTGTGGTCTTTTTGTTGGAAGTTCTCTGGGATAAAAAATAGTATTGTCAACACCAAGATGTACGATATCAATTTCTTTTTTAATACCATTATCTAATAAAACATTTTTAGCCCATTCACTACTAGCTATCAATTGGTCTGGAAATCCTAAATGATGCTTTTCTAGAGTATTAAAAGTATCTATCTCAAAAAAGGGATATGCTAAATATTTTCCATTTCCAGATCTAGTTAGTAAATCGAATTGATGCCAAATTTTAATACACACAGCATTATAATCAATACTTGAGCCCAAACCAACAGCATAACGAATTAGATCTAAGTCTTCTTCTGATTCTACTTTTGGATTACCCATTGGAGTTAAACAAACATTGTGTTCTTGCTTAACAAGCTGTTTTAGTAAATTAAAAGCCACATTACCATAGCCTGTTACTCCTATTGGAGAATATAAATTAATGTTCATTCAAAAATCCTATTATGAGTATTGTTAACCTGAATAAAAGTAGTTTTTTTACCAAAATCCTTAATCTTAGAAGCTCCTATGTAAGTGCAAGCACTTCTAATACCCCCAAGAATATCTTGTAGAATTATTTCTGCTTTGTCTTTGTAAGGAATAGTCACACATTTCCCTTCGCTGGTTCTATAGTTTGCTACTCCATTATGGTATTTATCCATAGCGTCTTTAGAACTCATGCCATAGAATTTAAGTTTAGTTTTTTTCTTTTCTGTTTCGTATCCAGGATAAAATGGTTGCCAAAATTCAGTTGTTAATCCAGCTCTTTTACATCTAAATTCATACTCCCATTCTCCTTCGCATTCATCAGTACCAGCAAACATACTACCTAACATAACAAAATCAGCATTAGCACCAAATGCCTTACACACATCTCCAACTATTTTGCATCCCCCATCAGAACAAACGTGACCACCTAATCCATGTGCAGCGTCAGTACATTCCATTACTGCCGCTAATTGAGGATAGCCTATTCCCGTTTTTAATCTAGTGGTGCAGACTGATCCTGACCCTATGCCTACTTTAACAATGTCAACTCTACCATGAAGGATCAATTCTTCAACCATTTCTGGGGTTACTACATTACCAGCCATGATTACAATATCTGGATATAATCCACGAATATGGCTGGTTATTTTGACAAATTTTTCACTATAACCATTTGCAACATCGATACAAACATTAGGAACTTTTTTCCCTACATAAAGCAACGAGCTGAAAACTTCTTTTAGTTTTTCAAGATCTTTTGCTGACGTTCCTGTAGAATAAAAAACAAGATCTTTATCTATATTAGTATCAGTAGAATAAAAAGAGGTCAACTGTTCTACAGAATAGTGCTTGTGTAAACACACTATACTTTGAGCTGAACAGACTGGATCAGTCATACTAAAAGTTCCAGTGGTATCCATATTAGCTACCATAATGGGTACGCAAGACAACTTTCTTGTTGAATTAGAAAAATTAAATTCTCTAACTAAAGTTACCTCAGATCTACTATTCAAAGCCGATCTTTTTGGTTTAATAAGAACATCATCAAAATCGAGTTTAATTTCGTTAATTATTTTTTGCATTATCTGTATTCTCTATTTTTGGTTGATCGTTAAAGTATTTAGTTCCATAGTCTACAAAAATTTCCTTTCCGGACGGAATATCTTTTATAGCCATAACATCTGCTACTAGATTAGGGAAATCAAATTGCCATTCTGTATTAGGATTATCTTGATGATTATAAATCATTCCGTATCCTAATACCATATAAAATTTGAAACCATGTACTTTACATTCGTTACATGGACAAGTTGGCTGAGAATACAAATACTTGTATATTTGGGGATCTGAATGATATCTGGATCTAAAACCCAAAGGAACCATAGGACATCTTTCTATTAGATCTCCTTCTTTTATATCTCTAATAGAAAAGATGCCTCGACCTTCTATATCAGAAAACCCCACCTTTATAGGAAAGTCTTGTAAAAAATCTATGCTCATTTAATAACCTTAGTTTTTCCTGTTTCTATTCCTTCTGAATCAAAATAACAATTACCATAGCTTACAAAAATCTCATCATCTTTATTAATATCTTTTGTAGCAATAACATCTGATAGTAATTGAGAATAATTAAATTTCCACAGAGCATTTGGTTGGTCTTGATGATTGTATATCATACCATAGCCAAGAACCATATGAAAAACAAATCCATGTTTTTCGCAATCCTCACAATTACATGGTGGTTGTGCATACATATAACCAAAAATAATAGGGTCTAGTTGGTATTTGGATCTATATTCCATTTCTATCAAAGGACATCTTTCAATGATTTCTCCTTTATAGATCTTACTAGTAGCAAAAACTCCTCTTCCGTGAACATTAGAATCTCCAACTATAATTTTAGACGGAGATAAATAATCAAGTTTTTGAGGGTCATCTGGCCTAACAGTATGTTTACTCATTATTGATTTCTTTCAAAAATTCATCAGTATCATAACACTTTAATCTTTTTCCCCACCCAAATTCACTAACGCATATTTTTGAGTGAGTAACTAGTCCTTTACCTTTAAAGTGTTTTAACGTACATATTATTGCCTCATCAGAGTTTGGCTTATCAACAACATATTTCATTTGTCCAGTTTGCACATAATATTTTGGCATTGTTAGCCTATGTGTTAAAAAAGTACCATCTTTTATGAGTATCTATATTTTCTGATACGTTAATATGTAATAGATAAGATTTTATTTCATCCCATGTAGAGAAAATCATTTGATGAGGAATGGTTCCGAACAACCAATCAGGAGAATATTTTTTCCCCTGTTCCATATGAATAAGTATTGGTTTCTTTTGTCTATTAGCCCAGAATATTTCTTCATATGTTCCACAAGGATGAATATCTAAATTCATATTAACTACTAAAAAATCACTGATGTCTACTAGACGAAGATCGACTGCTCTAATAGTTTTCATCATAGATGATAGTTCATCATAATTTTCTTTTTCTTTGAGCTTGGTCTTAATTTGATGAACATCACAATCTTCCAACCCTATATTAGATGGTTTACTGATAGGATTGAAGACTTCTATTCCTAGATTTTGTAAAAATGGAGTTATATTATCTCTCCATGTTGCGCCCCTATCTGGTACTCTGTCCATAGCACCAGCTAGATAAACTCTTTGTCCATTTAATCTACCAACAGAAGACATAAAATTACTTTTTTGAACCGTGTGGGAATAAGTACTCAATCATATTATCAGGACGAGAATCTGATGAAGAACGATCAGGGGTAAATAGACCCTGACATAATCCATAGATCACACACGCTAGATATAAAAAATACAAATATTGATTATTGTCCATAGTTTCACTTTGAATAAACAAAGACCTCGCAATCGTACCAAATATCTCTAATTAGTTCTTCAATAAAATTCCAGTTACCCCCAGCTAAACCACTCCCAAATTTAGGAGCATGTATTTCTACTCTAGAATTTTCTGAATTTTTCTGCAATTCTTTTGCATAAGATCTGACTTGATTCATACAATAAACTAAAGCTCCATAATTTAATGGTCTTTTATTATTTGTATTAATCAGTTTGTTTTGAGCGATCATATTTCCAAAGATGATGCTATGACGATATTTCTGGTCTGATTTAACATTAATGAACTGGGTGTGTCCTAATTTAGCTTGCTGACCAAGCATATGAAAATTAGCTTTTACTTGTGGATAAATATCTGCTACTTGGCCTGCAAACCCAGCGCCAAAAGCATTAACATTATTACAAACGTGTGGAACAATAACTGTACTACCATTAACCCCAGCCATAATTCTCTCGTCGATAACATCAAAGAGGTTATGTCTTTTAACTAAGGTATATGAATTAGATGTGGTATTAATGTGTGTTTTGATTGTCATTATTTTACCATTTATTAATTGGACATTTCTGGTCTGCCCATGCTAGTTTATTTAGAAAAATACTTTTCTGACTCAGATTGCAACCACAGGCTAGACATTGACTAGACTTATTATCAAACAAATCGCACTTTTGGCAAATGGCAAATCTTTTATTGATTTCTTCTTGAGACGACTTTGGTAATCCAGCACCGATATGGAACCATAAAGCCTTAATGAAATTTTTCAGTTTTTTCAGTGTACTCATTTTTATATTCCTTTACCGCAACAATATTTCCATCTTGATCTCTATAGTAGAGATCTAAAAGATCTACCACAGTATTATCAGGTAACCAGCTAACAAAACCATTATTCAAACTTATACAAGATCTCTTATTGGACTTTGTAAAGTCGGAGGTTAAAATAAACCTATTCTCTTTATATGAAAATAATTGACCGGGTTTTATTTCTTCAAGATATTTCATCTTCCCAATAATCCCAAAGTTCATCCTGTCTGATTTCTTCTTTGGCTTTCTTGAATTCCTTCTTGACCTTATTCAAATCTCTATTTTGATATTGATCAGATTTTTTATCAGTGGTCTTCTTCTCAATATTCTGTCGTCTATTTACTTTTCGCTTTTCAAAATCAAAATCGTTCATTTCTTTTGCTCACCTTTCAGAGTTTATGATACGGGACAACGGGAAACAAGTCAAGCGGTTACGAATAAAAAGTTTTTCTGCTTGACACAACACCCAGAAAAAACTATGTCTTATGCAGAGGGTGATTAAGTTAGAGTATGGGTCTAATGATACCATAGCCTTCATATTTCTTTATTCCTGTATAATTTTGCTGATGTAGCTTCATGGCCTTTTTAGCAAAAACAGACACGTAATCGTCTGATGATTTCAGCATATTCTCTAGCATAGCGAACTTAATTTTTTTGGCAAAAGATAGAAATAAAGCAGCACAACCTACTGCAAATGGTGTTGCCATGCTTGTTCCAGACATAGAAGCGTAAGCATTTCCAGGCACAGCACTAATAATATCTGCTCCAGGAGCTAAAAAGTCAAGTTCTTCTCCACAGCAACTAAATGTACAAATATTTAATTTCTCGTCTATTGCTCCAACACTAATAGTATTATCATACTTAGCAGGATATTGGATACCAGACTCTATGCCACTATTCCCTGCTGCACAAAATATGATTACGTTTTTATATTTAGCATATTCTATAGCTTTTTCTATCTGAATAGATGGATACTCTGAACCTAGAGACATAGTGATCAAATCTGCTCCGTGGTCAGCAGCCCACACAATCGCTTCAGCGACGTTTTTATTAATTCCTGACCCATCGGCCCCAAGTGCTTTAATAGGCATTATCTTGGCTTGTGGAGCGACTCCTACCATGCCCACACCATTGTTCACGGCAGCTATTGTACCAGCAACGTGAGTTCCGTGACCATTATCGTCTTGTGGAAGTTGGCCTGGATTTATGAAGTTATATCCATCTATAATATTGTCCTTAATATCTTCGTGATTTAAATCGCATCCAGTATCTATTACTGCTACAGTAACACCCTCTCCTTGAGAATGTCTCCATTGTTGAGGAACGGAAAATTTATCAATGGGCCAGCTATGGAACTGACTAGAGCCTACCGATAAGCCATAAATATCTTTTCTTGTGTGTGGTAAAAGCTTGCATTGTTTCTTTTTTAACATAATTATTTCTTAATAATGTTTCTAATCCATGGAATATACATACTAATTCTTGTATGACAACTTTCATCTCCATATGTTGAGTCTGGCTTACCATCATACCCCAATACAGAAGAATTAATACCAGCAAGTTTTCCATCTATAAAAAGACCTCCCCCACTATCTCCACTACAAATTAAATATTCAAGTTCTGTAATTTTTTGGCCGGGTCTAGAAGTATCACAGACTAATGTTCCTCTTTCTATTTTCTTAATATAGTTTAATCCAGCTCTCTTTTTTCCATCAGAAATACTTACTCCAGTATTAAAATTACCTGTCAAACCTAATCCTGTAATAGTTGCTAATTTACCAGCCTCATCATTATTTTCATAAAGAGCTGGATAACTCTCTATCTCTACTGTTTCTTTGATATGTCCTAGAGCAATATCATAATATCCAAAAACATTATCATTATATTTTTCATGACATATCACTTTATCTAAAAAATATTCTTTTCCATTAAAAATTATACGATGATTTTTCATATTCTTAACAACATGAGCAGCAGTTAATACCCAGTCATCATGGATTATTACAGCAGAAGCAGCAGCAACACCATGATCGTCATCACATATAATTTTAACTGTGTGTTGAAACTTTGATCCATGTTCTATATATTTAGAATCATCAACATTAGGATCAATTGTCCCAGCAAAAGAACTTGAAAGAAATAAAAAGACACCCAGAAGAAAAATTAAACTTTTCATGGGTCATTCCTTTGACGGATATGTAAAATTAGGGTCTATTTTTTACCTTACTTAAATACACCGAACAATCTTCGATGACCGATTTATTATAACTCTTAAAGTTCATTAAATGACCAAATAGAAAGTGGCATGGGTCTGCACACAAAGTAACAAGATTTGAAGGATCAAGTTCTAGCTCTGGACTAATATGAACTGGAGTTTTATGATGAACTTCTAATTTTTTATCTCTACCACAAGCAATACAATATGGATTTTCTTTTAAGTGTTGTTTTCTCACATTACTCCATTTTGGAGATCGTATTGCAAACCTGATTTTATTCAGGAAATTAAACATTATAATACCTTTGCAGCAATCAAACATCCTTTGGCGACAGAATGTAAGGGGTCTGCCGCATGTCTTACTTCTTTAATTTGCAATGGAAATCCATTTTCTTCTAGTTTTTTAGCAAACTCCTTTATGTACCCATTAGCCTGAGAAGTACCACCAGCTACCACAATAACTAAAGGATTTTTAAATTTTGGTAATGATTTGTGATTTGATAAAGCATGAGCCAATTGTTTTGTAGTATAGTCTATTAGTCTCTCATAATAGGCTGACACTGCACCTAAAACTGGATTATCATTTGGTTCACCTATAGTAAAACCACCAGCCTCCTTCTCTGCCTGTACAACACTGTCTGGTTCTCCTGTAGCAACAGCACTCATACGATCAATCCAGTCTCCACTTTTAGTTGTACTAAATACTACAGTAGGTTCACCATTTAACATCACACAAACATTTGTCATACCAGCACCACAACTAACAGCAATACCAGTATAATCCTCAACTTCTAATTCAGCATAACAAAGAGCCTCTGCTTCATTAATAGCTTTAGCACTATATCCACATTCAGCTAGAATAGTCTTGACTACATCTTCATGGTATCCAACATCAAAATCTTCATCTTCTTGATCTACTGGTTGAGCAGGAACGCAGAATACTAGTTTTTCATTTTCTTCCTTAGCCTTACCAGCTACTTCTTTCAAGATAAAAGCCAATATCTTTTTAGCATCTTTTTCTTTTGCAGATACTACGCCTTTATACATTGGTCTTTTTGCAGTATCATTTCTTTCTATAGCTTTTTCAATAGCATCTTTACCCAATAGGATAAATGATCCATCAGCATCCTTAATAAAAACCTTTCCTGCTAATCCCTTCTCTATCATCTTTGTGGCAACTGGGGTGGTTGGTTTGATGACATAAAAAGCGTCTCTAAAATCTTTATAGACAATACTATTTTTGTTTTCTTTCGATAAGACTATATAGCTTGTACCAACGTCTAATCCAGCTGCCATATTTCACCTCTTCATATTTTTAAGTTTATTTATTGAAGTACTTATATCTTCTTCAGATTGATTGATCTCTCCCAAAGATTCGTACTTCTTTTCCATTCCAGATGTCTTAATATCAACCACATATTTAGTATCATCAATAGACACAACCGTTTTATCTTTTTTCGTTTCTTGAAAAAAACTTGTTGGCTTACTGTTAATAACAGTATTACATACACCAGTATTAGACTGCTTACCAACAAAATAGCCGATTAAAAACAAACACACCCCTAAGATTAGGAGTGTGCTTGAGAAGAAAATAATAGTGGGTAAGTTTATTGATACTGATATTTCATTCATGTTTATATGAGCCTATCACTCTTCCCTTTTGGGTTCTTACAGCAAAACCTTTTCGTACTAGATATGGTTCAATGCTATTCTCAATAGTATCCATAGCAATTCCAGTTAAAGCAGAAATACTCTTTAGACCTAATCCAGCACCCTTAGACTTAGCAAGAACTTTCAAATACATCTTATCATACACATCCAAACCATCCTTATCAATACCCTGACTATTAAAGATTTCATCCACACTCATCTTCTTCTCTGTATAATATGCACTACAATTCTTATACCATTGTAGCCTACCATTCAAAATCCTGGGAGTACCCTTGCTTCTTTTGGCTATTTCCAGCAAATCCTCATCGCTTATCATTAGTCCGAGCTTTTGAGCGTTCAATCCTGCTAGTTTAGCTAGATCAATCTCAGTATAGAAGGACAAATGTTCTTTTATTTGAAATCTATCATAAAATG
>Ga0209088_10001482_pt1 | contig 15150 bp, 15 predicted proteins | sample S_140625_EF_Meta_FD_187324 | JGI IMG/M metagenome (GOLD analysis project Ga0209088, IMG submission 187324) | Freshwater microbial communities from Lake Simoncouche, Canada to study carbon cycling - S_140625_EF_MetaG (SPAdes) (version 2) | ecosystem: Environmental > Aquatic > Freshwater > Lake ... | reverse complement strand
TAAGGTAGTCGGCACCTATCGCGTACTTCCGCCCCACAAAGCACAAGAAATTGGCCGCCTGTACTCTGATGCTGAATTTGATTTATCCCGCCTAGATCACCTTCGTCCTAAGCTAGTTGAATTGGGTAGATCTTGTGTGCACCAGGATTATCGCTCAGGGGCAGTGATTATGGCCCTATGGAGTGGCCTAGCCCAATACATGCAAAAGCATGGTTACGAGATCATGCTCGGTTGTGCCAGCATCCCTATGGCTGATGGCGGTCACTTTGCGGCCAGTCTGTATAACTCACTGAGCAATGATCAAATGGCTCCGGTTGAGCTCCATGCCTTCCCTAAATTAGCTTTGCCATTGGATAAGCTCAATGGCGGACTGGAAGTAGAAGCTCCTCCATTGATTAAAGGCTACCTAAAGTTGGGGGCGAAGATTTGTAGTGCACCTGCTTGGGATCCTGACTTCAATACAGCAGATTTGCTAACCATGTTGCGCTTATCAGAAATCAACCCTCGTTACGCAAAGCATTTCTTGGGACTGTAATTTCTCAGTTTTTTATTTCAAATTAAGTTCGTAAGAACGGCCGATACGACTCCACTCGGCCGCTTCTTTCAGAAGGCTAAATTCTGTTAATGGGTGTATTTGAGCCCACTCCTTAGAGATGGTAACTTGGTAAGCACCATCCTCCTCGGACACTTTCACCTTCGGCAAATCTTCATCGCTTCTACCGCGGCAAAGTACATGGGCTAAGCGGAGACAAAATAACATGCGCCAATCATGAAAACCTGCATTATTTGCCAGCTTCCCTAATTTACCAGTATGACCAATCAGGAGTGCAGCTAAGCGAGCCTGATCGTTTTTGGAAAAACCAGGCATGTCCGCATTACCAGCAATATAGGCAGAGTGCTTGTGATAACCGTTATGGGAAATCGATAAGCCAATTTCATGAAGGCTGGCAGCCCATTGCAATAGTGCAATGTTATCTGCTCTACTTTCTGTTTTAGGCTTAGGTAATTGCTGTAAAAATTCAGAAGCTAGTTTTCCCACGCGTGTGGCTTGCTCCCGATCAGCAGAGTAGCGCTGGATGAATTGCTCAACCGTAACATAACGCATGTCATGGTGTTGTGAGCGCCCTAAGAGGTCATAGAGCACACCAGTGCGTAAGGCGGCATCAGTAACTTCCATCTCCTCAATGCCAAGCTCATCAAATACTGCCAACATGATGGCTAAGCCCCCAGGCCAGACAGATCTTCTGTCATCTTTTAAGCCTAACAATTCAACCTGACTAATATGTTCGTATGTCAGTAGATGTTTTTTCATTGCCCGCAAACCATCACGGGTAATTAAACCGCTAGAGGCGTTTACACGACCCATGGTTAAGCCATCGGTATGGCCATTAAAGTCATTTGCTGAAATCAGTTCAGCAAGCGCTCTAGCAGTCCCGGATGACCCAATAGCTTGGTTCCAACCGCTCTTGAGATAAGCTCCTGAGATAACTTGGATCTCACGTCTAGCGGCTAGTTCAGCTTCCTTAAATGAATGGGCATCGATATTGCCCTTGGGGAAAAAGCGGATACTGTGTGAAACGCAGCCAATATAAAGGCTTTCCATTAACTTTGGTTCGTAGCCCTTACCGATAATGAATTCTGTCGAACCGCCGCCAATATCAACCACTAATCGATTGCCTTGGACTGCCTGAACTTCATGTGCAGCGCCGATATAAATTAAGCGCGCCTCCTCAACACCAGCAATGACCTCGATTGGGAAGCCTAAAGCTTGCTGTGCATCATGTATAAATTGCTGGGCATTTTTTGCTACCCGTAAGGTATTTGTAGCAACTGCTCGCACATTGGATGGATCAAATCCCCGTATACGCTCCCCAAAGCGCCTAATAGCGGCTAAACCGCGTTGATAGGCATCGTTCCCTAAGAGTTTATTTTCTGTTAAGCCAGCGGCTAAACGCACTGAATCACGCAGAGTATCAATCGGACGAAGTTGGGTACCTGACGGCGTATTGGTAGCCTGAGCAACCAACATCCGAAAACTATTGGAGCCTAAATCTACCGCTGCGACTAGCTCGTCCGGGGAGGATACAGAGTCGTCAGAATGAATTTCCAAAATATTCCCTCAAAATGCCTGTGCCAATCAAATATGTCTATTTTATGAAAAAACCATGACATATTGATGAAAATACACGCTAGTCTAATGGGAAAAGGCTATGTTGCTAGATTTTGTTCTGCGCTAGCGCAGTCAAAGTCTCCAAAGCTGCAGAAAATACAGCAATCGCCGGATTTGGGCTTGAGGATATTGCTACAAGAGCGACACCGGTACAAATGCATAGAAGACCCTCTAAGGACCTCTAGCGTCTCGGCCGCCTGACAATGCGGACAAGTAATAGTAGATTGCTGTTTTTCTTCAGAGTAGTTCACAGTCCTATATTGAGCTGGAGATATTTCAGAAATATGTCAGATCAGAATTAGATGCAAATTATTTAGAGCCAAGCCCAAGTGTTTGAACCATTACTTTAAAGACTTCAGTATTGTCCATAAAGCCTCTAAATTTTTCTGAGCCAGGACCCATTGCATTAAGAACGGCATCATCAGCAGTATGCACACCGACCTCTTGATGTGATGGCAAATTGCCATTCATATGAATAGCGTCCTCTTGAAGCTGGAGATATTTCGGGTTTGCGACATACTTACCACCCTCGCCCTTCACTGCTGGTACAAACGTGCCATCAAGCTTAGGATGTAGGGTCTCATAATGATCTGGGTAATTGCCATAGAAAAACGCTAGGCGCTTGCTGACATCAATTTCATTTGGGTAACCTTGAATATCTGCTTTAGGATAGTTAGGAAATCCTGCGGAAGCATAAACACCGACCTTTTCACGCAAAGGGCCAGGCCTATCATCATGCACTACGCCGCTAATAGAGCCACTATGAGTGTGATCAGGCGTCACAATGATAAGAGTGTCAGGATGGGTCTTTGCAAAGTCCTTAGCAATTTGCACTGCATTGCTGAGCATGATGGTGTCAAATGCAGCCCTCTCCCAATCCAAGGGGTGATTGAACTTATCAATTAAAGCAGCTTCAACCATCAAGAAAAATCCATTAGGATTTCGAGAGAGGACATCAATCGCTGACCGAGTCATCTCAGTTAAATCAGGCTGATTTGGATACTGAGAAACTGTATTCTTTTTAAGAAATAAGCGGTCTAGTGAGCCGTCCATATTATCTGGATGAAATACACCAAATAATTTCTTCGTATTTTTGTTTTCGGCGGCAGCAATCAGCTCTTGCTTAGTAAAGGCTACTTGATAGCCATCAGTTTTAAAGGTTTCGACTAGATTATTCTCATCCTTACGCTTTGATCCCTTGCTTGATTGTGGATAGAAATACGCGGAACCACCACCTAAGATAACCTCTGCCTTACTTGCTAGTAATTGATCGGCAATATACTGTTTGTCAGCCCTTCGTCTCGTATGAGCCACCATGGCACCAGGTGTGGCATCTTGCAATTCAGCATCGGAGACGATACCTACTGACATTTTGGTTTTGCGCTTGAGAAGCTCAGTAATGGTCTCTACTTTAGGGTGCGATAAGTTATCGCTAGCACGGGAAACATAAACCCCCATCGCGTTCACCGCTGTTTTATGCCCAGTTGTATAGGCACTCATGGAATTAGCAGAGTCTGTAATCAATGAGTCAGAACCTGAAGTGCCAATCATGGCTGTGCTTGGCATGTCGTCAAATGCTAGCCTACCCTGGTATTTGCCTTCTGTAATTCCCTTGGAAAGCACTCGCGCGGCTGTCCTATTGGCAATCGTCATACCATCGCCAACAAACAAAATCACATTCTTCACTCTGCGTGGCCCGCTAGCATAAACTTCCCAAGTCACTTGTAACTCTTCTTGTAATGCGCGAGCTAGCACTTGATATTTTCCTGCTTTTGGGAGTTGAACATCTCGGTAGATGAGAGAGCTACCCTTTCCATTTTCATTGGGGATAAATTCTGATTTGGTAGTAATGATTTTGTTAACAGGTATTCCATTAACGGTAACAGCAACCTCATTAGGATTGACAACCTGATTGAACTCTACTTTGATATCAAACTTAGAACCTGCCAAAATTTCGGCTTTATCGATTGGGTAGATTGCTTGTGCATGCGCAACGCTAGTGAAGACAATCGTGAATGCACATATAGAGCTTTTGATAAGGCAGGAAATATTCATGGGGATAGAAAAAATATTGGTAAGAATAAACTTACACTATCTACAATTAAGATGACATCTTTATGACAGCCTCTTTGCATACCTAAAGCGCTATTTTCTTCTTGGCCGCTTTCAATCTACCGCTTTTCACAGCCTTACAAAATAACTCAAAATCCTGCTGATTTTGCTTTGCATAAGACTTGGCAAAGGAATATAAAGCTTCATTAAGCTCGGCAGATTGACCGCAATAACCTGCGATCATGGCAGCATCGCCAGAACGCGCATGACCCAAGGCTAATGCCCAGCCAAATAACTTTGCGTAATCCGGGAAGGTCTTTAAGGTGACGCCTCCAGTACCAACGCCAATGCCGCCCTTCATATCGCGTAATTGGCGTAAATAGAAGCCTTGACTCTTATTGATATCGTATTGCACTGTGCCGTAATTCAAAAAGATATCTGGTGCACCTTGAAGCAACCTCTGGCCAGCCACTACACGCCTGCCCATATCTCGATATATAGATTCCCCAAGATACGGTGTCAAGACCGATTTTTGAGCCTCTTTATATTGTAGGAATAAAGGATCTTGTTCGCTATCACCTTCAAAATAGAGGACCATACAATTTGTTCCGACACTACCAACACCCACCACTTTACGGGCGTAATCTTTTAATGAGTAGCGCTGAAATAAGATTTGGCGATCTGCTAGCAAAGTACTGGAATAGTTTAATAAAGCCTTATCGACTAGTGAGCCAAAAGGGACACCATAGGCATCCTTTTTAAAATGCTCAATTAATGGAGGCTTGTTAATAATTTTACGGTTCTTGCCAACCAAGGTTGTCAGGCCCTCCAGCACCTGAATATTTCCCTGTCCTTTAGTCTCCTTAAGGTAGGCATCAAGCTTTTTTTGATGCTCCTTACTAAAGTGCTTACGAATATCATTTTCACCGATAAACTCTTGCGCTAAATCTAAATAGGGCATTTTGGCGTATTGTGCAATACGTTTTTGATACTCAGAAGCAATGCGGTACACCAGTTTTTTTCCTAGAGCCCTATCACCCCCTAAGCTGTCTGATGCAATAAAGGCGCTTACTACTAAACGTTTAATGTCCCACTCCCAGCTACCTGGTAAGGTTTCATCAAAATCATTGATGCCAAATACCAATCGATGTTCAGCCGTTCCAAATAAACCAAAGTTAGAAACGTGCATATCACCACAAAGCTGAACGGTAATGTTCGTTACGGGTTGATTGGCTAAATCCTGAGCCATAATGGCAGCGCCACCACGAAAAAAAGCAAATGGAGACTGCAGCATCCGTTCATAACGAATGGGTATCAAAGATTCGATTCGCCGCTTAGCTTGCGCTTCCAATATGCTAACCGGATCAATTCGGTCTTTAGGAGGCGTATACAGGCCCTGATCAGAAAAGCTCACTACTTTACGTAAGGCCTTGCCATCAGCCATACGCTTTTTGATACTAGGCCGTGGGTCTTTGAACGACTCTACAGACCTAAGGACGGCAAATTGGGGTTTCTTCTCTAGAGACATGGGCTATCAGGGTAATTAACATACCCGTCCATGTTAATACCAATAGAGAGAAATAAGAGGGCCGGCTAGGAATTGAGGTAATTCAGCTTCTTTTGAATACTTGATGGCAGCGTTGAGAACCAAACCCCATCATCCCCTACCGCAGGCAATATTTGGCCATATTCAATCATTTGACCAGGCGTAATTTCATCAATATAGGCCCAAATTTGATGCCCAGCTAAGCAAGTGGTGATTTGAATGGCTATTTCCAGCTCAACTAATAATTGTTTTTTTATTTGTTCGCTTCTACCAATCCGAATCTGACCATTCAGAAAAATATGGGGTTCATTCAGTAGAACGCCGCCAATGAAGCAATCATGCATATCCAATGACTTGAATATCACCTGCGCAAAGTAGGCTTCTGCACCGGTAACATCGGCATGTATCTTGGTAATTGCCTGTGCGAGGGTAAATTTTTGATGTGTTGTGAGGGATAAGCCAGCAAAATATACGCTATAGGTTGCCATAACTATTCCGATAAGTTGTATTGCTGATTAAGCTTATGGTGAATTGAATGGAGCTCATTCTTTATTTGCAATCGATCAAGCATATCGAGCGGTAGATCAAGTAGTAATTCAATACGATTACGCAATTCCATTTCTACCTTTCTGAAAGCCTCCCAAAGAGCTTGCTCATTAATTGCATCATTTTCTGGGTCAATAAAACCCCAGTGGGCAGTCGTGGGATGGCCAGGCCAATATGGGCATTCTTCACCCGCCGCAGAATCGCACACAGTGATTATGAAATCCATATGTGGCGCATCCTCTCTTCCGAACTCATCCCATGTCTTGCTCCTGAGGAGCTCGAGTGGATAACCCATTTCTCTGGCAATCTTTAAAGCAATTGGGTGAACATATTGCTTTGGTTCTGATCCAGCTGAATGCCCAATTAAACGACCATGGCTCAAGGTAGTTGCCAGTGCCTCACCTAAAATTGATCGGGCTGAATTGCCGGTGCAAAGAAACAAGATTTTGTATGGTTGATTCATAGCTGAAGATATGGGAGAAGGCGTATGAATTAAATAAGCTCATCAAGACGCAATGAAAACTTTTTATCAACAACAAATTGGTTACTGTTGCGATCTAACAAATAAAGATTTGCTTGCGGGTTAATTTCTTTTGGCTCTATAGCAGTAGTACGCTCAACTTCATTACGGAAAACATCAGATAAGTATTTAGTGAGACTTGTATTCATGAAGTTTTTCTTTCAAATAAAGAGCCAATACCAACATCCTAAGATTTATTTATTTCAGTTTTATTAAGAAAGGGAATAAAAAAAACCCAGCGCAAACTGGGTTTAAAAGGAGGTTAATATAGACGCATGTTAGTCAGCAATCGACTGACATTCAAAATATAGCAATCCTTTATTACAAGCTAGTGACCAAGTCTAATCAATTTGAATCAGCTGCCAAGACGGTGTCGTGTAGAACGGCTTGCATATGCTAGTCGCGCTTCGTTCCATGCCTGCCATAAACGTAAAATAAATTTTTTCATATTGCATCCTTGTGGTGAAAGATAAATAGAGGCCCCACTGTTTTGCAGCAAGACCCTCGAAACAACAATATCTATTGTTCATCACGTCAATGACAGCGTGAAGACATTTTTATGACTAGATGGTGTAGCTGGGATACACTAAATTCTCTATAAGTCCTTTCTTGAAGGAAATCAGCATGCATGATTGGGATCCCTACAGCACCATTGCCTTAAGATTAACCTTGGCATTATTTGTTGGAGCGGTGCTTGGCCTAAATCGCTGGCTTCACCATAAGTCTGCGGGTATTCGCACCCACTCCTTAGTAGCCATTGGTTCGGCAACTGCGGTTATGCTTATTAGTGACTTTGTTCAGGATGATGCGCAGTCGGTTAGCCGAGTTCTCCAAGGCTTAATCACCGGTCTTGGCTTTTTGGGAGCAGGTGTCATCATCCATGAACAACGCTCGAATAAGGTTCATGGGCTCACTACAGCGGCAAGCCTATGGGCCTGCTCCCTGATAGGCGCCGCCTTTGGAGCAGGGCAATTTGCCTTAGGAGGCTTGTCTTTGGCAGCAATTTTGCTGACTCTGGCACTCGGGGGCCCATTAGAACGGCTCTTTGCAAAACTCAATGGCGTAAAAAGAGGATCTGAAATTTCTGGCGATCCAGACTAAATAGCCTTAAAACCACTAAAAAAGCATGTTTTGTCATATTTGTTTGTTAGGATGGTAATTCCCTTCATAAATAACAAACTGATGCCATGAGTAACTACAAATACGAAGATGCAGTGAAACAGCTTCAAGAAAGCGGTGCTATTGGCCTGGTGGACTTAAAAAGTCTGCCTCACGAAGATCTTGTAGAGCTTCTTGAAGAAATCAAAGTTTGGTGCTTGTATGCAGGCGGCAAAACTGAAAAGCTTCCCAAAGAATCCAAAAAGAAGAAGAAAAAGAAAAAGGATTAATTCTGGGGAAGTTTGCGCTTAAGAACTCAAGCGCTCCTTAGGAAAACGCAGCATAAAAGTACTACCTCTCCCTGGCGTACTTTCAATCGCCAATTGGGCTTGATGTCGGCTGGCAATATGCTTGACGATTGCCAATCCCAGTCCAGTGCCTCCTGTATCACGAGATCGACTCCTATCTACACGATAAAAACGTTCAGTGAGTCTTGAAAGATGCTCTGATGCAATACCTGGGCCGGTATCCGTAACAGAAAATTCGCCCTGCCCATCCGTATTAATATCCCACTTCACATTTATCGCACCAGCCTCTGGCGTATAACGGATAGCATTTGATACTAAGTTGCTAAACGCAGAAAGTATTTCTCGTTCATCGCCTAATAAATTATTTTTATTAAGCGCCTCAAAGGTAAAACTATGATTCCCATGAGATAGTGCTTCAGCATCATTTTTAAGTAATGCCATGAGAGTTTCAACATTCACTTGATTGGTTGCAGCTGGCAATGCATTAGCCTCCAGATTCGCGAGCGTTAATAAATCCTCAACTAGACTTTTCATGCGCTGAGCTTGCGACATCATCATGTCAAAATACTGATCACGTTGACCCTTCTCCAGCTCCAAGGATTGTACGGTCTCTAAGAACCCCATTAATACGGTAATTGGAGTCCGCATTTCGTGAGAAACGTTGGCAACGAAGTCGCGACGCATAGCATCAGCCTTTTGTAAATCAGTGACGTTTTGCACTAGTAGCAGATGACGCTGATTACCAAACGGAAAAGCCTGCAACATTAAACTCAGACTGCTATCTGGACCCATTCTTTCAAGCAGCAATGGTTCATCGAAGTTGCGTTTATTTAAGTATTGAATAAATTCGGGGCGACGAATGAGAAAATTAATGCGCTGCATTACATCACGTTTAAAGATGAGTCCAAAAAATCGCTCAGCAATACTGTTGCACCACTCAATTTGATCGCTTTCATCTAGCATCAAAATACCATTAGGCGAGGCTTGAAAAGCTTCGATAAAGTGTTCATGCTGCTGCTCAATGTTTCGCATCCTTTGCTTTAGCGTTTTGACTAAGCGTTGCAACCTGAAAAATACCTCCTCCCAAAATCCGGTAGGAAGTGGCATATTCTCAATGGAGTCCGATTGAACGTATTTGCTTAGGCGCGCTATGTTGATGTATGAGTACGCGAGCGGTACAGATAGCAAAAGAACGCCAACGAAAATGGCGTATTCAGCACCCCAGTTATAAAGGGTAATGAATGCAGCTATTAATGCCAGGGAAACAAGGAAAGAAAAGCGGCTTAAGGCAGAAATCATGCTGCAATCTTAGACGATCTCAAGAATGCCCTTGAAATAGTCCAAAATGGCCCTTAGATAAGGCCTAATTATCGCTTGGAGTCTTGGTAATACGGTAGCCGCTGCCCCTTACCGTCTCGATAAATCGGTCGCAGTCTACTGGAGTTAATGCGGCCCTGAGGCGCTTTATGTGAACGTCTACTGTTCGCTCTTCAATATAAACTTCATTACCCCAAACCTTATCAAGCAAATTAGTACGTGAATGAACGCGTTCTGGGTTGGCCATAAAGAATTGTAGAAGTCTATATTCTGTGGGACCCAAAGAAACTGGTTTAGGCTCAGTATTAGGCCATTGCGCCAAAACTCTATGCGAGCTAGGGTCTAGCTTTAGCGGGCCGATTGTGAGTGGGCCCGTGTCTTTAAGTGGGGTTTGCCTGCGCAACAATGCCCTCACCCTAGCAATCAATTCCTTAGGTGAAAAAGGCTTAGTCACATAATCGTCTGCACCAGAATCTAAGCCCAGGACCTTATCCGACTCCTCGCTTTTTGCGGTAAGCATGAGAATAGGCAAAGCTCGAGTCCGATCATTGGCCCGTAACTCTTTAGCAAATTGCACTCCAGACTTTCCTGGCAACATCCAATCTAGTATCACTAGGCTTGGTAACTTTTCTTTCATCATCGCAAGCGCAAGATCAGTTTGCATGGCCTTCTCAACTTCATAGCCTGCATGCGTTAAATTAATCGCAATCAACTCTGCAATGGATGGCTCATCTTCAACGATTAGTATGTGGTGAGTCATTTTGAAAGCTCTTTTTTAATCTTTATTAGCTTCGCGCACTAAATCTTCATGGGGGATATGGCGAACATCTGAGCCCTTTGCAATGTAAATAACAAACTCAGCAATATTCTTAGCATGGTCCCCAATACGCTCAATCGCCTTAGCAATCGTTAACATATCAAGCCCAGTACTAATGATGTGCGGATCTTCCGACATATAAGTAATGAGTTTGCGTACAAAACCACGGAACTCCTCATCAATTTGACGATCTTCAGCAACAACTTCGGCAGCCGCAACAGTGTCTAGGCGAGCAAAGGCGTCCAAACTACGACGTAATAAATTGATTGCCATTTGACCAGAGAGCCGAATCTCAGCCACATTAATATTGTGTGGAGTGCCTGTGTCGATAAGACGCTTTGTGCGCTTTGCAACACGCTCAGCCTCATCCCCGGCACGCTCTAGGTTTGTGATGGCCTTGGATACTGCCATGACGAGACGTAAGTCGCGAGCAGCTGGTTGGCGTCTTGCAATTAATTCAGTACAGGCCAAATCGATTTGAATTTCAAGATCATTAACTTGCTTTTCATTCTCAATGACGATATTGCAAGTATCAAGATCCATTTGTGTAAACGCGCGCATTGCTGATGAGATCTGAGCCTCAACTAAGCCGCCCATTTCTAGTAGACGACTAGAGAGCGCATTTAAATCTGCATCGAATTGTGATGAAAGGTGATTATCAGGCATTTAATGTCTCCAATTAACCGAAGCGGCCGGTAATGTAGTCTTCAGTTTCTTTACGCTTAGGCTTAATGAATATTTCATCTGTTTTACCATATTCAACCAAACTGCCAAGGTACATATAAGCAGTGTAATCGGATACGCGAGCTGCCTGCTGCATATTGTGAGTAACGATGGCAATGGTGTACTCATGTTTGAGTTCATTGATCAACTCTTCAATCTTGCCTGTCGAAATGGGATCTAGGGCTGAAGTCGGCTCATCTAGCAGCATCACAGAGGGTTTTACAGCTACGCCACGAGCGATACAAAGACGCTGCTGCTGTCCACCAGAAAGCGATAAGCCGCTTTGATTTAACTTGTCTTTGGCTTCATTCCACAGGGCTGCTTTATTCAATGCCCACTCAACCCGCTCATCCATTTCAGAGCGAGATAGCTTTTCATAAAGACGAACGCCAAAGGCAATATTTTCATAAATCGACATTGGGAATGGAGTTGGTTTTTGAAAAACCATGCCAATACGAGAACGTAGCAAATTTAGGTCTTGCCCCGGCTCTAAAATATTTTGGCCATAAAAATTGATTTCGCCTTCAGCACGCTGACCTGGATAAAGATCATACATGCGATTAAGAGTCCTTAATAAAGTAGACTTACCACAGCCTGATGGACCAATAAAAGCGGTAACCTTACCCTGCTCAATATCAAGATTGATATCTTTCAAACCCTGAAATGAACCGTAGTAAAAATTTAAGTTTCTTACTTCAAGCGCATTAATAACTGCCTGCCCCGATTGTTGATTTGTTGTTTCCACTTTACCCCCTTGACTATCAATCTGATTTAAGTCAAACATTGATTTCATATTACTCATTATCCTTGGACCTTCTCGCGGAATACAACACGCGCCAATATATTTAAGCCGAGCACGGCAAATGTGATAAGCAATGCACCACCCCATGCTAGTTCTACCCAGTTGTCGTATGGGCTCATAGCAAATTGGAAAATGACTACTGGCAAGTTAGCCATTGGTGCATTCATATTAGTTGAGAAGAACTGATTATTTAAAGCTGTAAATAGTAGTGGTGCTGTCTCTCCGCTTACGCGCGCAAGGGCTAATAAAATACCAGTCATGACGCCACTTTGTGCTGCGCGCAAAGTAACCTTAAAGGCAACTTTCCACTTTGGAGTGCCTAGTGCATACGCAGCCTCACGCAAACTTCCTGGTACTAAGCGCAGCATATTTTCTGTAGTCCGAACTACGACGGGTATTGCAATTAAGGCTAGCGCTATGGTACCAGCCCAGCCTGAAAAGTGCTTTGCTTGCGCTACGATAAAAGCGTAGACAAATAGGCCAATTACGATTGAAGGTGCGGACAGCATAATATCAGTGACGAAGCGTGTGATAGCAGCAACACGACTACGGTCACCATATTCTGAGAGATAAAGGCCTGCCAATACACCAATTGGAGTACTGAAAAAAGTACAAGTACCAACCAATAAAAGACTGCCCACGATGGCATTAGCAAGGCCTCCCCCTTCAGAGCCTGGGGCTGGAGTGCTATGGATGAAAAGATTTAAATCAATTGCTGAGAAGCCCTTGTATAGCAATACGCTCAGGATCCAGAATAAGAAAATCATGCCCAAGAGCATTGCACCCATCGAGAGTGTTAAGCCAATTTTATTGGCACGCTTTCGCTTAGAAAAAATGCTTTGATCAACGTTAGTGATAGTGTTCATGTTTTCAGTCCTTGCTTCTTCTCCATATTATTCAGCATCCACTTAGCGCACGCCAAAACAACAAAGGTGATGATAAATAGTGCTAAACCCAAAGCAAACAGAGAGGATAAATGGTTACCAGCTTCAGCCTCACCAAATTCATTCGCAAGAGTTGAGGCAATCGATGTGCCAGGGGAAAATAGTGATGGAGATAAACGGTGGGCATTACCAATTACGAAAGTAACCGCCATGGTTTCACCAAGCGCCCTACCTAAACCTAACATTACGCCACCAATAACGCCCGCCTTGGTATATGGCAATACTACATTCTTCACTACCTCCCAGGTAGTACAACCAATTCCATAGGCTGATTCTTTTAGGACGGGCGGGACGATCTCAAATACATCACGCATGACAGAAGCGATAAAAGGTAGAATCATCATCGCTAGAATCAAGCCTGCACAAAGAACTCCAATGCCATTAAATGCTCCAGAAAACAAAATTCCCAATCCTGGAACTTGACCCAATGTTGCAGCAAGTACTGGTTGTACATATTCGGCAAATAAAGGAGCAAAAATAAATAGGCCAAACATTCCATAAATGATGGATGGCACAGCAGCCAAAAGCTCAACAGCAGTACCCAAAGGCCTCCGCAGCGGTCCCGGGCAGAGCTCAGTTAAGAAAACAGCGATTCCAAAGCTAAGTGGAACTGCAATCAACAATGCGATTAAAGATGTAATCACTGTTCCATAAATAGCAATGAGTCCACCAAACTCACCATTGACAACATCCCACTCTGTTGAAAAGAAAAATCCAGGCCCAAAAGAACGAAGTGCTGGCCATGCATTCATGATCAGCGAAATTAGGATGCCCATCAAGGCAATCAAGACTGACAATGCAAAAAATTGAGTAACTGCATAGAAAAGAAAGTCCTGAACGCGCTGCAACTTAGCGATTTTCAAGGCTTGAGGTGTAGGCGCTGAATGAGACTGGGTAATATCCATTATTGATTTGGCTTATTTAAATATTGAAACAGCCCCACAGTGATGTGGAGCTGTTGATCAATTAATTATTAAAAAGGATAACCATCAAACCTTACTTAGTTACAACCTTGGTGAATACATTCTTGCGAATGAAGTCAGTTGTGGCATCAGGCATTGGAACGTAATCTAACTCCTCTGCCATCTTTTTGCCATCCTTGAATGCAAAATCAAAGAACTTGATTACTTCAGCGGCGTTTGCCTTATTTTCGGGGTTCTTGTAAAGCAAGATAAATGATGCGCCAGTGATTGGCCATGACTTAGCACCAGCGGCATTTGTAATGAAAGTACCCATTCCTGGAATCTTTGCCCAATCTGTTCCAGCCGCTGCTGCTGAAAAAGTGAGGTCATCAGGAGCGACAAAATTTCCATCCTTGTTTTTCAAGTTGATGTAATTCATTTTGTTTTTCTTAGCATAAGCATACTCAACGTAACCTACTGAATTTTTAACACGGGTAACGTTTGCAGCAACACCCTCGTTACCTTTGCCGCCCACTGTTGAGGCTGCAGGCCATTTAACGTTTGCGCCAGAGCCTACAGCATCTTTAAATAGAGTGCTTACCTTGGCTAAATAGTCTGTAAAAATTGCAGTGGTACCAGATCCATCAGCACGCACAACTACAGTAATTGGACCAGATGGAATCTTTACGCCTGGGTTCATGATGGCGATACGCTTATCACCCCAATCGGAAATCACACCTTGGAAGATATCAGCTAAAGTTGGACCATCTAATTTGATATCTCCAGGTTTAACCCCATCAACGTTAATGACTGGCACAACTCCGCCAATAATCGCTGGGAACTGAACCATGCCGTCTGTTTCAAGATCATCAAACTTCACTGGGTTATCTGTCGCACCAAAATCAACTGTTTTTGCTTTGATTTGTTTGATGCCGCCAGATGAACCGATGGACTGATAATTCAAGTTAGAGCCAGTTTTTGCCTTATAGGCTTCAGCCCACTTTGCGTAAATTGGGTAAGGGAACGTTGCGCCAGCACCTGTCATGTCAGCAGCAAAAGCAACTGGAGCCATTGAAATAACGCTAATAACGAGTGCTTTCTTCAAAAAAGATTTCATGTGATTAGTCCTAGATTAGAAATAACGCAACATTGCGATTAACAGACAATACGGTTGGACTATGACGCTTTGATGACAGGGTGAAAGATATGAAATATTACTTATATAAATCAATAACTTAGGAAAGATATTCCTGAGTGAATAGTCAGCAATGATCAACAATCAAAAGTTAAAAGGTCAATAGTTAAAGTTTCTATTAAATTGCCATAATTTCAACTCGCCATAAATTATGCCAACCGTTAATTGACATCACTTTGTAATAAGAGTCCGATAAAAAGAAAAATTAAT
>Ga0209088_10001480_pt1 | contig 15152 bp, 14 predicted proteins | sample S_140625_EF_Meta_FD_187324 | JGI IMG/M metagenome (GOLD analysis project Ga0209088, IMG submission 187324) | Freshwater microbial communities from Lake Simoncouche, Canada to study carbon cycling - S_140625_EF_MetaG (SPAdes) (version 2) | ecosystem: Environmental > Aquatic > Freshwater > Lake ... | reverse complement strand
TGTTCCTGGGTTTACTAGGAGCGAAGTAGTTGGACACGTTTCAACTATTCGCTCAATCCTTTTACCTAGCGGCAAACATGCTTTGGTTCTAGGTGCTAGGACACACTTCTATGAAGGTCATGGCGTGAGACGAGTGGTTCATGGTGTTAGAACAGCAGCAGCTGCTGGTTGCGAAATCATGATTTTGACTAACGGTGCCGGCGGCATCAAGACTTCTTGGGCACCAGGAACACCTGTGCTAATTAGTGACCACATCAACTTCACCTCTGCTAGCCCTATTGAAGGAGCTAACTTCGTTGACCTTACTGATCTCTACTCACTAAGACTTAGAAACATTGCAAGAACTGTCGATTCATCTTTGGATGAAGGCGTTTACATGCAGTTCCGTGGACCACACTATGAAACTCCTGCTGAAGTTCAGATGGCGAAAGCTATGGGAGCACACATCGTAGGTATGTCAACAGCTCTTGAAGCTATTGCCGCAAGACAGTCTGGTTTAGAGGTTCTAGGTCTTTCACTTTCAACTAACTTGGCTGCAGGTATTAGTGGCTCTCCGCTGTCTCATAAAGAAGTTTTAGAAGCCGGTAAAGAAGCTGAACCTCGTATCAGCGCACTGCTTGCTCAAATCATCACCAAACTCTAAACATGACTGAACTACTAGATAAAGCTAAAGCCTGGTTAGCCCAAGATCCAGATCCGGTTACCCGAGCAGAGCTTGCACTAGTTATACAGAATGAAGACTTAGCTGAACTGGAATCAAGATTTGGTTCAAGGCTCGAATTTGGTACCGCTGGTCTTAGAGGTGAGCTAGGTGCTGGCTCTAATCGAATGAACCGAGTGCTGGTGGCTCAAGCCGCTGCTGGTCTTGGTAGATACCTTTTAGCTAAAGAAACTAATCCTTCAGTTGTTATTGGTTTTGATGGCAGAGTCAACAGTGACATCTTTGCTAAAGACTCTGCTGAAGTTTTAGCGGGCATGGGAATCAAGGTATTCCTACTAGATCAGATGTGCCCAACTCCCCTCATATCTTTTGGAACTAGATCTCTTGGTGTTTCTGCTGGCATCATGGTTACCGCATCTCATAACCCACCAAGAGATAACGGATACAAGGTTTACCTTGGTGGCGATTTCAATGGTTCACAGATCATCACTCCGGTTGATGCCGAGATAGCCAAACAGATTGAACTTGTTGCCGAAACTGAATCCTTCTCTTCTCTTCCTAAGTCAACTGACTATGAAGTGATTGGAAATGAACTTCGCGAGGATTACCTAAAGAGTGTTCTTGATGTAGCCGGCAAGGTAATCAAGCAATCCCTCAAGGTCGTATACACACCAATGCATGGTGTTGGTTGGGCAAGCATAGAACCTTTGTTTGCAAGAGCAGGCTCTGAAGCTCTCATTACTGTTGATGAGCAATTACTACCTGACGGTAATTTCCCAACGGTAGCATTTCCTAACCCTGAAGAACCAGGTGCCTTAGATCTGGCGATGAAACTTGCCTCTGATTACAACGCTGATTTGATTATTGCTAATGACCCTGATGCTGACCGAGTTGCTCTTGCCTTACCAACTGAATCTGGATGGCAAAGACTAACCGGTGACCAGGTTGGACTGATTCTTGCAGATGTTATCGCGAGTAAGTCTAAATCTGGAACTCTAGCTTGCAGCATCGTTTCATCTTCAGCCCTAAAAGCAGTTGCCAAGGTTCATGGCCTTGACTTCAAGGAAACCCTTACTGGTTTCAAATGGATCAGCAAGATTCCTAACCTAATCTTTGGGTACGAAGAAGCGCTTGGTTATTGCATTGACCCTGAGCATGTTGCTGATAAAGATGGCATCAGCGCTGCCCTGCTGCTATCCAACATTGCTCGAAGAGAAGCCGCTAATGGCAGAACACTTTGGGATCTCTTAGCTGATCTGGGTGCTAAGTATGGCTATTTTGCTACTGGTCAGATTTCTATTCGAGTAACCGATGTTGCCATCATTGCAAAAGCCATGAAGACTCTAAGGAGTAATCCCCCTCAAGAACTAGCTGGGCAAGCTGTGGTATTTACTGATTTGGAGCTAGGTTCACCAGAACTGCTTCCAACCGATGGCTTGAGATTTGATTTAGCGAACGGCGGCAGGGTGATTATTAGACCTAGCGGAACAGAGCCTAAACTCAAGTGTTATTTAGAGGCTGCTGGTAATAGTGCTCGAGAAGCTAAGGACTTGCTAGCTGTTCTAACTAAGAGCTGCAGAGAGCTTCTCGCGGATTTCAATTAGATCAAAGACGTGGTCGATTGGAACAATCTTGCCAGGCATGTTTTCTAACTGGTAAACCAGTTCAGGTGTGGTGAGAATGATGTCCGCCTCATGGCCTTCACGTTTTGCTTTAGAGATATCCGCTGCTTGAACTTCAGCAGTTACACCAAGCGCCTCAAGAACTTTCTCAGCATTCATTTTGAGTAATACTGAAGTTCCGATGCCCATCCCACATACCGCAATAATCTTCACTAATAAAGACTAACTAAGGGTTTGCCGAACTTCTGGCTCTTTATCAGCTTGTAACAAGATGTTTACTTTTGTTTCGTCCATCAGAAGTTCACTCAAAGCAGCCATCAAATCAATATGGCTATCATGATCAACTGCAGCTAGTCCAATGACTAGTCGAACAGGATCATTACTTACTGAACCAAATACCACTGGTTCACTCAGTGTCACTAAAGATAAACCGGTTTGAAGAACTGACTTAGAAGGCCTTGCATGAGCTAGAGCGATACCAGGAGCTATGACCATGTATGGGCCAAGCTCTTCAAAAGCATCAATCATCTCTTGGATGTATGAGTCTCTAACTCGATTAGATGTAACCAATGCTTTACCGGCTAACTGGAAACATTCCCGCCAACTGGTTGCTCTCTGTTGCAGGAGTATTGCTCCTTCACCTAAAGCTTCATTGACCAGCAGAGCCATTTTCTATTGAGCGTCCGCAAAAGCATCGGTGATGCGTTCCATGATCTCTGTTCTAACATCCATGTCAATAAAGGCAGCGTTAGCAGCGTTGAGTTGGAAGAGTTCTAAATCATCAAGGTCATAACCAAAGGTTTCAGTAAGAAGCTCAAGTTCACGAGTCAAAGTAGTTCCACTCATCAAACGGTTATCGGTATTAACAGTTACGTTGAAACCAAGACGGTACAGATCATCAAATGGATGATCAGACATCTGAGGGTTTTCAATCCCTGGGATGGCACCGGTCTGCAAGTTTGATGACGGGCTTAGTTCTAGTGGAATACCACGTTCTAATACCCAGGTAGCGACATCACCGAAGGCATATTTACTGTCATCGTTTGCATCAACAAAAACATCTTCAATGATTCGAACGCCGTGACCTAAACGAAGAGTTCTGCCATCAACCAAAGCATCCTTGATCGAATCTTTACCGGCGGCTTCACCAGCGTGCAGAGTTACTGGCATAAGTTGTTCATTCAACCAAGCGAAAGCTCCTGCATGGCGGCTAGGACTAAAGCCTTCTTCTGGACCGGCATAGTCAAAACCAACCACTCCACGGTCACGGTACTTAACAGCAAGTTCAGCAATCTCTTGAGCTCTGTCGTTCTGCCTCATCGCTGTAATCAATTGACCGGTTCTTAGAAACCCACCCTTAGCCTGAACTTCAGCTCTTGCTTGAGTTAGACCTTCTTCAACGTATTCAACAACCTGCTCAAGAGTGAGACCCTTTTCAAGGTGTTGCTCAGGTGCCCAACGAATCTCGCCGTAGATGACACCATCGGCCGCAAGATCCAAAGCGAATTCACGAGCGACTCTGATAAGACCTTCTCTGGTCTGCATAACAGCTGTGGTGTGAACAAAGGTTTCAAGGTAACGAACCAATGAACCTGAATCACAAGATTCTAAGAACCACTGCTCAAGATCATCAGCGGTATCAGCGGGTAACTTGTGACCGATCTCTTTAGCCAAATCAATGATGGTTTGCGGACGGAGTCCACCATCTAAATGGTCGTGAAGGGAAACTTTTGGAAGTGCCTGGATGTTTAGCTTGGCCATTATTACTTTCTTTGTTAGGCATTGATGCGGTCAAGAATCAAAGGTGTTGGTTCTGTTGACGGGTTCGCTTCAATCTTAACTCCCCCAGCAAGAGCATCTAAAGCTCTTTCAAAGCGCTCAGGTTCATCAGTGAACAAAGTCATCAATGGTTGACCTTTAGTGACCTGTTCACCTCGCTTGTGATGAAGAATAACTCCGGCACCAAACTGAACAGGATCTTCTTTACGAGCACGCCCTGCTCCTAGACGCCAAGAGGCTGTTCCAACCGCTAGTGCGTCAAGGGTGTTTAAGAAACCAGTTTCTTCAGCAACTACAACGTGTTCGTGCTTAGCCTTCTGCATAGGAGCTAGCGGGTCACCTTGCTGAGCACGAATCATTTCGTTCCACTTATCCATGGCACGACCATCATTCAAAGCAGCTGCGACATCAACATCAGATTGACCAGCTAAGCGAAGCATCTCAGTTGCAAGTTCAACCGTGATGTCGATTAGGTCTTGTGATCCACCACCAGCTAACACTTCGACAGCTTCTTCGACCTCTAGAGCGTTACCAATCTTTTTACCAAGTGGTGTTGACATGTCCGTAAGCAGTGCTGAAGTCTTTACTCCGGCATCAGCACCTAATTGAGTCAAAACTTGAGCTAGTTCTCTTGCTCTATCTAAGTTCTTCATGAAAGCACCAGAGCCGACTTTGACATCTAGAACAAGTGAAGAAGTTCCTTCAGCAATCTTTTTAGACATGATCGAGCTTGCAATCAAAGGAATAGCCTCAACAGTTCCAGTGACATCTCTTAGTGCATAGAGTTTCTTATCAGCTGGTGCCAACCCAGTTCCAGCAGCACAGATAACAGCGCCTACCTTGGCTAACTGGTCATGCATCTGCTGATTAGATAAAGCAGCCTGCCAGCCAGTAATAGCTTCTAATTTGTCTAGTGTTCCACCGGTATGACCGAGTCCTCGACCTGATAGCTGAGGAACGGCAACACTAAATACTGCAACAAGAGGAGCTAGCATCAAGGTGATCTTGTCGCCAACACCTCCGGTTGAATGCTTATCTGCTGTTGGCATTGCGATGTCACTGAAATCAAGACGTTCACCGGTAGCGATCATGGCAAGAGTTAGATCTTTGATTTCTCTTCTGTTCATGCCGTTGAGAAGAATAGCCATCGCCATAGCTGACATCTGTTCATCAGCAACAACGCCTGAGGTGTAGTTACTTACTAACCAGTTGATTTGCTCAGTTGAGAGTTCTTGTTTCTCACGCTTAGCAACAATAAGTTCAACTGCTGAGAATTCTTTAGCCACGATAATCCTTTAGTTACGCTCTTGAGCGTTGAAACCAGTTTCGAGATCTCTAGGTCCAAAAGCATCAGGTAAGACTTCTTCGATAGTTTTGATACCAGATGTTGTTTGTAACAGCATGCCCTCTTGAGAGAACTCAAAGAGGAGCTGACGGCATCTGCCGCAAGGCATCAGGATATTCTCTGCACCATCAACACAGTAGAAAGCAACTAGCTTGCCACCACCGGTCATAGCAAGGTTACTGACCAAACCGCATTCAGCACAGAGCCCAACACCGTAACTAGCGTTCTCAACGTTACAACCAGAGACGATGCGACCATCATCAACTAGTGCTGCTGCTCCAACTGGAAAGTGACTGTATGGCGAATAGGAACTGCGCATAGCTTTGATAGCAGCTTCTTTGAGTGCATCCCAATTGATCTCAGACATGTTTAGCCCTTCTCATATGGTTGGCCGGAGGCCGCGGGAGGCCGAACCTTGCCAGCGAAACCTGCAACAGCAATAAGAGTTACAAGATAAGGAACCATGGTGATGAAATCCACTGGAATACCAGGAGAAACCTGGTTAGCCCAAACACGAAGAATGATAGTGAAACCAAACAGCAGCGCAGATAGCGTCACATAAATCGGTTGCCATCTTCCAAGGATGACTACAGCCAGGGCGATGAAACCTTGACCATCGGACATCTCACGACCAAATGACCCAACGTTACCGATGGTAAGTGCAGCGCCTCCGAGACCTGCGACCATTCCTCCAATAGTTACCCACCAGAATCTAGTTCTGCCAACGTTAATGCCTACTGTGTCGGCGGCTAGTGGATGCTCACCAACAGCACGAGCACGAAGACCAAGCTTTGTTCTGAACAAGATGTACCAAAGCACAGGAACAATTAGGAACATCAAGTAAACAGTGATTCTGTTATTGAATAACACCTGACCTACGACAGGGATATCAGATAGGAAAGGAATCGCGATCTTGTCAAAAGTTCCTGGGTAGTTCAAATTAGAACTGTCGTTGTCCAACCAAGCTGAGTGTAAGAAGTTGGTAATACCAATTACCAATACGTTCAAAAGAACACCAATGATAATCTGCTCAACTAAATACTTGATTGCAAGAGATGCTAAGACCATAGAAACCAGACCAGCTGCCACCATGGCGGCAATCATTCCGACATAGAGATTACCGGTCATGGTGCCAACTACGGCAGATACGAAGGCGCCGGTTAGTAGCTGACCTTCGATGGCGATGTTAACAACACCAACACGTTCAGACATGATTCCAGCCATTCCACCAAGAATCAGAGGAATAGCAAGAACAAGTGTGTTACTCAGAATGAAGATCATCTGAACACCTTGAGCAGCACCGGTAGCTAACCAACCAAGCAGAGCCATCATGGCAATCAAACCAAAGATGGCAATTAACCAGAACGGCGTTTTCTTCTTGAGCAGGTTAATAGCTAGTGAAGCTAATCCAATAACCAAGAGCAATGTGCCAAAAATTGTGCAGGCAAGCATCGAGTTCACGGTGAATGAAGGTAATTGGAAGATTTCCTTCTTTTCACTCCAGACATAAGTGATATCTCCAGCTTTACCTAGGAAACCGAAAAATACTAAAACAACCAGAGCTGAAACCAGCATGGTCAGCGGTGCTTTCAAACTTGGCTTAGTTTCGGCCTTTGAAAACATTCCTGGGGTGACCTCTATCTTGCTCATTACTTAATCACCTTTGCTGCTTTTGCTTTCTGGGTTGCCACAAACACTTTTGGTTCAGGGCTTGGAAGTCGATACAGCGCTCGAATAATTGGTGGAGCTGCAATAAAGAGCACGATCAGCGCCTTCACAACACCTAGAACTTCAGGGGACACACCAGCTACCTGCATGGAGGAAGAACCAGCCTTGAAAGCTCCAAAGAGCAAGCCAGCCATCACAACTCCACCAGCACGGGAACCACCAAGCAGGGCTACGGTAATCGCATCAAAACCGATTCCAGCTTCGATTGAAGTAGTCAAACCACCATCGATAGTTAGACCTTGGTTAGCTGCAGCAAGACCTGCAAAAGCAGCTGAGATGGCAAGAGCCCAAACAAAGGTGTTTTCAACTTTGATACCAGCTGCTCTTGCTGCTGATGCGTTGTGACCGACCATGCGGAATCTGAAACCAAAAGTTGATCTCTCCATTAGCCACCAGTAAGCAAACACAGCAATAGCTGCAAATATCAGACCATAGTTCAACTTAAATTCAGGACCTAGAAGCGATCCCATCATGGCTGTTGAATCGGGGCGATCAGACTTAGGAGTGCCACCACCGTTTACTTCAAGAAGCAAGTTTGGTTCTCTCAAGAAGTAAGTGAACAGATCGATAGCAACATAGTTGAGCATGATGGTCACGATAACCTCGTGAGCACCAGTTCGAGCTTTCAAGATACCGACGATGATTCCCCATACCATCGAACACAGCACCGCAGCTAAAACTGCTACCAGCATGTGCAGAATCTGTGGCATGTGTAAACGGGTTGAAACAAATGTTGCTCCAGCAAGACCCATCATGATCTGACCGGTAGCGCCGATGTTGAAAAGGCCAACTCGGAAAGTGAGAGAAACAGCTAGACCCGCCATGATTAGTGGACCTGCAAACCTGAGGGTTTCAGTTATTGGTCTGATGCCGTCAATGAAGTTATCTGAATTCAAGTTGTAAATAGAGCCTGAGAACAAAGCTCCATAGCCATCCTGGATTGTCCACCACACTGTCGAAAGTGCATAGTTTGGATCTGCACCAAAGTTAGACCAAGACTTTACAACGTCATCGTTGAACACGACCATAAAGATGGCTCCAATTATGAAACCAAGCAGAACTGAAAGACCAATACGAACCGGGTCACCGGACATAATCTCTTTTAGAACAGTAACCTCTTTGGCCTCTGGCAAAAGCTCAGCTGGCTTTGCATTTTTCTTACTCATGCTGCAATACCTGCCATCATCTTGCCAAGTTTCTCTCTGGTGGTCTTAGAGTCAACTATTCCAACTATCTTGCCGCGATACATAACCGCTATGCGGTCAGCCAAAGCTAGGACTTCATCTAATTCAGTGGAAATGATTAGAACTGACTTACCTGAATCACGAGCGGCAATAATCTGCTCATGAATAAATTCAATGGAACCAACATCAACTCCTCGAGTTGGTTGGGAGGCAACTAGAACCTTAAGTTCTCGACCTAGTTCCCGAGCCACAACAACCTTCTGCTGGTTACCGCCGGATAACTGCTTAGCCAGAGTTTGGGCTGAAGGAGTTCTGATATCAAACTCTGCAATCAATTTGTCGGCGATCTCATCACGCTTAGCAAAGTCAATCTGGACTCCCTTAGCGAAAGGCTTACCGAAAGAACCATCAAGCATGAGGTTCTCAGCAATCGAGAACTCAGAAACCAGACCGTCTTTCTTTCTATCTTCTGGAATGTAGCCAAGGCCTGCTTCTAGCACTTCTCTAACTGTGCTCTTGGTTAGGTCCTTGCCAGCTACCTGAATGCTGCCGGAGTGAATCTTTCGTAAACCTAAGATTGCTTCTGCTAACTCAGTTTGACCATTGCCTTGAACACCTGCGATAGCCAATACTTCACCATCGTGGACCGAGAAAGTAACACCATCGACCATCTGGTGCTGGCGGTCATCCAAAACTGTTAGGTCTCTAATAACCAAAGTTTCAGCACCTACCTTGGCGGGCTTTCTCTTCACGTCTAAATCAACTTCGCGACCAACCATTAGAGATGCAAGTTCGCTAGCTGATGCTTTTGGTGTTGGACTGGCAACAACTTTTCCTTGGCGAATAACAGTGATTCGATCAGCGACTTGCTGCACCTCACGAAGTTTATGAGTGATGAAAATGATGGAGGTTCCCGATTTAGCAAGCCCTCTCATGATGTCCATGAGCTCATCTGTTTCTTGCGGAGTTAGAACCGCTGTTGGTTCATCGAGAACTAGAGCTTTAGCGTTACGTGCAAGAGATTTAATGATTTCAACTCTTTGTTGAGCGCCAACAGGAAGGTCTTGAACTTTTGCATCAGGGTCTATATCAAAACCAAAACGGTCAGAGATTTCCTTGACGAGCTTGCGAGCAGCATTTAGATCGAGGTTGCCAATCTTGCCAGTTGGTTCATGCCCTAGAACAACGTTCTCAGCAACAGTAAAAACAGGGATAAGCATGAAGTGTTGGTGAACCATGCCGATACCGGCTGCCATGGCATCCCCTGGACCTGAGAACTTTACTTCTTTACCATCGATAAGGATTTGACCTTCATCGGGTTGCAATAAGCCATAGAGAACATTCATCAGAGTTGACTTACCAGCACCGTTTTCCCCAAGCAAACTGTGGATTTCTCCAGGCTCAAGGGTCAAACTGATGTTGTCGTTGGCTACGAGTGTGCCAAATTTTTTGGTTATGTTACGCAGTTCGAGTTTCATTCTGACTGCCTGCTCCTTTGCAATTCCTAAGTTCTAATCTAGCCCACCTTATAAAGAAGAACTGCCGAGGCTTTCGCCTCGGCAGTTCCATTTAATCTTTTACTTGGTATTACTTCAGTGGGTTGATTGAACCATCGATGATGCCAGCCTTGAGTTCGTCAAGCTTGGTCTTTAGATCACCAGTGATGAATTCAGTCTCTGATAGAGCAGTACCATCGTTCTCCAATGTACCGGTGTAAGCGTCTCCAGTGAATGGAGTCTTGTCAACGGCAGCAGCCTTTACTATGTCGTAAACAGCCTGGGTCATACGCTTCTCAATTGAGGTAAGCATCTTGCCCTTGTACTGATCTAGAAGGCTCCAGTTCTTGTCAACACCAATCATCTTGGCATCAACTCCTGCTTCGCTAATAGCCTCTGAAAGAGCACCGAACTGGTCTCCACCAACAGGTAGAAGAACGTCTGCACCCTGAGCTAGCTGACCAGCAGCAATAGCCTTACCAGCTGCTGCGTTAGGAGCAAAGCCACCAATGAAGTCACCCTTCTGGGTCTTTGCGTTCCAACCAACAACAGTTACAGGAGTTCCGGAATCCTTCTCGTATGCCTTAGCACCGTAGTAGAAACCATCCATGAATGCTGTTACAGCACCGATCTGTAGACCACCGTAAACACCAACAACCTTGGTTGTTGAGTATGAAGCAGCTGCATAACCAGCTAGGTATGATGACTCAGCCATGTTGTAACCAACTGGCTTTAGGTTTGTTGCACCGTTTGACCAACCATCAATAGTTACGAAGTTCTTTGTTGGGTTAGCCTCTGCTGCAGCGTTAACTGCGTCAACTAGGTTGAAACCAACAGCGATGATTACGTCACACTTTGCGTCGATCATTGATTGTAGGTTTGGAGCGAAGTCTTCAGATGAGTTTGATTCAGCAGACTTAAGTTCAACACCGAACTCGTCCTTTGCCTTCATCAGACCATCCATTACAGACTCGTTGAATGACTTGTCAGTCCATGAACCTTCGTCCGAAACACCACATTCGATGTATCCTGCGCCTGGCTTAGGTGATGCACAGCCCGATAGCACGAGTAGGCTGGCTGCTGCCATAGCTACTCCTGCAAGAGCTTTACGTGAAACATTGTTCACAATTTCCTCCTGATTATTTTTAGTTGGTGCCGATCACCAACCACACACACCTAGACACTACTCCCCAGAGTGATGTGAATATGCTCAAATACGCAGGTTTTTATCTAGGCGTTACATATCAGTTAGATTTGGCCGCAATCAAACTCTGTTTATAGGATGCAAGGCGCTCTGTAAGCGGTCCGTCAAAGACTCCAGCATCTAAGGTTCGCAAAACTATCAAGTTCAACTTGAGGGTTTGCGACACACGGTATTTAGGGTCGCTACTAACTTTTCTATCCAGCAAGCTGTTGACCGCTCTTAGAACTGGCAAAGTTGTATCTCTTTCAAGAGAGGCAATCACCCTTGGATCTCTAGCAGTCGGTGTATCACCAAATTGAATGTCGGCTGCAAAAACAATCGGTCCGGTTGATTCAAAACCTGTTAGTCCTTGCCAAACACTCTTGCCAGCAAAGATGGCAATCACCGATTCGGCATCAATCTTCAACAAAACATCTTCTAGTTCTTTTGCAGTTGATGTTTTGAAAACAACAAGTGCAACTCTGGCATTGGCAATTCTGTTGAAATAGGCAACGCCTTCTCGGAAAGCAGTTTCAATTTCTTTAGCTTGGAAGTAAGAAGGTTGGATGAAAACTCTTACCTTCTCATCTGTTGTCTTACCAGCTGCTGCAAAACCAGCGAGCTTTGCTCCGCTTAGTGCATCGTCAGCAACCCATCTGAAGTTAGCTGGTTGATCAACGGATGCAATAGTCCCGCCAAAAAATAGCACCATCATCTTCGAGTGCAATCTGGCAAATGTTGCTAAATCATTAAGGTAATCAGTATCTGCAGAAACCATGAGAACACAACCTGATTGCAAAGCAGTTAGCAACCTTGTTGAAATGTTGGTAACCCCCGCAGGTATCTCAACTTCTCGAACGGCAAGACCATAGAGAACTTGAGCTTCAACTAGATCGGCAGCTAATTGCTTCTCAGGAGTTCCTGGTACTTGAACGCTTGAGCGAATAAGGCAAGCGGTGGTCTTTGCCTTGTGATCAGGGGCTTCAGGCTTAGAACTAACGCAGGCAGTTAGGGAAATAAGTAAGGAGCTGAACGCGACTGCAGCTAGAAGTCTTTTTACTGACATTAGAGAACGTCGCTGTGACCTGTGGTCTTGAGCGAATCAACAAGGTTCTTTACTCGTTGAGCATGAGCCTTAGTTGTCACAAGAAGTGCATCTGGGGTGTCAACGACTATGACATCTTCCAAACCAATGAGGGCAACCAGTCTGCCGGTTTCTGAAATCAGAATTCCGCTTGATTTATCAGCTAGTACCTGAACATCACCAAGAACAGCTAAGTGGTTTCTCTTTCCCCCTGATTGCAATTCAGCGATAGCTGCAAAGTCTCCAACATCGTGCCAACCAAACTTCGCTGGAACAACAGCAACTAGACCTTGCGCTGCAGCTGGTTCAGCAACTGCATAGTCAACGGCAATCTTTTTCAAAGTTGGCCAGATGGTGTCAAAAACCTTTTGCTCTGAATCAGTTCCCCAAGCCTCAGCCAATTCCATTATCTTGCCGTGCAGTTCAGGTTCAGTTTCAGAAAGCACCTGAAGTAACAATGCAGCAGGAGCAATAAACATTCCAGCATTCCAAAGGTACTTACCTGACTTAACATACTTACGAGCACGTTCGATATCTGGCTTCTCAACGAACTTATCGACTTCTCTTGCATGCTTGGCAAAGTCAAGATCCATCTTTTCGCCAGCTTTGATGTATCCAAAGCCAACTGATGGTTCTGTTGGTTCGATTCCGATGGTCACAATCTTGCCGGTAGCTGCAACTGCAACTGCCTCTTTGACACATTCGGAGAATTCTTTGTTGTCGGTGATGACGTGATCTGCTGCAAAGGAGCCGATAATCACATCTGGTTCACGCTTCATCAAAATAGCTGCTGCTAGAGCGATCGCAGCGGTCGAGTCTTTAGGGCTTGGCTCTAAAAATAGGTTGGTCTTAGCCAAATCAGCACACTGTTCAACAACGGCTGTTTTGTGAGCGACACCAGTAACTACAACAATGCGGTTGGCACCGGTTAGAGGTTCAAGTCGATCCCAGGTGTCTTGTAAAAGTGTTTGACCAGAGCCGGTTAGGTCATGCAAGAACTTAGGAGCGGATGCGCGAGATAGCGGCCAGAGCCTGCTGCCGATACCGCCAGCTGGGATAACAGAATAGAACCGAGCCATTGGCTCTTTTTGGTCGCTCATAACCTCAAAAGCCTAACCCAGATAGCCCTAAAGGGCATTTTTACCTAGGGCTGCAAGTTATCATTAATCGAGATTAGGCGCGGAAATTCGGTGCCAATCAAGGAGGAAATAATTGGCACATAGACCTGCCGGTACCCTATATCGCGGCAAATTAGGCATGTGGACATGGGTGTTACATCGCATTACTGGAGTTGGAATCTACTTCTTCCTCCTAGTGCACATTCTTGACACCGCTTTGGTGCGCGTAAGCCCTGAGGCATACAACTCTGTGGTTGCCTCTTATAAGACAGACATCATCGGAGTAGCCGAGATTGGCCTTGTTGGAGCTATCTTGTTCCACGGCTTCAACGGTATTCGCATTATGTTGATCGACTTCTGGCGTAAAGGCGCTAAGTACCAGAATCAGATGTTCTGGGTTGTTCTTGTTATTTGGGTAATCCTGATGGCTGGTTTCATACCTCGTCAGCTAATGCATATCTTTGGAGCGTAATCATGGCCATCGTTATTGAACAACCAGATGCACCACGTTCACGTAAAGGTGCTCAGTGGGAAAAACGCGCTTGGATCTTCATGCGCATCTCAGGTGTCATTCTTATTTTCTTAATCATCGGTCACTTAATGGTGAACATTGTCTTACCTGAGCGTGGAGTTAAAGCAATTGACTTTGCATTCGTTGCAGGTAAATGGGCGTCCCCGTTCTGGCAGGTTTACGATGGTTTGATTTTGTGGTTAGCACTCATTCACGGCACCAATGGAATGAGAACCCTAGTCAACGACTACTCAGAAAGAGAATGGTTGCGAAAAGCACTAAACGTAACTCTCTGGGTAACAGCTGCAGCACTTATCTTGCTTGGAACTTTAGTTATTACAACTTTCGATCCTTGCATTGACCCTAATGTTCATAACTACCTACCAGATCTAGTCTGCAAAGGCTAAAGGAATAAATTGTCTGAAGTCAAAGTACACCACTACCAGTACGACGTAGTTATTGTTGGCGCTGGTGGTGCCGGTATGCGCGCCGCGATTGAAGCAGGACCGCACTTGAAGACTGCTGTTATCTCTAAGCTCTTCCCTACTCGTTCACACACCGGTGCAGCTCAAGGTGGTATGGCTGCAGCTCTTGCAAACGTTGAAGAGGATAACTGGGAGTGGCACACCTTCGACACAGTTAAAGGTGGCGACTATCTAGTTGACCAAGACGCTGCAGAGATTCTTGCTAAAGAATCTGTTCAAGCAGTTATCGATCTTGAAAACATGGGTCTACCTTTCAACAGAACACCTGATGGCAAGATCGACCAAAGAAGATTTGGTGGACACACTCGTGACCACGGTAAAGCTCCGGTTAGAAGATCTTGTTATGCAGCTGACCGTACCGGTCACATGATTCTGCAGACCTTGTATCAAAACTGCGTAAAGCTAGGCATTGAGTTTTATAACGAGTTCTATGTTTTAGACCTTGTAATGAACACTGTCGATGGTGTTGAGCGACCAGCTGCTGTTGTTGCTTACGAATTAGCTACCGGTGAACTGCATGTGTTCCAGGGTAAGTCAATTGTTTTTGCTACCGGTGGTTTCGGAAAGATCTTCAAGACAACTTCTAACGCTCACACCCTTACCGGTGATGGTGTTGGCATCATCTACCGTAAGGGTCTTCCACTAGAGGACATGGAGTTCTACCAATTCCACCCAACCGGTCTTGCAGGTCTCGGTATCTTGCTCTCAGAAGCTGCTCGCGGTGAAGGTGGAATCCTTCGTAATGCCTCAGGTGAAAGATTCATGGAGCGCTATGCCCCAACTATCAAGGACCTAGCTCCGAGAGATATGGTTGCAAGAGCTATGGCTAACGAAGTGCGTGAAGGACGAGGAGCAGGTCCACACAAGGACTATGTGCTTCTGGATCTAACTCACTTAGAGCCTGCTGTTATTGATGCCAAGCTTCCAGATATCACAGAGTTTGCAAGAACCTACCT
>Ga0209088_10001478_pt1 | contig 15163 bp, 13 predicted proteins | sample S_140625_EF_Meta_FD_187324 | JGI IMG/M metagenome (GOLD analysis project Ga0209088, IMG submission 187324) | Freshwater microbial communities from Lake Simoncouche, Canada to study carbon cycling - S_140625_EF_MetaG (SPAdes) (version 2) | ecosystem: Environmental > Aquatic > Freshwater > Lake ... | reverse complement strand
AAGCGTACCATTTACGGCACCCGCAAAAGAAGGGTTTATATAAAACGGATTAAGGATATACTGATTTTGAATAGGCTGATATTGTGAAAATCCACCAGGTAAACAAGTAAATAAAATATATACTATAAATAAGTACCTCATACTTTTTACCACTTTACGAATTGATTTACCGCCGTTTAATTAAACAAGAGATTTATTCATTTAAAAATTGTTTTGCCCCTTACTTTTATACTTTCAATTAGCTGAATTACAAAACTAAATTAAATTACTTACAAATTTGCATGAGAAAACCTACCAGTTCATTTTATTGATCTTGATAAATTTGAATATACATAGCAAGCAAAAATCAAATAGCATTCCATTGATAATAAACACATCCTCATTTGCGTTTTAGCGTAAAATGCCCACGCTTTGGAAGTTCCCCATTTTTCAAATCAACTGCATACCAGTAGTCATTTTCCGGCATTGGCAAAGAGCCAAAAGTACCATCCCATCCCTTGACAATACCTTTATATTGGGATAAAAGTCTTCCAGAACGATCAAAAACGGAGATAATACAATCGGGAAAAGCTTCAATGCCTCCAATCTCCCAAAAGTCATTATAACCATCCTCATTGGGCGTAAAAAAATTGGGAATAGAAATCTGTGGAAAACCTAACAATAGATTTAATTTTTGATCTCTGCAACCGTTTTTATCTTTAATATAGAGGGAATAATAATTTCCAGAAATAATAGAAATCGTTTTATCTGCCTGAAAATAATCGTTATCTCTGGAGTAATAATAGGGCGGAGAACCCCCTGTTACCTCCAAAGTAACTCTAAATGGCACGGATGCATCAAAATCGATGAATTTCGGCAACTCATTCATTCCAACTACTTTTGCCCCATAGCCAATGCACCCTTCACTATCTGTTACGGTAATTTTGAAGGAAGCTGGCGCGAAAATAGTCTGTGATGGATTCGTTTGGCCATTATTCCACAGATAAGTAGCATATTTTACAAAAGGCTGAACAACCAGCGAATCGCCACGGCAAAACGAAGTATCCTTTCCCATATCGACCTTAAAAGCGGGCAAAGCAGAAACCCTGATACTGTCTTCCGACCAACAGGAACCTTTCCGCACTTTTACAGCATAGACCCCGTTCTTCCCCACAGTATTCGTTTGTGTGGTGGTTCCATCTGACCATTTGAACGTATTAAAAATATTCCCTGCATCGAGCGTAACTTTCCCACCAAAACAATACGTTTGGTCAGGCCCCATATCATATTGAAAAGGATCCTGTCTTATTACATGAAAGGAATCAATAAAAGACCCACATTGATTTTCCAGTTTCACCCAGTAAAGACCGGTATCGCGGATCACTTTTCTATCGGTTTTTGTTCCATCGGACCAACCCAGCAAATTGAAGCCCTGCGCTTTATTTATAACCAAAGAATCATTCAAACAAAAAGAAGTGTCGGGGATAGCTGAAACCTCTGGAATTTGCGTGTATATATTAATATTTTTTACAGAATGAATATCTGTTGATCCACCCGTTGAAGCGGTAAAACCCATATAACCAGCATAATCGATAGGATAAAAACCTTCCAGCGTGATAGTGCTATCAATCGTTACTTTTATATTTCCTCGATTGTATTCGACCCTGGCTTTTTTATAATTATTATCTCTCAGTTCCCTAACGGCAAATAAGGTGGGTTGACTATTCGTTGGGCACTCTGAATAATTCTGCCCATTACCATAACGTATTTGAAGTTCTGGATTTGCCCCTCCACAATTATTATAGGTATCAAGTACCACCATTAAGCCCCTTGGATTCTGGGGAATTCCAACACCACTTCCACTAATATATCCCGTGGGCGGACTTACAAGGAAACAGAAAGCAATGCCATCGGCACTGGAACCTTCAAACATTCTGAATTCAAAAGAAACCGCCCACTTACTGCAAATACTCAAATCAATGGGTTCCTTTAAGAATAATCCTCCATTTCTAAACATCTGAGCGGTACAAAGAATAATTTCATCTTCGTTATTATCTGCATCGCCATTTGTGTCTCCTAAGCGCGTATCAGCTACAAGGTTCCACTTATCGGTATTCAAAGGAAAACCGGAAAGAGAGGCAAACACATTGTCTTGCGCGCGCAGTGAGGAAAGAGATAAACATAAAAAAAATACCCCCAAAGTTATATGGAGAACCAAGGGGGGTATTTTATTTATACAAGTAAAGCCCATTTTTATTTAAAACCAGCTGGTTCCATAACCCATAAATGGCCAGGGAATGCTTGCTAAAATAAGAACAAGACCTACCAGATAAGCCCAAAATATGCGACTGAACGCTTTCTTTTCAGGGGCTACTTTTTTTGCCATAATATATCCAACAGAAATGATTATGATAGCCAAAATCATCATAGTAGTATGTTCAACCAAAAAGAAACGACTCATGGCATTCTTCATTGATTCAGCAGAAAAAACCACTTTTGGGCTGATTAGATACAGGATGAGACCCACTAAAAGCTGTATGTGACAAGAAATGAAAGCAAACAGAGGCATTTTCTTATCCTTATCGGTAAAAGAATGATTGCCAGACAATTTGCCAGCTACCTGAATGATGGCTAAAACAAGGGTTATTAAAAGAACCCATCTGAAGCCAGAGTGTAAATGAACCAAAATAGGATACATATTCGTTGATTTTAAAGGTTATCGACCAAGGTGAATGAGTAAAACGCTGATATCTGCCGGAGAAACCCCACTAATACGACTTGCCTGACCAATGGTCATAGGTTTCATGCGCGTTAATTTTTCTCTTGCCTCAGCGGACAGCGAAGTTAAGGAATGATAAGCAAAAGATTCTGATAATTTTAGCATTTCCAATCTGCTCATTTTATTAACCATTTCTTGCTCCTTTGCCATATAACCGGCATATTTAAGATTAATTTCAGCCTGTTCTACCGCTTCGGCCTTATAATTTGAAAGGAAATCATTTAAACCAGGAACTGCGCCCCTGACATCGGCAATAGAAATATTAGGGCGAAGAATAATGCCATGTGCTTTCACTTTTTGCTTAATGGGCATACTTCCCTTTTCTTCCAGCAGCCCATTTATCTGCTCAGGTTCAACACTGCAATCATTTAAAAATCGCGTAATTTTTTTTGCATCCGCCACTTTATCCTCCACTTTTTTAATTCTGTCCTCCATATAATTCATACCCAGCTCAACAGCCAGTGGAGTTAAGCGGATATCGGCATTATCCTGTCTGAGAAGTACACGATATTCTGCTCTTGAGGTGAACATTCTATAAGGTTCCTGGGTACCTTTAGTCACCAGGTCATCTATCAAAACGCCTATATAAGCATCGGAGCGTTTCAAGATAAACGGATCTTTTTCCACTACAGAAAGATGTGCATTGATACCCGCCATAAGACCTTGACTTGCCGCCTCTTCATAACCGGTTGTCCCATTTATCTGGCCGGCAAAAAACAGCCCTTTCAACAAATGCGTTTCCAGGCTAAGCGATAGCTGGGTTGGAGGAAAAAAGTCGTACTCGATCGCATAGCCAGGGCGGAACATTTTCACCTTTTCAAAGCCTGCAATTTTTGAAATCGCTTTATATTGAACATCTTCCGGCAGGGAAGAGGAAAAGCCATTAACATAAACCTCACAAGTAGTACGACCTTCTGGTTCAACAAAAAGTTGATGCCTGTCCTTATCGGAAAACCGGTCAATTTTATCTTCAATAGAGGGACAATACCTTGGACCTAAGCCCCTTATTCTTCCATTAAACATAGGAGAACGGTCAAATCCCGTACGTAGAATATCATGTACCTCCTGACTTGTATAGGTAATATGACAGGGAAGTTGATTCACCAAAGGCGTCGTTTCAGTGTATGAAAAGCGATTTGGATTTTCGTCTCCAGGCTGAATTTCCATCGCCTCATAATTCAAAGTACGACCGTCTACTCGGGGAGGAGTACCTGTTTTCATTCTGCCAGACTCAAAACCAAGACTTACCAGTTGCTCTGTAATGCCTTTAGCTGCCGATTCTCCGGAACGGCCTCCACCTATTTGTTTTTCACCAATATGGATAATCCCATTTAAAAAAGTGCCATTGGTAAGAACGACCGATTTACTATGAATAGACAGACCCATACCTGTAATCACTCCTTTTACGCGACCATCTTCGACGATTAATTCCTTAACCATGTCTTGCCAAAAATCTATATTTGGATGATCCTCGAGCATCATTCTCCATTTTTGGGCAAATTGCATTCGGTCACTTTGCGCGCGAGGACTCCACATAGCCGGACCTTTGGAAAGATTCAGCATTCTAAACTGCACCGCTGACTCGTCGGTAACGATTCCCGAATACCCACCTAATGCATCAATTTCTCTAACAATCTGACCTTTAGCCACACCACCCATAGCAGGATTACAAGACATTTGTGCAATCGTTTGCATATTCATGGTAACCAATAGTACCTTTGAACCCATATTGGCGGCGGCTACCGCTGCCTCACAACCTGCGTGGCCGGCACCCACTACAATTACATCATACGTTTGAAACATGTATCCTTTTCATTAATTGAGAACAAATTTAATCTGTTTTTATCATTTTTGCGGAACAATCCTATTTAGCTTATCTTTACGTTCAAATAATAAATACAAATAATGGCTTACACTGAATCGAATATGCTGCCTTTGGGTACTAAAGCGCCCAATTTTACTTTACCTGACACGATTTCAGGTAGCGAAATAACCTTGTACGATTTGGCACCGGCCAAAGCTACCCTCCTCATGTTTCTTTGCAACCATTGCCCTTATGTTATTCATGTAAATCCTGAAATAGTGCGAATAGCGGAAACGTACAAAAAAGCAGGCGTTCAATTTATAGCCATCAGTTCCAATAATGCGGTAAAATATCCACAGGACGGCCCTGAAAAAATGAAGATTCATGCAAAAGAAACAGGGTATTCTTTTCCTTACCTATACGATGAAACACAGGAAGTTGCCACAGCTTACGATGCAGCTTGTACGCCCGATTTTTACCTTTTTGACGAACACTTAACCTTAGTTTACCGTGGACGTATAGACAGTTCCAGACCTGGAAATGATAAACCTCTGGATGGAAGTGACTTACGTCAAGCCATTGAAAATGTTCTTTCTGGCAAAGAATTATCTGCTCAGCAATATCCCAGTGCTGGTTGTAACATCAAGTGGAAATAAAATCTTATTTTTTGGAAATAAGATTATTCCCTGTCATTTCCACCGGTAATCCTATCTCTAATAAGTTCAGAATGGTGGGCGCAATATCTCCCAGTTTTCCTGCTGATACTAAATTATTTGAAGCATTTTCAGCGACATAAATGATAGGAACAGGATTCATGGTATGTGCGGTATTGGGAGTTCCATCAGGATTTATCATGTAATCAGAATTTCCATGATCCGCGATAACGATAATATGATAATCGTTATTTAACGCCGTTTTAACCAGTTCAGACAAGCAGGAATCCACTGTTTCCACCGCTTTTATAGCCGCCTGAAAATCGCCAGTATGTCCAACCATATCTGCATTTGCATAATTTAAACAAACGAAATCTGGTTTTTTCGTATTGATGGCCTCTGTTATAAGCTCTGTAATACCTTTTGCACTCATTTCAGGTTCAAGATCGTAGGTAGGAACTTTTGGAGAAGAAACCATTAAACGTTCCTCCCCAGGGAAGACCGATTCCCGACCACCGGAGAAGAAAAAAGTAACGTGAGGATATTTTTCCGTTTCCGCAATTCTAATCTGTGACTTGCCTGCTTTTGAAATAATCTCCCCTAAGGTATTATTAAGATTATCATTTTGAAAAAGAACAAAAACTCCCTGGTACGATTCATCGTACTGGGTCATGGTAACGTAATATAGATTTTTTTTCTTCATGCCGAATTCAGAAAAATCCTGTTGTGTTAACACCTGGGTAATTTCACGAGGTCTGTCTGTGCGAAAATTAAAACAAAGAACCGCATCACCGTCCTGAATAGTAGCAGTAGGCGAACCATCCTTTTTAGCGGCAAAAAGAGGCTTTATAAACTCATCTGTTTCACCAGCCAGATAGCTTTCACGGATAGAGGCAACCAAGTCATTTGACTGAGATCCCTTTCCAAAAACAAGTAAATCGTAAGCTAATTTGATCCTTTCCCAGCGTTTATCGCGATCCATGGCAAAATAACGGCCAATGACCGAAGCCAGTTTTGTCCGCTTATTTTTTAGAAAATCAGATAAATCAGCTATAAAACCCAAGCCACTTTTAGGATCACAATCGCGACCATCGGTAAAAGCATGAATAAAAATTTCAGCAACCCCTGCATTTTCCAAAATATCAACTAAAGCCTTCAGATGATTAATATGTGCATGAACGCCACCGTCAGAAACGAGACCCATCAGGTGAAAAGGTTTTTTATTACTTACCGCATATTCAATAGCCTCCAGTAAGGTAGCATTTTGAGCCAGAGTGCCCTCGCGCACCTCCTTATTTATACGGGCCAATTCTTGATAAACAACCCTTCCGGCGCCAATATTTAGGTGTCCAACCTCGGAATTACCCATCTGACCTTCGGGAAGACCCACTTCTTCACCAAAAGTAATTAATTGATTATGAGGGTAATTGGCTAAAAGATGATCCATAAAAGGCGTATTTGCCTGAGAAATGGCATCAGAATAGGTATCTTTTCCAATACCCCAACCATCTAAAATAGCTAATAATACACGGGAATTGCTCATAAATATTTTATTTTTGGAATACGAAGGTAAGGTATAAAACAATAAAAGCGATGATAAGGTATATTAATAAACCTATACTTTTTGTTTTAACCTTTTCGTTATACTCAAAAAATATCCCATTACATGAAATTATTCCTCAGTTTTATTTTTTTCTTCGCCCCCTTTTTTCAAACCATTACGACTGACATCACCCGTTCCTTAAATGAAGGGAATACGGTTGGACTGAGTAGCTTTTTAGACAGCCAGGTGGAATTATCTATGACCGATTTTGAGGCAACTGTTTCGAAAGCGGAAGCCATCGGGCAGTTAAAAAAATTCTTTTTGAAAAATCCGGTGAAGTCCTTTACGCAGGCACATCAGGGAAACTCAAAGGGAAATGATTCCACCTATATCATTGGCAATTTAAATACCCAGAATGGTATATTCCGGGTATATATTTATGTGAAAATTGATGCTGGCAAGCAATATATACAAGAAATTAGGTTTGATAAGGACTGATGATCAATGATGCCGAATTAAAAGCTTTTTTAGACGAAAAAGTAGCCGCATACAACACCTTCGATTTTATAGAAAACGACCCTGTCTGTATTCCACATCGTTACCATTTGAAAGAAGACATTGAAATTGCAGGCTTTCTGGCTGCCACCATTTCCTGGGGAAACCGAAAAACGATTGTCAGGAATGCGACCCACATGCTGGATTTACTGGGTGAATCTCCTTTTGATTTTGTCATGTCTCACGATGAACATCAGCTTCATTTATTAGATCATTTTGTTCACAGGACCTTTAATAGCATTGATTACAAATGCTTTATACAATCACTAAAACACATTTACACGGAACATGGCGGCCTGGAAGCCATTTTCAGTAAATATGCCGAACCTCAATCGCTGCAATTTGCCATTCATCAGTTCAAGCAACTATTTTTCGAAAAATCGACGGCTGAAAGGAGTAAAAAGCACGTATCAGACCCATTGGCTGGCTCCTCGGCGAAACGGCTTAACATGTATTTGCGATGGATGGTCAGAAATGATAAAAACGGCGTTGATCTGGGCATTTGGAAATCCTTGTCTCCCTCTCAGCTATCCTGCCCGCTAGACATACATACTGGAAATGTAGCCCGGAAACTTGGGTTACTTGAAAGGGTTCAAAATGATGCTCGCGCCGTTACAGCTCTGGACGAAAGCCTAAGAGAAATGGACCCAATAGATCCTGTAAAATATGATTTTGCCCTGTTTGGACTGGGCATCTTCGAGGGATTTTGAAGGGTAATCTCCATCCATTTTAATAAGAAAAACTTATTAACCAAAACGGTGCACCTCAGAATAATTTCATACAAATTAAAATAGATTTTTTGCATAAAGTACCGAATTATGGTATCTTTCGCAAAATTTTACTTTTATAATGGCCGAGCAAAACGATATATCAATCATTCAGTGGCTGGATAAATTATTGGCAAAAGGAGTCTATGGCTTTGCTAAGGAAGCATTGCAGCAGCAAATGCTGGGCTACTCTGTTATTGCTGTTAAAAGGGCACTAAGCCGGTTAAGTACAAAAGGAAAGATTATTTCCATACACAAAGGATATTACCTGGTGCTGCCGCCCCAATACGCTTCAAAAGGCATATTGCCTCCTCAACTGTATTTAGATGCCTTTATGACTTTCTTGCAACGTCCATACTATGTAGCGCTGCTCAATGCCGCTGCATTTCATGGTGCCTCCCATCAGCAACCACAGGAGTACTTTGTAATGACTGATTTTTCCGTTCTACGTCCTACTCAAAAAAAAGGACTTAAAATCAATTACATCAGCATAAAAAAAATTCCAGCATCGCTCATCGAGAAAAGAAAAACGGAAGCGGGATACATACGCATTTCAAATGCGGCACTAACAGCCGGTGATTTGATTCAATTTGAAAAACGCGTAGGTGGCCTCAATCGAGTAGCTACTGTACTGAACGAGTTGGCAGAAGTAATCAAAACAACTGATTTTTCGCCTGCTGTATTGAATCATGTGCATGTTACTGCACTGCAAAGACTGGGGTATTTATTGGAACACGTATGCTTCAATATAGTATTGGCAGATGCTCTGTTTGAAGCCATGAAACGGGAGAAACTACGCTTGTTCCGTATTCCATTAAAGACAGCCAAAGCATCCAAAGGATTTTCTTCCGATAACCGTTGGAAGGTTATTGTGAACACTGAAATTGAAATAGACGAATGATACCACAATCTCATATCATGGAATGGAGCCAACAGGTACCCTGGCAAAGTAACGAACAAGTAGAGCAAGACCTGATAATTTGCCGCGCCTTGGTAGAAATTTTCTCTGATAAATGGTTGGCCAGTAGCCTGGCTTTTCGAGGTGGTACTGCCTTGCATAAACTCTATTTGCAACCTCAACCACGCTACTCAGAAGATATTGACCTTGTGCAGGTACGGGCCGAACCTATCAAAGAAACCGTGCAACGATTACAGGTAGCTTTGACTTTTCTGGGTGAATCCTCTGTGAAACCCAGAAGAGATGGTACTCAAATTATCTGTCGATTTGATTCTGAGTTTCCGCCCTCTTTTCGTTTGCGATTAAAGGTAGAAATAAATACCAGGGAACACTTTACCATGCATGGTTTGGTGCAATTTCCATTTGAAGTCAAATCTTCTTGGTTTGATGGTAGCTGTAACCTTACCACTTATCGCTTGGAAGAGTTGCTTGGCACCAAGTTAAGAGCACTATACCAACGTAAAAAAGGCAGAGACTTGTACGATATGTTCATTGCACTTACCCAAAAACCAGCGTTGGATATTGAAGCTTTGATGCTCAGTTATAAGAAGTACATGAACTATTCGGTAGAAAAGCCACCCACGCAACGAGAGTATTTGTTGAATATGGAAGCCAAAATACATGACAGCGAATTTTTAGGAGATACCACTGCTTTGCTGCGACCAGATGTTCTTTACAATCCCATAGTAGCTTACGAATTAGTAAAAACAACGTTGATTGCAAAGATTTAAAATGAGTTGTATCAACTTTATTTAAAATAGAGCAATATCACTCAATTAAGAATTCTTGCATTATTAGTTTTTTAGCCCTTGACGAAAGTTTACGAAAAATGGACCCGGTGGACCCGGTAAAATATGATTTTGCCCTTTTTGGACTAGGCATTTTTGAAGGGCTTTAGGTGTTATATTTTTCTTACATCAAATCTGCCTTATTTCGTGAGATAAAGTATCAAATTTTTGGCATAATATTTTTTTATTGCCAAAATTTTGAATTAAGTTGAATGTCACATTTGCCATTTTCTAGTCGAGAAGTATAACTTTTTTTGTCCCAACTTTCTCAGCAAGTTATTTCTGGGTCATGTTTGAACTAATTTTTGATGCTATTTTTTGTGCATTATTTAATTTTTCCATCCACTCGTACTGACAGGTCTTTAACAATTGCTCTTTATTTTGAAATTGGAAGAATAGCAAACCTTTACTCACTTCCGCTCTCGAAATAATCATTTCCGAACTGGTGCCATTATAGCCGTGTTCGGAAAACAACGCCTGGGACGCTACTTTAATTCGTTCCTGCTTTTCTTGCTTACTCTTTTGCTTTGCCATAAAAACTGACAATAAGATTAATATGCAAAAAAATCTTTACCTTACTAAAGTTTCGGAGCAAATTATTATACCATTTTTTAAGGAGAATTAAGTTTTTTGGATGTTTATTATAAAATATTTATTTCTGATGAATATTCACCCACTTCAAAGATATTTTTAATAAATTTGTTTAGGTGCATTTTTGAATGATTTGGAAATTTGTTTTTAACTCACTCAAAAATAACAAGTTATGCTCAAAAATGCAACTTTTTTATGATTTTATATGGCTGATAATCAGCTTTTTATCAAATCCGAAACATTAGTTTTTTATATGTAAAATAATGAAACGCAGGGACTTTATTAAGACGAGTGCAGCATTTACTGCGGCTAATTTACCGTTGCCCTTACTCTATGCGCAGGTACAAAACCAACTTTCAAAAAACGACAATCCCCAAACCCTTTTTGATGCCATTGTGTTAGGTGTAGGTAGCATGGGCGCTGCCACCTGTTACTATCTGGCCCAACAGGGCTATAATGTGTTGGGTCTCGAACAATTTGATATACCACACGAACTTGGATCTCATGCTGGCCAAAGCCGAATCATTCGCAAAGCCTATTTCGAGCATCCTGACTATGTGCCTTTACTGGAACGCGCCTATAAAAACTGGCAATCGTTGGAAGAGGAAACTGGTGCACAGCTTTATGTTAAAACAGGACTATTGTATTTTGGGAAACCTGAACACGCACTCATCAAAGGATTACGCGAATCTGCCACCAAATATTCCATTCATGTAGATGATTTCAGTGAGCAACAGCAAGTCACACAATTTCCACAATTCACTATTCCATCTGGCTACGACCGGTTGATTGAACCGGATGCAGGTTTTGTTACACCTGAGCGATCTGTGTTGCTGTATACACAACGTGCCTTGCAGTTAGGCGCGACTATCCGCACAAAAGAAAAAACGTTGGAGTGGAAAAAATCAGGCAGTACCATTCAGGTAAAAACGGCAAAAGGAACTTATCAATGTAAAAAGCTAATCATCACGGCCGGGCCCTGGGCGAAGAAGATGGTCCCTAGCCTCTCTAATAATTTGAAAGTCACTCGTCAGATGATTGCCTGGGTGAAGCCAAAGAACTGGAACAAGTTTGAATTAGGAAATTTTCCTTGCTGGACAATAGCTGATCACGAGAAGCCCGGAATATATTATGGGTTCCCGATTTTACCAATAGATAAATTTGGTGGCCCCATCGGACTCAAGCTGGCTCATCATTTTCATGGCACCGTATCCGATCCGGATTCAATCAACCGCACTCCCACTGCGGAAGATGAAGCCAACTTAGTGTATGCATTAAATAAGTTTATGCCAGAAGCATATGAATCAACTCATGTGATGAAGACGTGCATGTACACCAATACGCCTGATGAAAATTTCATTTTGGATTTTGTTCCCGGTTACCAGGATGTTCTGGTAGCCATCGGTTTTAGCGGCCACGGCTTTAAGTTTGCCAGCGTGGTGGGTGAAATTATGACTGACCTGGCTATGAAAGGCAGCACGGAATTACCTATAGAATTTTTAAGTGCCAAACGATTCAGCTAATGAAAAACTTTTTGATACTATTTCTTTCGATGAGTACTACCACACTTTTTGCGCAACAAGGCACAACGCCTTCGCAGGAGGAGCAGCAAATTCGTGACGTGCGTAGGTTGTCGAATCTGGCTATCGCGCAACATGATTCTTTAGCGATAGCAAACTATTGGACAAATGATTTTCACCTGATTTCTTCGCGCAACAGCGAAGTAGCAGGCCGCGAACAAAATAGAAAACTTTTTGCAGTGGAATTCAAAACCCGAAAGGATGTGCTCTATGTGCGAACACCTGTGAAGATAGAAATAAATGCTACATGGAATATGGCTTCTGAAACCGGCACATGGACGGGTCAGTGGCAAGAGTCAGATGGAGTCGTGAAATTATCCGGTACGTATTACGCCAAGTGGCATAAGCTAGAAGGAGAATGGAAAATACGAGGTGAGATTTTTACGCCACTAAGTTGCTCGGGAAGTTCATTTTGCAAACAGAATCCTAACTTGAATTGAAATGAAGAACCTATTTGCTTTTTTATTAATTTCAAATTTTATTTTGCTATTGTCCTCATGCGAAAATTCAAATGAACTCACGCTTTCACCTGATCACTGGGGTAACGGAGAATTAGACAAATACCTGCAGATGGATAGTCGCCCATTCCCAAACAATCCTGCTGCCTATGGTGATAAAGGTGCAGTGACCACCACATTCCATGCGGCCGCAGCCCGTGCCGGACTAGAAGCTTTACAGCAAGGTGGCACATCGGTAGATGCAGCCTTGACGGCATCGATGGCACAGGTCACGTTGAATGCCGGAGCCGTAGTCAGTTTCTTTGGGATTATGAATATGATCCATTATGATGCTGCTACAAGAAAGATCGTGAGCCTTGATGCGACATGGAATACTGTTAAAGGAGAAACCGACCCAATGACTATCCCCGGTGGAATAGCCGACACAAACGAGGGAATGTATGCACCACGCACCGTGAGTGGCCGCACTGCATTGGTTGGTGGCTTCATGAAGGGTATAGAAGTGGCACATCAACGCTATGGCAAGTTACCATTCAAGACATTGTTCGAGCCTAGTATTTACCTGGCGAAAAATGGTTTCATCATGAATGAGCGCACAGCCGATTTCTTTAAACGCAGAGATGTTCAACTGCGAAGACTGCCGGAGACAAAAGCAACACTGATTAAACCAGATGGAACGGGTTACACGGCAGGTGATTTGTTTAAGCAACCTGCACTTGCAGCTACATTGGAAAAGATTGCGACTGAAGGTGTGAATTATATGTACAATGGTGCGTGGGCAAAGAAAGCAGTAGCAGCTGTTCAAAAAGATGGTGGCAAAATGACACTAGAGGATTTAGCGAACTACGAAGTAATCTGGAGCGAACCTGCGCGCGCGCAATATGGACCTTATGAACTGGCTGTATTAGGTCCACCTTCGAATGGAACAGTAAATCTCATTGAAGGGCTACACCTCGCAGAAGCTTCAAGTCTTTTCACGAAACCTCATTGGTCGAAAAGTGGTGAGTCGTTGAAGATGCTTTCAGATATCACCAGCATGGCCATGCTTTCCTTGCTTCCGGTAGAAACCCGCGAGGTAATTTATCCGGGTCTCAGCCTGACAGATTCGTCACGTATTTTGAAAGCAACGGCTGTTGAATTGTGGAAGCGCATGACGCAAGGTATAAAAATAGTGCAGTACGCAAACGCTGGCCCGAAGCATTCGGATGTAGTGGTAGCGATTGATCAATGGGGAAACATGACGGCCATCACTCACTCCATCAACACCGTGACGTGGGGAAATGAAGCAATCAATGTGGATGGCATTTCTATTAGTGATGCTGCTTGGTATCAACAAGCGGAAATAAAACGCGCAGGGCCTGGCACGCGTCTGCCTGCACCGATTGAAGTTGGCATTCTGATGAAGGAGGGTAAGCCGATTATTCCGTTTGCCTCCATGTCAGTAGGGCTGCATCATCAAACCGTTCAATCACTGTTGAATATCATGGCGCACAATATGGATGTGGAAGAAGCGGTGAATGCTCCATCTATCCTGATGCCGCTTGCGGATATGACAGTTCCGGCTTCTCCGAAGTTTACAGTTCGTGTGATGGAAGGTGCTTTTGCGGATAGCGTATTGGAGCAAAGCGGTTTGCCTTTTGTGAAAATTCCTGCCAGTGAAAGACGTTATACGCAAGGACTGTGGGTAGGTATCTATAGGGATCCACAAACCAGAAAACTAAAGGCGGTATCACCTCCGTATGCTACTGGAACTGCGTTGGCATACTAACATATAACGTCAGATTAATCAATGGATATGAAAATGAAAAATAGCATTTTGCTTTTTCTTGCCTTAACACTTATTGCCTGCGGCAGTAAAGACATGGTTCAAAATGACAAAGCACTTCTTGATAGTCTTAGTCAACAGTATTGGAATCGGGAATTGAGAACAGGTCATTCGATTAAAATCACCGGAGGTAAGTCGCCATTGCCCGATAAATTGTATTTCGGTAACAAACAAGATTACCAAGAAGATTCTGTTTACTTTTCAAAACTGCTGCAAACACTCCAACAGATTGATGTAAATAAACTGCCCATGAATGCCAGGGTGGATTATGATTTGTTGCAATGGGTAGCCGAAATGCGATTAGAAGGAACACACCATTATGAAAATATATTTCCACTTGTAACACCGTATGCCAATCATTTAAACACAAATGATTTGGTTTTTAAGCAAGCATCCTTTGATAGCGAGACAGACTTGAAACATTATCTTGAATTACTCAATCAATACAGTGAAGTTCAAAAACATGAATTAGCCAAGTTCCGAAGGATGGAGTCACGCGGTATTCGCTTACCAAAACCAGAAATTAAATTAACATTGGACTTTATCAAAACATTACAAGTTAAGCCCACTGCACACCCGTACTATCCACAAGCAATCCGATTACAAAAAATAGACAAAACGAGTAGAGAGTCGTTTCAAGAGAAAGCCAGTCAAATCATTGAACAAAAGATTTTACCCAATCATGATTCACTTTTTAATTACTTAGGTGGTGATTATTTCAAAAACGCGAGTGAGACCGTTGGCCTCGGACAATATCCAGGCGGCAAAGACTACTATCGCTATTTAGTAAAATGGCACACTACCACAGACCTCACGCCTGAAGAAATTCATGAACTTGGCAAAAAGCAAGTGGCGCAGATTTCCAGCTCGTTGGATAGCATCC